>Ga0315284_10009856_pt1 | contig 13601 bp, 11 predicted proteins | sample YL17G09_16_MG_FD_203696 | JGI IMG/M metagenome (GOLD analysis project Ga0315284, IMG submission 203696) | Sediment microbial communities from Yellowstone Lake, YNP, Wyoming, USA - YL17G09_16 | ecosystem: Environmental > Aquatic > Freshwater > Lake > Sediment | place: USA: Wyoming | collected...
GGCCAACTCCAGCGCATCGAGGGTGACCGCCGCATCGCGCCCGGCGAATGATCGTAGGAACGGTCATTCCTTTGCAGGACTTTCCGCAATGGTGCGCGAAATATACCATTCCGTGCGTGATGCGCGGGCGGCATCCTGCAGTGGAGGTAACGCTCATGGAGTACATCCTATCCCAGGTGCAAGTCCCCCCGGTGGCCACCTCGATGATGGGGTGCCTGTATGGGGCGGTCCACACCTGGGATGACACATTGACATTAACCGACCTTTTCGGCTATTCCGGCCACGCCTTCATCCTCAATATCGAGCGCACCCTGTGTCCCAGCGGGCCCACGGCCTGGGATTGGGGCGCCATCCTCTTCCCGCTGCGACAGATGCTCACCATGCGCCGCCTGTGCGCCACCCACGACATGCGCAGCCCGGACGAAATGCGTGAATTGATCTGGCAGCGCACGGTGGAGAGCATCGGCGCGGGACGTCCCGCGATCCTGTGGGACCTGATCCTGCCGGAGTTCTACCTGGCCTACGGCTATGATTTGGACAAGGGCGAATACCTGGTGCAGGGTCTGACGGCGGAGCGCGTCGGCGGGCGCGTCTCCTGCGCCTGCCTGGGTAAGCACACCGGCAAGGTGTGGGCGCTCTTCCCCGCACCGCATGACGCGCCAAATCCCACCGCCGCGCGCGACCTGGCGTTGCGCGGCACCCTGCACTGGTACCGCTGGCCCAACGAGCGCGACGCGCAGTGGACCTTCGGCGGCGAAGCCTGGGACGTGTGGATCACGGCGATGGGCGAGGAGGAGATGGCGCACAATTCGAGCGCGCTGTCCTTCAATCATGTCGTCTACGCCGAGTGCCGTCTGCACGCGGCCGCGTTTCTCGGCGCACAGGGGCCGGCCTTCGCCGAGTCCGCCGCCGCGTATGAGGAAGTGGCGGATGCGCTGCAGGCCCTGTGCGCACTGTGGCCGTTCCCCGCACCCGTCCCGCCGCTGGCCAAACGACGGCAGTGCGTCGAGATGCTGCGGCGGGCGCGGGACGCGGAGGCGCGCGCCATCGCCGCCCTTGACGCCGCCCTGCCGGAGCGTGAACGTCCTGTCCGCGTGGGCTAAAGAACGGGGAAGGGTGCATGACCATTTGCTGAAGTAGGAACACCCTGTCCGCGTGGGATGAAGAAAATGGCGCGCGCCGGCCGGTTGCCCCGCGACTGACCGCCGTTGGTTTTGCCACGAACGAGGTTTTCCGGTAGACTACAAATGACGCGACCGGGACGTGCCAGCTGTGACTGGAATCAGACGACACCGCGGTCATCACATCGGCCGGCTGTCGAAAAATCGACACGCCATGCAAGACGTGCCGATTGCCACTCACTGAATTGGCGAGTTTAATGCAAACTATCTTCTATATTCTGGCGAGCATCGCAGTCCTGCTGCTCATTGCAGCGAGCGTGCGGGCGCTGGTGTTGATGGATCGGATGGAGCAGACCCGCAAGGACCTGGCGGCGTTCGTTGCGGAGGGCACGTTGTCACTGCAGCATGCCAGCCGCCTGCTCGTGCGGATGCAGGAGAGCGTGGAGCGGATGCGCCACGCGGTGGAGCACATCGAAAAAGTGCTGGCGCTGTTGCAACCGGCGACGGCCGTGGGCGGCTTGCTGGCCGGCGCCCGCCGCATGTTCGGCAGGGACCGGCGGGAGCCCGCACCCGCGCCGGAGACACCTGAGAAGGAGGCAAACCATGGCTGATACCCCCGAGCAGTCGAATTCATGGGGCAGTCTTGTGGCCGGCATGATTGTCGGCCTGGCGATCGGCGGGGCGTTGTCCCTACTCTATGCTCCCAAACCGGGCAAGGAATTACGGTCAGATATCGGCAGGAAGCTGGAGGAGTTGAAGGACTACGTGGATCAGACAGCGCGCCAGGTAACGCAGACTGCGAAAGAGCGGCTGGCTGAGATGCGCAGCGATCTGGCGACCGCCGTCGAGGGGGCGCGCGCAACCGCCGCGGAGCACGCCGCAGAGCTGAGCCGCCGCGCGGAGATGGAGTAGGACTATCGCAAATACAATAAACAGCGGACAAATATCGTGGGGGGCTTTTTACCCCGGTACGCGGGCGATGCATGGTATTCGCCACACCGGCATTTCCCAAATACGGTACAATGAACTCCGTTCCGCCCCTGTTTGTGTGTAGAACGGCGCACTGGCGAATCGGGTGGCCCGATTTATGCACAAACTCCCCTTGGGTGCGGATGCGGGGGATATCGCCGGTCACGCGGGGCGCGGACCGGTGTTGAAAGGGAGGATGGGTCGTGGGCAACGCCATCAATCTCGAAGTTCAAAAAAAGTGCGTGGATGCGCACACCGCGATTGTCGCGTTCAACGGCGAAATGGACATGTATACCTCGCCGCAAGCAAAGGAAGCGATGTTAGATTTACTCGCGCAGGGGTATTACCACCTTGTCGTCAATCTGCAAGGCACGGAGTATCTCGACAGCACCGCGCTCGGCGTTTTGGTGGGCACGCTGAAACGGGTACGAGAGCAGGGCGGTGACCTGCGCCTGGTTGCACCGACGCCGCGCGTCCGCCGGTTGTTGGAGATCACCCGGCTGATCAACGTCTTTCCAATCGATGCGACCGAGCAGGAGGCGACGGAGAAATTTAAGCAAGAGGGGAACGAATCCTGATGGATACCAGCAGTGGGTGCCACGTAGAGTTGCATCTGCCAAATCGCCCGGAATTCGTCGCAGTCGCACGGCTCATGGTGTCGGCGGTGGCGTGCCGCATGGCCTACGACATCGACGCCATCGAGGACATCAAGGTTGCCGTGGGAGAAGCCTGCACCAATGCCATCGAGCACGGGTGCCCGTCGAGTCCCGCTGCCCAGGTGATCATGGTGTGCTGCGACCTGAAAGACGAAGGACTGGAAATCACCGTGAAGGATCCCGGCAAAGGATTTGATCCCGCCACCGCCACACGCCAGCACCGCCAGGGCACCGCGGTGCTTACCGAGCGAGGGTTGGGGATGCTGTTGATCGAGTCGCTGATGGATGAAGTGCATTTTGATAGTATTCCGGGCAATGGAACCCAGGTGCGTATGTTGAAGCGATTGCGCGTTCCGGAGATGGAAGCGCAATAAATTTACCGGTACCGTTTCGCGGGACGACGGAGAACTCCGCCCTCCCGGCGAAACGAATGCGCGCCACGGAGGGGGAGGAGCGCTGATGTTGTTTGCCATGGTCGCGGAACCTGAAGAACAGCGGCCGCGTCATGAAGAGGAAATCGTGCAACAGCGAGAAGAATTGATCGAAACGCAACACGACGACGAGATCGAGACGCCGATCATCGATGAAGCGGAGGCGGAAGACGAGGACGCCGTCCCAGCCCGGGAATCGGCGCCGGTTGCCGCGCACACGGAGGAACGACATGATGACGACCTGTTCCTCCGCTACTATCGCACGCGCAGTCCGGTCATCCGCGAGCAGCTCGTGATGCACCATATGAACCTGGTGCGGTTCCTGGCGAAGAAGTTTGCCAATCGCGGCGAACCGTTGGACGATCTCATCGGCGTAGGCACGATCGGGCTGATGCACGCTATCGACCGGTTCGACCCCGAGCGCGGCATCCGCTTTGCGACGTTTGCCACCCCGACCATCGTCGGGGAGATCAAACGGCACTTCCGCGACCGCGGCTGGGCCATCAAGGTGCCGCGCAGGCTGCAGGAGGTCAACCTGTCCGCCAATAAAGCCGTCGAGCAGCTCACTCTGAAGCTGAACCGCGCGCCCACCGTTCAGGAGGTCGCCGACCACATTCACGCCAGCCTGGAAGAGACGCTGGAAGGCATGGAACTCGGCCACCTCTATGAGCTGATCTCGCTGGACAACGAGATGGGCGACGACGACGACGAGTCACGGTCCCGCCTGGAGGACTACGTCGGCAAAGAGGACGTGGCCTTCGAGGAATACGGCGTGCGCTCGCGACTGGAGGATGCCATCGGCCGCCTCACCCCGCGGGAACGCAAAATCATCATCCTGCGCTTCTTCAAAGGCTGGTCGCAAACCGACGTGGCCCGCGAGCTGAACATCTCGCAGATGCACGTCTCCCGCCTCCAGCACAAAGCCCTCGCCCGGTTACGCGAGATGGTGGAGTCGGAAGAAGTCTGAGTCGTTATTCTTCGTGAACCATCGGGGGGCAGACCATCGTCTGCCCCCCCATTCATTTTTTATTTCCCTGGGATCGCAGGCGTCCCGCGCCTGCCTGGTAGGAAGGCCTCCTGGGAGTGCAGGCGTCCCCGTGCCTGCCTGACGGTGAGCAGCTATCACTTTTTGTGCTTTTTAAGAAGCGGTGCTCGAATAGCACTCACAGTGAAAGCGGGCTCATGATCGGGCAGGCGCGGGACGCCTGCGATCCCAGGAAATCAGCCCACCCTTGCCCCAATCTGCCGGTGGAGTATATGATGTAGGTGAAAGGACTCGCCATGGCCCTCGCGTCGAACCAGGCCGGCATACTGCTGCCGACGCTGCCCAGCCCGGAGCCGTTGCCCGAGGTGGTGCTGTTCGCCTTCGACGACGGCGTTTTCCCCTTTCGCCGGAACGTAGACCTGCACCTGATTCCCGGCCAGCAACCGCGGCTGGTGCTGCGCCACGGGGAGGAGGGCGCGCATGACGAGGTGCTCCTCTACGCCGGCTCGGTAATCCGCATCGGCGACCGGTTCCACCTGTGGTATAACGGCAACTACGGGCCGCTGGCCAACGAGATCGGCTTCGAGCGCACGAGCTGCTGCATCTGCTACGCCTCCAGCCCCGATGGGATCGCGTGGGACAAGCCGAACCTGGGATTAGTCGAATTCAACGGCAACAAACGGAACAATATCGTGGACCTGCATGCGCCCACGCTGTGGTCCAGCGCGGCGGTGCTCTTCGACCCGGACGATGCCGCGCACGGCCGGCGCTATAAAATGGCTTACCAGGCGTGGATCGGAGGCGAGCTGCAGTTCTGTGCCGCCTTCAGCAGCGACGGCCGGCGCTGGCGTCCCGCTTCGCTCAATCCGGTCGGGCCGCGCTTCGCGGTGAGCGGGGTCGTCCGGCACCGCCACCGGTATTACGCCTGCGGGCAGATGGCCGGCGACGGGCGCCTGATGACCCTCGCATCCGTAGATTTCGAGCACTGGTCGCCCTGCGCCGCGCCGGGACTGGACCGCGCTTCGGCAGGACCGGAGGAGCGGGTGCACCTGGGCGCCGGCCTGTGGGATCGCGGCAATGTAGTGCTGGCGGTTTACGGCCAGTGGCACGGCCATCCCATCGGCGACCGCCGCTTCGTGTCCATCGACCTGGGGCTGGCCATCTCCCACGATGCGGTGCGTTATCACGAACCCGTCTCCGGCTTTCGCTTCATCCCCGCCGGCGAGCAGCCGCACAGTCCGATCGGTTTCGCGCCGGCGTTGCTGCAGGGTCAGGGCATGGCGAATCATGACGACCACACGCTATACTGGTATTCCCTCTGGCGGGGGACGCGGGGCAATGGCGTGCGGCTGGTCACCTGGACGCGCGATCGCCTGGGCGCGCTGCAGCCGGTGCAACCCTGGGACGCGCAGATCATCACCTGCCCCTTCGAGATCGTGACGGGCCGCGCAAGGATCGCGCTGAACGTTTCCGGCCTGGGCGAGTATGCCCATCTGCGCGTGTCCCTCCTTGACGAAGGTTTCCACCCCGTCCCGCGCTACAGCGGCGCTGACGCCACCATCGTGACCGACACCGGTCTGCACGTCCCGTTGCACTGGGGCGGCGGCGACCTGCTCTCCCCCTCCCACGGCTTACTGCGCCTGGCCCTCAACTTCGAAGGCGTCCGTCCTGAGGACGCGCGGCTCTACGCGGTGTACCTGGGGGAATAAGCTCAAGTTTTCCGCCGAATCACCGATAGTAACGACAGGACATACTGCCGTTTTTCTTCATGGACACAGCCGGTGACAGTCAGCACGGAAAACGAGATTCCAATAATCCAATATGGTGACGGCGAGGTTGAGAAGCCGAAAAAGCCTGGCATGATCTGCGTGGTGGAAGACAACGCGGTCAGCCGGGTGAGCATCGTGCGCCATCTCGAACGCGACGGATTCACCGTCATCTCCGCGGTGGACGGGGTGCAGGGATTGGCGCTCATCCGCGGCGCATTGCCGGACGTGGTGCTGCTCGACATCTTCATGCCGGGCATGGATGGCCGCCAGGTGCTGGAATGCCTTAAGGCTGACGAGCTGCTGAAGCACATTCCGGTGATCATGGTGTCCGCCGCCACCGAGATCGAGACGGTGGTCCGCTGCATCTCGCTCGGCGCCGAGGATTACCTGGTGAAGCCGTGCGATCCGGTGCTGCTCCACGTCCGCATCAAGGCTCTGCTGGAGCGCAAATTTTCCCATGATTATGAAGTGGCGCTGCAGACGCAACTGCAGCGGAGCTACGAGCAATTGCGCGCCCTCGAACAGTATAAGGACGACCTGACCCACATGCTGGTCCACGATCTGCGCACGCCGCTGACCTCCATATTGAGCGGCCTGATGACTATGGAGAGCATGGGCGAGCTGAACGAGCTGCAGCAGGAGATGCTGACCATGGGCATCCAGGGTGGGCAGGCGCTGCTCGGCATGATCAACGACCTGCTGGACATCAGCAAAATGGAGGATGGCTCGCTGAAGCTGGCGCTGGAGCCGCTGGAACCCGGCGCGCTGGCGGCCGCCGCGCTGCAGCAGGTGCAGGCGCTCGCCGCCGAACGGGGATTGACGCTCGCCGGCGAAGTCGAGCCGGACCTGCCCGTCATCTCGGCGGACCGCGACAAGGTGGGGCGCACGCTGGTGAACCTGCTCGGCAACGCGTGCAAATTCACCCCAGACGGCGGTACGATCACCCTTGCCATGCGCGCTTTACCGCTGGAAAAGGCCCTCCGCTTCTCCGTCAGTGATACCGGCGAGGGCATCCCGCAGGAAGCCTTCGAGCGCATCTTCGAAAAATTCGGCCAGGTGGAGACCCGCAAGGCCGGCCATAAATATTCCACCGGCCTGGGTCTCACCTTCTGCAAAATGATCGTCGAGCTGCACGGCGGGCGCATCTGGGTGGAGAGCGAGCTGGGACAGGGCAGCACCTTCTCCTTCACACTGCCGACTGAACGCAAGTAAGATGATCGCCATTTTACACGCCACTTGGGGAAAAGGACGGTGTGGTATGGAATGAATCTGCGGGAGGTTTTCCGCGATGTTCGTTGCCGCTGTGCCAGTGGAGAAGACATTCATCGGTCTAATTCGTGATATCAATATCCTCCCGGCGGAGTCGCTCAACAGCCTCTCCGAGCGGGCACATTCGTCCGGCGTCTGGCTGGGGCAGGTGCTGATCGAAGAGAAGGTATGCACCGAGACCGAGCTGGCGAGCATCATCGCCGCCGGATTGGGCATACCGCTCGTTGATTTGTCCGCGCTCGAGCCCGATGCCAGCGCGCTGGCCTGCCTGCCGGCGGAAGTCGCGCGGCAATACACCGCCGTGCCCATCCGGCTGGAGGGCAGCATCCTGCAGTTCGCCCTGGCCAATCCCTTCGACCGCGATCTGCCGTTCATCCTCCCCTTGCCCGGACGTTTCCGCCACGAGATCGCCGTCGCCCCGGTCAGCGCCATCAACCGGGCTATCGATGCCTGGTATCCAATATTGAAAATCGGCTCGCAACTGGAAGAGACGGAAGGCTGGTCCGCCACAGAAAATGCGGAGAAGGTAGCGGCCACCTGCGCGCTCTACCGCGACCAGCTTCAGCAGATGCTCTGCGCCATGTTGTGTGCCGGTGCATCGGACATGCACCTGACCGTGGGTACCCGCCCGCTGTTCCGCATCAACGGCGATCTGCAGAAGTCGCCGTTCCCGCTGCTGGAGCCGGATGACCTGCGCAATCTGGTCTATTCCATCCTCGCGGAATCACAAATCGACTATTTCGAGCGGCACCACGAGTTCGATTTCGCCTACAGCCTGCCGGGCCGCTCGCATTTTCGCGTCAACCTATTCTGGCAGCGCGGGGCCATCGCCGCCATCTTCCGCGCGATCCCCCCCCGGGCGCCGACTCTCAACGAGCTGGATATGCCGCCCATCATCCGCGAGCTGACCCAGCGCCCGCGCGGGCTGATCCTGGTCACCGGGCCGACCGGCTCCGGCAAATCCACCACGCTGGCCGCTATGGTCAACGAGATCAACGGCTCGCGGCGAGCGCACATTGTCACACTGGAAGATCCCATCGAGTTCGTCCATGAACACAATCTCTGCGAGGTAAATCAGCGCCAGGTGGGCGCCGACACCGACAGTTTCGCCATTGCCTTGCGGCACATATTGCGTCAGGACCCGGACGTCATCCTCATCGGCGAGATGCGCGACCAGGAGACAATTGCCGCAGCACTCACCGCCGCGGAAACCGGCCACCTGGTGTTGAGTACCTTGCACACCTCCAGCGCCGCGCAGACCATTGACCGCGTCATCGACGTTTTTCCCGCCCACCAGCAGAATCAGGTGCGCAGTCAGCTCGCGAACGTGATGGAAGGCGTGATCACCCAGGTGTTGGTGAAGACGAAAGATAACAGCGCCCGCATTTGCGCGCAGGAAATTCTCGTCGCCACCTCCTCCATCCGCAACCTGATCCGCGAGGGGAAAATCCACCAGATTCCCACCATGATGCAGGCGGGCGCGAAATATGGAATGCGAACACTCGATCAGGCCTTGCGCAAGCTGGTCATCGAGGGGCATATCGCCCAGCAGGAGGCAGAGCTGCTCTGCACCAATATCGAGGATTTCAAAGCGGTCGGGGGGTAAGCCTGATCCCTCCGCATTTCGCCTTCTCCCCCCGGCCCCCTCGCCCAGGATTGGGCGAGGGGGCCGGGGGGGCATATACGTCATGTTACGATAAGCGGTCCTGTTTGCGCCGATTGGAAATCGGTGCTGCAGGGTCGTCCGTCCTGGCCGTCCGAGGGCCATACGGCCGGGCGTCCCTCTGCAGGACGCGACAGGAGTGATGGCCATTGCTTGCTCTTGCTCTTGCTCTAAAACCATTTCAAAATCGATGTAGCGCAAGAGCAAGCGCATGACAATTCTGGCGCTTGCCGTAACATGACGCATATGGGGCCGGGGGGAGAGGGCGAAACGCAGAGGGGTTCCGTGAATGATCACTGTGCTAATATCCCGCCGGGCGCTTCATTCCTTCCGCGTATCTGCCGATACCTCAAATAACTAAATGCGTTCACCCGGTACTTTACACCATTCGAATTGACAGTCGGAAGACGTTTCGCATGTCAGTAACGACACAGGACGACAACCTGCTCCCGGCGCCGCCGGATCGCGACAACACGGCACAATGGTTCGGCGATGGCGAACTGGTCGAAGAAGAGTTCATCGACGCCGGGGAGGAGTTGCGACGCGCCAGCGCACTGGTAATTGCCTTTGTCAAGGCGATCAAAGCCCACCGCCTCTACCCCACCGGCAATCCGCAGGTGACGGCATTCCTGCAGGACTTAATCGCCCCCTGCCGTCGTTACCTGGCCGAATTCGGACCTTTCACGATGACGATCAGTGAGTCCGGTCTCTCGTGCAGCGGCAAAGCGCTGTATTCCAATGCCGATTGGAAATCGAGCATTCCCTTTCTGTTATACAACGATGGCCTGCGCCAGTTGCGGCTCCTGGAAGGACTCGAGGATTGGGAAGTCCAGCGGCTGGTGGAGGTGATTGACAAGCGCAGCGAGACGAATCTTGAAGAGGATGACCTGATTATCCTACTCTGGGAACAGGATTTTGCACACATCGATTACGTGGCCATCGACGATTTCCTGGACGATACGGGCCTGCCGATCCCGGACAGCGCGGAGCAGCTTCGCAGCCGACTGCTTCACCGGCAGTCCGTTGCCGGCGAAGGAACGAACGATGACGGCGAATCGCTCGAGTCGGCGCCACTGGCACCACCTTCCCCGGTGAGCGAGCAGACGGTGAACGACCCTGCCCGGTATATCCTTACTCCGGAAGAGCTGCAGACCCTGCAGGAGGAAATCGCTGCCGAGCAGGCGCCGACTTTCATCCTCGATTGCGCCGAGATCATCTTCGACATCCTGCCGCAGGTGACGGAAGCGGACAGCCGCCAGGACGCGGTGAATATCCTGCTCCGCATTGCGGACGGCATGATTACGCTGGGCGATTTCACACGCGCGAGCGAGCTCTTGCGGCAGGTGAGTGCCGCGGCATCATCGGATTCGTCGGGGATCGATCTGCGGGAATTCCTGAGCGAAGCCGCCGTCCCGCATCGCATCGAGCGGATCGGCCGGCTCCTGGAGGGCGCGGACTCCGCGCTGATCGAGACGGCGCGACCTTATCTGCTGCTGCTGCCCGCGGAAGCGGTGCCCCGCTTGCTGCAACTGCTGAAGGAATCACGCAGCGCGCGCGTGCGCCGGATGCTCTGCGACGTGCTGCCGATCATTGGGCGGGATGCGGTCGAGGTATTTCTGCCGGAGCTGAGCGATGCCCGCTGGTACGTGGTGCGCAACATCGCTTACATCCTGGGGTGCATCGGCGATGGACGGGCGACGCCGAAGCTGATCCCACTGCTGAGCCACTCCGAGCCGCGCATCCGCCGGGAGGCCGCGCAGGCGCTGGGCTTGCTGGGTGGCGCGCAGGCAGTCGCGGCGCTGGGGAAGGCATTGACGGATGCGGATGACGTCACCCGCTGCATCGCCGCCTGCAGCCTGGGGAAGATCGGTTCAGCCACCGCGCTCGCGCACCTGCTGGACGCGGTGCAATCCTGGGGGTTCTCGCAGAAGGACTCCGGGGAGATCAAGACCTTTTTCAATGGCATAGGCATGACACAGTCCGATCGGGCGCTGCCCGTGCTGGAGCAGTGTTTGAAGCGGCGCACCCTGTTCGGCGGGAAAAGGCAGGAAATCATCCGCCAGGGCGCAGCCGAGGCGCTGGCGCTGATCGGCACTCCCCGGGCGGAAGGACTGTTGACCGCGGGCCGGCAATCGAAAAATACCGCGATTCACCACGCCTGCCTTCAGGCGCTGAAAATGCTGACCCGATAGTGGAGTTCTATGGTCACCGACAATAGCACGATACCGAATAACACGAACGCCGGTGCGGAGGAGATGGCGCGCCGCACCCAATTGCCCAGGCTGCACGGGGAAGCCTTCATTACCGCATGGTATCGCGCGATGAAGGGGGCCATTTACTACGAACCCACCAACGTCATCTTCACTAATTTGCTGCGGCGATGCATGAGCGCCGTCGAATCCGACATCGGCGGCAGCGGCGCTTTCACCGTGAAGATCATCCATGACACCTGCTTCCTGAACAACGTCCGCGTGCATCCCGGCACGGACGATTTCGCGGACTACAAGGCATTCGTCCAGTTGATGCACCGACTCTGGATCGGCGAGATCGAGGTGCACAGCGATGTCACCGAAGCGGACATGGCCGGCTTCATCTTCCTCCTGCGCGATCTGGAGCCGAATAACGAGAACAACTACCTGCTGGTAAAAAAGGAGCTGGCGGCGCGCGGGCTGAAGGGCATCGATGTCGGCAAGCTGGACAAGCACCCGGGCGACCTGAACTATATCGACTCCGAAGCGCTGAAGCACCGGTCGAAGGAGGTTTATTTTACCTCGATCAATCTGGTGAAAGAGCTGATGGACGATGCCCACAATCAGAAGCTGCTCAACGTGCGCAAGGCCAAGCGGCTGATGCTGAACGCGGTGAACATCATCGCGCGCGACGAATCCACGCTGCTCGGGCTGGCAAACATCAAGGACTATGACGACTATACCTTCAACCACTCCGTCAATGTCGCCATCTACGCCATCGCGCTGGGGCAGCGCCTGGGCATCTCGAAACGGCAGTTGAACTACCTGGGGATGGCCGGTCTGTTTCACGACATCGGCAAGACGAACATCGAGAAAGAGGTGCTCAACAAGCCCGGCCAGTTGACGCCGGAGGAGTGGGAGGTTATCAAGCGGCATCCGGTGCTGGGCGCGGAGATCGTGTTGCATCTCCGCGGATGGGGCGAGCTGTCCGCCCGCATGATGACCGCCGCATTCGAGCATCATCGAAAATATGACCTGTCCGGGTATCCGCCATCGCAGCACCCCCGCCGGCCCACGCTGTTCAGCCGCATCATCACGCTGGCGGACTGCTACGATGCCATCGGCCGCCCGCGCGTCTATCGGCGCACTTCCTTTCTGCCGCACCAGATCATGAAGATCCTGCTCGAGCAGAGCGGGAAGGACTTCGATCCCCTCCTGGTCAAGGTCTTCATCGGCATGATCGGCGTTTATCCCCTCGGCAGCCTGGTGGCGCTGGATACCGGGGAGATGGGTCTCGTCACCCAGGCCCCCGAGGACGCCGCCCACATCGACCGGCCGAAGATCTGCCTGCTCATCCGGGACGGCGCGAGGTACCGCAAAGACCAACTGGTTGATCTGACCGAAACCGGTCCGGATGGGGAATACACCCGCACCATCGTCAAACCGCTGGACCCCGCGGAATTCGGGATCGCGATCGAGGAATATTTCATCTGACCTTTTCCTGGCCGGTGAGCCACTATCCCGCGGTTTCGACGGCGCGCGGCAGCTCATCCGCTTTCAGCCGCCGAAGCGGCGGATGGCGTGTGAGACATGCGTGATTCCTTGCGCACAAGTATACGGCACAGCCGCATCGCTTCACAAGTCTGCTGCCCAGCTCTCCGATACTTATCCCCATTGATAACTCATGTTCGAGCATGAAAACGGCGGTAGCAAAGAAAAAATAGGGGTATATTGTGATTTATTCGAAAATATTGTTGATAATAATAGTAGCAAAAGAGGAATAAGCTGGTTGCGGCGAGAACTATTCTCACCAACCAGTGGGAGAGGGGATCGCGATGCTTATCGAATTCAGCGTCGGCAACTACAAATCGTTCAAGGAGGAAGTCACCTTGAGCATGGTGGCCTCCCGGCTCACCTCGCAGAACAAGGAGCTCGATGCCAACACGGTGTTCCCGGTCAATGAGGACACCAGCCTGCTCACCAGCGCCGCGGTCTACGGGGCGAACGCCAGCGGGAAGAGCAACCTTGTTGCCGCCATGCGCTTCATGCGGGAATTCGTGCTGGAATCCTCAAAAGATACCCAGGCCGGCGAATCGATCCCCGTTGAACAATATGCCCTCAGCCCGGAGACCCTCTCACAACCGGCGTCCTTTGAGATGGTTTTCATCGCCGAAGGGATACAATACCGTTATGGATTCGAGGTTACACCCAAACAAGTCGAGCATGAGTGGCTATATCATGTCCCAAAATCGCGGGAAATCCGGTTATTTGAGCGTAGGCAAGATAAAATTATTTTTGTGAAGGATTCCTTCCCTGAAGGTGATGGTTTACAGGAGAAAACGCGGAGTAATGCCCTTTTCCTATCTGTCGTTGCACAATTTAATGGCAGCATATCTACAAAATTGTTAAAATGGTTTAATTTGTATACTATTATTTTAGGTTTGCAAGATTATCTATTAAGAAAAAAAACAATTCCCCGATTAGAACAACCTGATCGTGCTGATGAAATAATTTCATTTGTCAAATCATTTGATATTGGGATATCATAT
>Ga0315284_10009857_pt1 | contig 13601 bp, 11 predicted proteins | sample YL17G09_16_MG_FD_203696 | JGI IMG/M metagenome (GOLD analysis project Ga0315284, IMG submission 203696) | Sediment microbial communities from Yellowstone Lake, YNP, Wyoming, USA - YL17G09_16 | ecosystem: Environmental > Aquatic > Freshwater > Lake > Sediment | place: USA: Wyoming | collected...
ACTGGGTTAGCAGCAACCTCTTCAGAATCGTGATTAAATACTTTAGAAAGTACTTTAAATGCAAAACGAGTAGATATACCATTCATACCTTCTGTTATACCAGCATCGTCCTTATACTCTTGTAGAGACTTAGCCTTTGGATCTGATTCTTTTAAGTTCTCACCATTATAAACTCTCATTTTGGAGTATAGTAATGAATTCTCCGGTCTTTTCATTCTAGTCATAACACAAAACTGAGCCAACAAATCCAACGTTTGTGGAGCACAAGATGCTTGTGAAAGAGAAGAACTCTTTAATAACTTCTTATAGATTTGAACCTCTTCGTCAATTCTTAGACAATAAGGAACTCTCACGATATAAACACGATCTAAAAAGGCTTCATTCTTTTTATCATTTGAGAAGGAATCCCATTCTGATTCATTAGAGTGGGCAAGGATAATACCCTGATATGGTATAGCAGATAATGCCTCGGTACCATTGTAGTTACCCTCTTGAGTAGCTGTCAATAAAGGGTGTAAAACTTTAATAGGAGCTTTGAACATCTCAACGAACTCCATTAATCCCTGATTAGCTTTACAGAGAGAACCCGAATAGTTATAAGCATCCGCGTCATTTTGAGGATACTCAGCTAGTTTACGAATATCTACCTTACCAACAAGAGCCGAAATATCTTGATTGTTTTCATCACCTGGCTCAACTTTAGAAATACCAATTTGTGATTGAATAGACATCTTCATTTTTCTAACGGAGAATTTAGTTATATCACCATTATATTCTTGTAACCTCTTTGTTACCCAAGGAGATGGACAAGATGGAATGTATCTTTTTTCGATACCATACTCCGACTCTAATTCACTTCTGTAATTTGAGAATAATCCAAGTGGGCTTTCCCAGACAGGAGAAACTTCACCTGCTTCTGATACAAGAACATAGATAGAACTCTTCTCCATTAGTTGCTTAAGTCTCTCAGCCAATGATGACTTACCACCACCAACAGGACCCAACAAATAAAGAATTTGTTTCTTTTCTTCCAATCCCTGAGAAGCATGTTTGAAAAAGGATACAATTTGCTCAATCGTATCTTCCATTCCGAAGAATTCAGCAAATGCGGGATATCTCTTAATAATTTTGTTAGAGTAAATTCTACTAAGTCTCTCGTCCAACTTAGTCTCAACGACTTCTGGCTCACCAATAGCATCCAACATTCTTTCAGCAGGTGAGGAGTAGGTCTTCTTGTCCTTTTTACACATATTCAAATACTCTTGTATCGTTATATCGTTGTGTCCAGACTCAAAGTCCTTTTTAATTAGATTCAATAAATTCATGTTACGAGTTTTATTTTTTATTTTATATTATCGTAGAAATTATAAGTTTTATTAGTAGAGATACTTTCTACCATTTTCATTATAATCATTCATATTATTGATAATATTATCAACCTTATCGGTACAATCTGTAATATATTTCTTTATCAACTGTAAGTTGGCTATCGAATCATCAATTTGATCATTTCCATTTTTCGACAAGCCTTTATAGTTGTTCAACTCATTTGAGAGACTTTCCAACATCTCACCCTTTGAGTCTATAAGTGATGCAAATTCCTTTAATTCTGATATGACTTCCTCGATTCTCTCGGAGGAGATATCAACTTGATCATCAGATTCATTAAATTTTCTAATTTTCATAACACAGATTATTTTTTATACGTAAACGATGTAAAATAGTTGTAAGTATTTAATATATATATTCATATATGAAAGATAGAAAAAGCAGATTAATATTAGAATTCACTGAATTCAATTTACAAAGGATGAATCCGGACTCTGCTAGAGCATCTGTCTCGGTTGATGACCCACAATTATCTACTAACGCATTTGACAAACACCAAGATGCTATAAGACAAGCGATGGGAAGGATAAATGACATCCTCTTCAATCTATCAGGTACAAATGCTTATAAGAATTTAAGAAGTAAAATTGGATTAGAAAGTCAAAACATCCAATCAATGAAGGTCCTGAGAGTAGTTAAGTCGGATAATATAAACTATGATGTTTATATATCCTTCTTCATCGATGACGAAGAATATTGGGGAGTAGTTAAAAATATACTAACATCACCAGATGTTCAATCGGAAGTGTTCAAAGATCAAGACTTATTCCAAACCAAAGAATGGGTTATAAAGACAAAAGGTTTACTAACAAAAGTTGTTAAAACTTGGTTAAAACCAGAACCAGGTAAGTACACACTACTAAATAACGAAGTTATCTGTTATAGCATCGACACAGGCAAGATGCTAAAGATGGAAAAGGGAGCTGAAATTGAATTAATCAGATCATTTGATAATAAAATGTCAATTAAACACGATAACGAATACTATAATCTTATAGGGGATAACTTCATCTATTTTAACTGGTGGTTTGAAAAAGCAGTTTAGTAAAGAACTCTGATACTATAATCAACCATCTCATAGATATTATATGATTGACCCGTAAACCCACCATTGATGGTATAAAGACCACCAAGTAAATTTAGATATCCTGGAGTACTGTAATCTATCGAACCATATCCGAGATTAAAGTCCATATATGCATTATCATTTTGTGCAAAAATAACCGACGGAGAACCAACAGGAGTAACATTTCCAAATATATCACATTTAAATAATGCAACTATCTTAGTAGCGGAGCTAATTGCAGCGACTCCAGGATAGATCATAGTATAAAATTGTAGCCTTCCGGTAAATGTGGCTTCTATTTGTATAGTCGATCCAGAAAAGGCGAAGGAAGAAACATCTATCAGCTTAAGAGAGGGGTTATTAGAGAACCCAGAAAAAGCACCAACATATGAGCTATATGCAATAGCCTCGGATTCGGTAAGAACCGGGTATGTTGAATTACCAATATAAAATCTATCAGGAACATATAAATATTTATTGGCTCCTTGTATTGAAACGTTACCAATAGAGTCTATTTTTAGCCTTTTTTGATCTCCAGTTAAAAGATAAAGTGATGGATCATTAGAAGCTCCTTGATCAGACTCCAACATCATACCACCCATCTTAGCACTCTCAGTAGTATTTGTCTCACTACTCAATTTCATTAAATAACCCAAACTTCTTATAGCATAAGACCCGTCTATTGTGGGGTGTCTCAGTACCATAAACTCAGTATAACCACCGGTAGCATCACCAGTTATTATTTCCAACTTAGCAGTCTGACCAGTGAATAAAGTAGATGATCCATTTATGGTATAAATACTACTAGTGTCTATACCAATATTACCAGTATCACTAATATAAAAAGCATTTGTGAAAGCTCCATTTGGATCTCCTGACTTTCTAACATCAATTTTAAAATCACCATTACCAAAAGTCAATTTAGATGATCCTTTAGCGGAGTTGAACGTTTGATCTGACCCATCATAATACCAGTTATATGCCATTATAGCATCGACAAATTGCATATCAAATGTTATTGGTTCAGCACCTATTGGATATAAGGGATTATTTATTTGAAATGCTTCTTTAGGATCATTAGTGTTTATACCAACATAACTAGCAGTAGAATAGATAGCGGAATTAGTAAGACCAACCCCATCATATCTAGGAACATAACCGTCAGCCATGTCCAAATTATTCTCAATTACCCAAGTTGACGTACCGGAATTAAAAACATAAGTCTTTCTATCATCTTGTTGAAATACTTTTAATCCATCATATGTATATGTAATTGCCATTCTAGCTGATAGGTTAGCAACAACCATTCTAGCATCTATTGGTTTTGACACATTTACACTAAAATTATCTATTATATTGATTGACATGGATTATATATTATTTTTTTAGTACTTGAATTGGTAATTTACAGAAGGAGGAGCGAAGGAATATGAAGAAGTCATACTTCTATAAACCTTAAATTGATGAGAAGCCCACAACCAACCAGGAGAAGTTAGTGTAACAACACTATAAGTAAATGAAGTTAAACTACTACTCGCACCATATATCTCAATATTGTTATTATCCAAAATTCTATTTAGTACCGGATATGAATTATCATATATAAAATAGATATATCCCGATCCGATAAGACCAATGGTTTGATCGCTCTTGGTACTAACTACCTTATTTAAGGTGGACAAACCAGCAAAGTTTATTACAGGACTACTCAATAATCCGCAAAAATATGGATAAACAAATTTCAATGATTGAGAAGCGGATACTGATTGTGTACCATCGTTGGATGTTATTTGAAAGGTCGTATTAGTATTTGATATATAAACACCCGTAGCAACACCAGTAACTATTACCTGACCAGTTGATACAATAGGAGGAACTGATCCAGGTATCATATTAGTCAAAGTGGTTGTGTTTACACTAAGGGTTCTCTTAGTAATGATGTAATTCAATGATATTGATGGGAATGTTCCAAACTCAGCAATGGATTGATTTATACCCAATGAAACGACTGGTTTTAGATATGGGTATAATATCTCTCTTAACACTTCAACCAATGGAACATTATTAAATGATCTACCAGCAACCATACCATGAAAAGGAAGTGGTGTCTTTTTAGTACTTGTAAATTCTATTGATGTACCATTAACTGAAACCGGAGTACCATATATATTTAATGGAGATCCAGTAGCACCAACTGTATTATAGAAATTGACAGAAATATCATCCCAAAAAAATTGACCATCATTACATCTTAGAACTTTAAGATTAGAGGCAGATGCACTAGTTTGTACAATTGTCGGATACCCTATCGTATTAAGAGAAACAACACCATAATCACTTTTTATTGAAATTCCTCCTTTTGTCGCTGATGGGTTAACTATATCAAGTGATAAAACCTGACCAGCAGTACCAGTAACAACTTGTGATTGTATATAAGGGGCCTTAGTATGTAGTGTTGAATTCACACCAGATAATAGAGATACTCTCGTCTTTAATTGAGAATGTGTATCTTTTTTAGTGTTGAAAAAGAAAATATCAGTATCATCAGTTGATGAAAGTAACGAACTACTCATAATCGAGGTTCCGTTAAATTCCCTCTTACCAAAAAATATCTTTTGTTTAATATCTTTATCCACTGGATTACCAGCATCAATTCCAATATATGATATCACAGATGCTGTTCCTTTAGTTTCTTTGAAAGACGGAACATCCCAATCGGAGATAATAGCATCCCTAATATCTCTTGGATTTACTTCCTTAGTAACATTATCAGGCAAATTACCTATTATCGTGGCAATATTCCCATATGATGTAGACTCAGTAGGCTGTGATATGTTTATACTATATGTTGACATTATTAAAATATAAATTCAAAATTACCACCAGGGTAGCTACAAGTAGCGACCGTTGACCACACTCTAAATGGCTGTGTATTATAAGTGACTCCTCCACCACTTGGAGTTATTGTTGGAAAAAACGGAGATACACTATATGTAAATGCCGATGATCCCCAATTTCCATAATCATGTACAATATACCCATTTGAATCTTTGATATATCTCATTAAAGGATATGAGGCGGGTGTTATGAAATATAAATATCCACTACCACTATAATTAAAATACAATGATTGTGATCCGGGATAAGGAATCGAAATTCTATTAACATTATCACAAACAGTAGTAGTGGTAGTATCATCTATAACCTGTGTAGTATCAAAACCATACATAGTAGGGTAAGCAAAGGTGATCGATGCAGTAGCACTGTGTGAGAATGCAAAGAAAATAGGATCATCAGAAACCTCCAAAATATAATTACTCGGTGAGAGAGTAGATACACTTAAAGTACCACTTAAAACACCACCAGGGGATGATGAGAATGTAATTCCAGAAAATGTTGTACCTATTATCTGAGCCAAACTTATATCCTCTGAATATTTAGTTATACTATAAGATAATGTCAGAGATGCTGTTGTACCAACTTCAGAATATACTGTACCGGTCACATTATTTATCAATGATAATGATAAAGCAGGCGGCACATATGGATATAATATTCTTCTCAAAACTTCAACCACCGGCCAATCTTGAGAATAGGTACCAAACATATATGATCCGGATGAAAAGGTAGTTCCAATTTCAACACCACCAACAGGAAATGGTACTGGAGTAGTATCAACAAATTCTATCTGAGATCCGTTTATAAGGACAGGACTTCCAAAAATTGTAGTAGGAGATCCGATTGCACCGATATTCGCAATACTAACAGTATCGTTACTCCAAACAAGTGATCCATTTGGATATGTACCGTTATATCTCAATATCTTACCATTTGAAGCAGATGCTGACGATTCAGCAATTGTCGGAAATATAATATTATTAATGGCAATTCTACCAGTAGAGCTAAAAATATTAATAGGACCCCCATATAATGATGGATTGGTTATATCCATAGATAACTTATCACCGGCTGTAGCACTGATATATTCCGATTTTAAATATGGAGCATATCCATAGAGGGATGAATTGGTACCAGCCAACATAGACACCTTTGTTACTGATTGTGTTGTTGTATCTGGTTTGGTATTAAATAGAAATATGTCTGTGTCATTAGAAGTTGATAAAAGCGAATTGCTCATTATATCAGTACCCGCAACGTTTCTCTTACCAATAAATATCTTTTGTTTAATATCTCTATTAGAAGGGTTATTTGAGTCAATGCCAATATATTCGATTGATGCTGTACCAGACGTTTGTTTAAAAACCGAGTTAGCCCAAACAGAAAATACAGCATCTCTAACATCTTTTGGTGTTATTAGCTTTGAAGTATTATCAGGTATATCCTGTAATACACTATAAATATCCGGCTTTCTAGCTGCTTCGGTAGGAGTACCTACATTTATACTGAATGTTGCTGGCATGTATCCAAAATCTTTTCCTTATATATTAAAATAAGGATTGGATAAAATAAAAAAGACCGAATTTCGTTCGGTCTTTTTATCAGTTTATAGATAGCGGCCGCTGCTCCACCGTTAAAATCCCTCTTTCAGATTTCACCGCATCTATAATTAGTCAAATAGGAATTCAAGTTTCATCAAATCCTTAACTTTAGCAGTGGTTAGATTCAAGTCTTCAAATTTTATCTTCTCATATGGTAATTCATTCTCAGTATTCATCAAATCGCTCATCTCCTGAGTAAAAGAATCAACATTAGTTATATTAACAGCTCCCTCAACAACTTTACCCTCCGCATCAACTGGTCTAATTGGACTCCCATTCTCATCTTTCTCGACCCACTTATCAAGGACCCTTTTCTCCAATTTGATTTTATCATCAACAATAGATGATAATTCTTTGATAATTCTTGTTAACTTAAAAGCAACACCAGCATTAATATCCATATCTATCAAGGTATTAAGAGCTTGTATCGTATCGTTATTTAACTGTGAATTTTTTACTTTAATATTCATATAACTATGATCATTTTTTATTATATATTATGTAATTTGTGTTTTGTTTATAGAATTCAATCGATTACTTAGGATATCAAAATACTTTTTATCTCTCTCTATAAGAATACAATCCCTTCCGTTCATCTCACATGCTTGACCAGTTGTACCAGACCCAGCAAAAGTATCCAACACCATATCACCCGGATTCGAATGTTTTAAAACTAAATCACTTATTAAACCCAATGGCTTTTGTGTTGGATGATCCAATCTCTCTTTACCATGACATATCGGATATCGATAAAATCCATTATCATACTCAGAATTAAATGTCGGTTTCTTACCCTTCACAAAGGAGAAGAAATACTCAGTAGCATTTGATAGATAGTTTAGCTTCGAATTAATAGGAACTGGGTTATTTTTTACCCAAGAACAAACTCTGGGTTGTTTAAATTTATTCTTATCAGCAAATTCCCTAACAATATTAGATTTCCAAATATCAAAAAACACTATTAAGGTACCTCCTTTTTTCAAGACTCTATAATATTCCTTAAATAACAAATCCCAATCCAAGTCATCCTTATCCCACTCACCAAAGTCTATTGATATATTATATTTATCAACCATAGATTGATCCGCTGAGTCAGAATGTTTTTTAAAATTGGAATCCCTAGAAATTAAATATGGAGGATCCACAAGTATTAGGTCGATGGAGTTATCTTTTATTTCCTTAAAATAATTAAAATAGTCATCATTTATTAGTAACATGTTTTATATATTTTCGACTCATGAGCCCCTCCATAAAGAACCGAAATTTAATATATATGTAAAATTAATAAAATTTATGAGTTTATCAAATGTTATAAAAGGATTATTGAATTTACAGAAAAAAGTAGATACAAAAATACTACCATCTCAAGGATTATTTTATAAAGATGATTTTGAAATTTGGGTAAAAAAAGCAGACATTGGTGATATAATTGAGTATGAGTTTAATTATATCAAGGATGACTTGGGTATAGTGCTATCAAGACTTAAGAGAATGGTTGAAAAGAATACTATTCTTTCAACTGGGTATAAATTTGATGACATCAAAAGCATCGATATTGTATTTCTATTTTTAGAAATTGTAAAATTCACAAAGAATAAACCAGTAACGGTTACTTATTTCAATGACGAGATCGGCAAAGTCGATATGATTGAATTTGACAAAAACTCTTTTAACTATTTTAGGATAGATGATAACCTTATGAAGTTTTATAACAAAAAGGAGAGAGTCTTTGTTGTTGAAGGATACAAATATTCACTACCATCAATTGGAGTTGAGAACTCTCTAACGAATTTTCTAGTTAGTAAGCAATATGACTCGGATGCTCTGAAATATAATGGATATAACTATGATTTCATGAATTTTCTAGGAGACAAAAATCTACTAACATTTACCGAAATTGATAATCTAATACAGATATTTAACTTTGATTTGGAGGATTCGGAAAAGTTAAAGACATCAAAGGTCTGCAAGATGTTCTCATACCTACACAAATATGCACTGAGAAAAGGAGATAGAGTAATTGATATTAATTCAAAGATAGATTTAGAAAAAATCTGGAAGTGAGTTTAATATATAGTCTATGAGTGTAATGAAAATTCTAAATTGGCAATTATTCTTAGAGGAACTTGTTGGAGAAAAACCAATAGCTGATATACAATCTTATATTGATGGTATGGGAAGAACTATGCGAGATAAGCTGTTCTTTGCTGAGAATGTTAACTTTGATGTAATTGTAGATTTCGGATGTGCTGATGGAAGCACCCTAGCACGGGTATCAAAAATGAACCCGAGAGCTAAGTTGATAGGATATGATTTAGATCCCATAATGTTATCAAAAGCAAAATCAATACTAGGTAAAAATGCTCTATTAACAGATAATTGGAATGAGGTAGTCAGTGAGGTTCAAAACCACAAATCACCTCTATTAAATCTGAGTTCGGTTATACATGAGGTATATTCATACTCAAATTCCAATACCATAAAATACTTTTGGGAAAATCAAGTATTTGGAGGAGATTTCAAATTTATATCAATAAGGGACATGATTCCTTCGAGCCAAGTTGATAAGAGTGAAATGGGTGAATTCAAAGACGATGTTAGAAAAGTGAGAAGACTCTCCGATCCTAAATATCTTCAATCATTTGAAAGTAAATGGGGGTCGATAAATGATAATTATAGAACATTTCTACACTACTTACTGAAGTATAAGTATATTGATAATTGGGAAAGAGAAGTATTAGAGAATTATCTACCAGTTTCACTAGAGACATTAAAATCCAAAATACCAAGCAACTATAAAGTCGCCTTTGAAGAAAATTTTATACTACCATACCTACAAAAACAAGTTAAAAGCGATTTTGATATTACAATAAATCACTCAACTCATACTAAGTTAATACTTAAAAATTTGAAATTTAGAAAATAAAAAACCCACTCATTGAGTGGGTTTTTTATTTATGATGAACATGCTATACAATCTTCTGGGTTATCAAGTGAACAAGATATCTCAGCTAATTGCTCCTCTACTGTTTTCTTACTTTCTTCTTGAACAGTAAACTTAACAGCATCAGTGGTTGATTTATTTCTTAAGTAGTAAATACCGGTTTTCAAAGAAACTTTCTTATCTCTATAACATCTTGGCTTACCATCTTTATCATAGATTACTTCAATACCCTCACCTTGTGGGATAACTGGCTTACCATCAACATCATTAAGAATATTTCTTCTACCCCATCCATAAAAATGCATCGATGTCAACTTTGCGAAGTTAGGAGAATCCATAAATATATTCATTGATTGTGTTTGGTCAATGAAAGCTCCTCTATCAGCAGCCATATCAATAACATCTTTCTGTTTAATTTCATAAACTGTTTTGAATATCTCTTTCAGGTTTGTTGGTACCTCAGGTATGTTTTGAACAGATCCATTTTCATTAATGATTTTCTTTCTAAGATTATCATTCCATATTCCAAGCTTAATAAGTTCCTTCACAAGATACTTGTTAACAAGAATGAACTCACCAGATAATACTCTTCTTGTGTACATATTAGAAGTTTGTGCCTCACAAGAAGCTTCGTTACCTAATATAGACGCTGTAGATGCGGTTGGCATGATACAGGTTGTTAAAGAGTTTCTAACACCATACTTCTTAATATCTTCTCTCAATTTATCCCAATCCCATCTCTTAGAAGGTTTAACATTCCATAAATCGAATTGAAACTTACCCTGAGATATTGGAGAACCTTCATATGTAGCATAAGTACCTTGTTCTTTAGCCAAGTCACAAGACGCTCTCATAGCAGCAAAGTAGATAGTCTCAAATATATCTCTGTTTAATTGTTTTGCTTCTTCTGATTCATAAGAAAGTCCAGTAGCAAAGAAAACATCAGATAATCCCTGAACACCCAAACCAACTGGTCGGTGACAAAGGTTAGAAAACTTAGCAGCTCTTGATGGATAATAATTTACATCAATAACATTGTTAAGGTTTACAATTGATGAGTAAGCCACTTCAAATAACTTATTATGATTGTAAGTCTTGTTCTTATTTAAGAATTTAGGAAGTGCAATTGAAGCTAGGTTACAAACCGCTGTTTCATTTACAAACTCCTCACCAAAGAATTCACTCAATCCTAATTTCTTAAGTAATTCCTCATTTTTAAGAATTTCTCCTTGTACTTTAGTAATACCAGTTGCTTCAACAATCTCAGCACATAAGTTAGAAGATCTAACAGGACCAATGTTTGATTGGTTAGACTTCTCATTAATAGCATCTTTATATAAGATATAAGGAGTACCAGTTTCAATTTGAGATTCTAGAACTTTATTCCATACTTCTCTAGCCTTAACTCTCTTCTTAAATTTACCAGAATTCTCATACTTTAAATATAAGTCACGGAATTCTTGACCATAAGATTCAGTCAATCCCTCACATTCATGAGGACACATTAATGACCAATCTTCATCTAATTCTACTCTCTCCATGAATAAATCATTCATCCACATAGCTAAGAATAAATCTCTTGCTCTTAACTCTTCTTTACCTTGATTCTTACGAAGGTCAAGGAAGTCGAATATGTCAGCATGCCATGGTTCCATATAGATCGCAATAGAACCTTTACGCTTACCACCACCTTGGTCAACCGCTCTTGCAGTTTCGTTGTATATTTTTAAGAAAGGAATAATACCGTTAGAAGTACCGTTAGTACCAGCAATGTATGTTCCTTTAGCTCTTACTTTACCAAAAGAGATACCGATACCACCAGCATTTTTCGAAATTTGAGCAGATTCTTTTAGAGTATTAAAGATACCTTCAATAGAATCACTCTCAACATCTAATAAGAAACAAGATGATAACTGAGGTCTTGTTGTACCAGAGTTAAATAGAGTTGGAGTAGCATGAGTATAATATCCCTCTGATAATAAATTATAGGTCTCTCTAACTTTTTCAATGTTCTCACCCCATACTTGAAGAGCTGTTCTCATATACATATATTGAGGCCTTTCAGCAACTTTACCATCTATCTTTAAAAGATAGGACTTCTCAAGTGTTTTAAATCCGAAATAATCAAAATTATGATCTCGTGAATGAACAATGGATGAATCCAATTCATCCGCATGCTTCATCACTATTGTATAGAAATTCTCAGATACAATCGGAGAGGGTCTACCAGTTCTAGGATCAATATACTTATAAAGATCTTCGATGGTTTCCGAAAAGCTCTTTTTGGTTTCTTTATGTAAATTGGTAATCGCCAATCTAGCAGCAAGCACTGCATAATCGGGGTGTTTTGTTGTAAGAGCAGCAGCTGTTTCCATAGCTAACTGATCCAACACATATGTTTTAATGTCAGGTGTAATACCCTCGATAACTTTTTGAGCTATCTCAAACGCCACTATCCATTTTTGATCTAACCCATAGGTTTGTTGGTTAATTCTATCTAATATCTTATCTAGCATCAATGGTTCTTTTTTGCCGTTTCTCTTCGTTACTTTAATCATGCTCATCTTTTAAATAATTTTTTTGTATTTTATATATCGTATCATTTTTTCAATTTTGAAATCAAATGTTTGTTTTTTTGAAATTTTAAAGTCTCTAAAAAACTTTTTTATAAGAAGTCAATGTTATTAAGCTTGTTAAGATTATATTTAAATTTGGAATTATTCAATATCTTTGTAATCATTGATATCTCTACCTCATAGTAGTTTTCATATGAGTCCACTTTAAATATTGACGCCTCATAGTCAGCATCCACAACAACTCCAGTTATAACTTTTTCTTCACCAAGATCGTCCGTCCAATTAAATTCAATTTCAGTACCTACATAAATATTTCTATTTTTAATTTCTTTATCGGTTTTGGATTTTCCTATATGATCTTGTAATTCTGATATTATCAAATTTCTCCATTTATTATCCAATAATTTAAACATATTGAATAGGTTGTCAGAAAAATATACAGATAACTCATTGAATAGCTCTACGTTTGTGAAGCTTTCTTCTTTTAGGTTACCTCTTAACAGAGTATAGTAATTATTGAAATCAACTCTTGATGGTTTTCTTCTATTATTGAGAAAATTAAGATTCGTGTTCTCACTAAGAATAACATAAACTCTTTCCTTAACTAACTTAGCTCTAACATATTGTTCATTATCAATAGACTCGAAATAATAGTTAGAAGATTTATCAACCTCAATACTCTCTTTGTAGTACATAGATGTTCCCTCCGGCTCATCCTCATCCAAGGGGTCTTCTTTTTTACCCTTGAAAATAGAGTCATATTTCAATGTGTGCTTTCCCTGTATCTTATGCTTTGATAAAACAATATCCTCGGACGCCTCTTCTGTTTTTACAACAGGCTCATCAGTGTCAATTATATCCAAGTCACCCTCATCGATTTCGATAACAAGCTCCATATCATCATCATCATCAATTTTACTTATCTCAGATGACTCTTCACTTTCTTCACTTTCTTCACTTTCTTCTTGGTAACTATCGGTTGATTCTTCAGTAGTCTCCTGTTCCAATTCTTCGTCTAATTCTTCGTCATCTCTGACCTTCTTTTTACTCATAAAAAGATTTATTTTTTATGATTATATAATTAATATAATCTTTGTTTAGGCATCCAAAAATTGATCATTCTCCAA
>Ga0315284_10009858_pt1 | contig 13601 bp, 14 predicted proteins | sample YL17G09_16_MG_FD_203696 | JGI IMG/M metagenome (GOLD analysis project Ga0315284, IMG submission 203696) | Sediment microbial communities from Yellowstone Lake, YNP, Wyoming, USA - YL17G09_16 | ecosystem: Environmental > Aquatic > Freshwater > Lake > Sediment | place: USA: Wyoming | collected...
TCGGAGTTGCTCTTGCCTTTGGGGTCGAAATCGGCTCCGCCTTTTGCGCCTCCCATCATCAGGCCGGTTAAGGAATTTTTCAAAATCTGCTCGAAGCCCAGAAACTTGATAATGCCCAGATAAACACTCGGATGAAACCGAATGCCGCCCTTATAAGGTCCGAGGGCACTGTTGAACTCGATTCGAAAGCCCCTGTTTACGCAGAAATTACCCTTGTCATCCTGCCAGGGGACGCGAAATATCAATTGTCTTTCCGGTTCGACCAGCCGCTCGAGAATCCCTGCACTGACATAGTGGGGATTTTTCTCGAGTACCGGCCCCAGACAATCAAGTACTTCTTTTACCGCCTGGTGGAATTCGACCTCGCCGGGATTACGGCTTAGAACCTGTTCGTAAACGGATTGGGTTATATTGCGGGCAGCCACTTGAACAACCTCCAAATAAAATTAGTATTTTTTATTTTACACCGCTTATTATAATAAGCTAAACTGATAGCAAATCCGGATAAAAGCCTTTGAACCATCGGCAAACAGTAAGTATACTGCTTTTAATGATGTGTGAAAAGAACTAAAATAGTGATACAGTTTATCACGGTAACTTATAATGCATATAGAAACGCTCAAGACATTCTGCGATTTAGCCCACCTGCGGAGCTTCTCAAAAACTGCCCAGAAGCATCTTCTAAGTCAGTCGGCGGTTTCGCAGCAGCTTGCTCAGCTGGAGCTTTTCTATAAATGCCAGCTAATCAACCGGGAAAAAAGACCCATTGAGCTTACAAATGAGGGTCATCTGCTTTACGAGGCAGCCAAAGACATACTCGACAGATATGAGCAGCTAAGAAGTGAACTCAATATCCTCAAATCCTCGGCAGGCGGCAGAATCAATATAGCTGCAATTTACAGTATCGGTATGCATTCCCTGCCCGATTATGTCAAACGATTTATGGTTAAATACCCGAATGTTAACGTGCATATCGAATATTTGAGTGCTGCGAAGATTTATGAGCTGGTTCTGGCCGGCGATGTTGATGTCGGCCTCGTGGCTGTGCCGAGAAAAGACAAAAGGCTCGATGTGTATGATTTTGAGGACGAACCGCTGGTTCTGGTCTGCAGCCCCAGGCATCCATTATCAGCTCAGTCGGAAGTTGATATCCAGAAGGTGCAGTTTGAAAGGTTCATCGGCTTCGATGAGGCTGTTCCTACACGAGACTGGATTGATAATATACTGAAGCGTTACAATATTGTTGTCCATCCGGTGATGGAATTCGATAATATTGAAACCATAAAACGGGCGGTGGAAATAAATTCAGGGGTAAGCATACTGCCGCAGACAGCGATAGAACAGGAAGTTGCCGGCGGTACCTTGAAGGCGATTGCCTTTTCCAATGAGAATTTTGTCAGGCCGACCGGCATTATCGTTCGCAAGAACAAAATTTTCGGCCAGGCCGGCAGATACTTCATCGAGATGCTTCGAAAGAAGGCATGAACATACCGCGGAGTATTGCAGATGTCGGTCAGGGCCGATTTTGTTATTGAAAACGTAGACCAGATACTGCAAATTATCAAAGGGAAAAATGGCATATAAAGGAAATCAAGACACAATAATGTGTGCAGGTGTGATTGACAAAATAGTCGTTTTCCTGATAGCAACTGCTGGTACCTGCTGGGCCGGCGGATGTACGGGGGGGGTGGCGGCCCAGGCCGGACAAGACGCAAAGCCTGATGCTGTCGATGCAATTTTACAGCGGTTAAATGAAAATACCAGGGCATTGAATTCCTATCAGTGTCGGCTTGAATATCTGTTCAGCCAGCCCCTGTTCGAATCGCAGAGTCTTAGAAAAGGTCTGCTGTACTATCAAAGACAGCAGCAAAGCTCGAAACTGCGAATAGATTTCCAGACGCTAAAGCAGGACGATGAAAGGCAGCAAAAATATATCGAGCAATATATCTTTGACGGCATCTGGCTTACACATATTGATTACCAGATCAGGGAAGTCAAAAAGCAACAATTGGCTGAGCCGAACGAGCCGGCAGACGCATTCGATCTGGCCGCGGAGCATTTTCCAATAATAGGTTTTACACAAGCAGGCGATTTAAAAAAGGATTTTGACATAAGTCTGGTCGAACAGCAGCAGGCCGAGCCAAATGGTTTTATTCGGCTGCATCTGAAGGTCAGGCCGGATTCGGTTTATAAAGATGATTATACTTCAATTGATTTCTGGATTGACAGAAAGCTGAATCTTCCAGCCAGGATAACTGCCGTATCTACCGAGCAGGACATTTATCAGATAATGTTCATCGAGCCGAAGGTGAATCAGAAAATAGATAAAAAGGTTTTTGAGGTTAAGGTACCGGCTGGTTTCGCCGCCCCTGAAATAGTCCCGTTAAAGAAAAAGGCCAAGTGAACTTAACCCGACAGAAACAGCGTATAAATCCTGATGATTGAAATTTTAGAGGAAAAACTTGTTTTTAAGACATCGCGAAGCAGCGGCCCGGGCGGCCAAAACGTCAATAAGCTCAATACAAGGGTGACATTGTTCTTTGACGCGGCAAACTACGAGGGCTTTACAGATGTTCAAAGACAGCGAATACTCAAACAACTTGCTACACGGGCTGATAAAAACGGTGTAATACGGGTTGTTTGCCAGCGGTATCGGACACAGAAGGCAAATCGCCAGGCTGCGGTCGAACGGCTGAACGAATTATTGACAGAGGCACTTAAAACAAGACCTGCCCGGAAAAAGAGCAAAGTCCCCCGCTGGGCCAGGCAAAAACGGCTGGAGGATAAGAGAAAACGGGGTTTATTGAAAAAACAGAGAGCGGAGAAAATCCAGCCTTAGCGTTTTCCCCTACCGGAGAAACAGGGTTCTGCCTGATTTACAGCTAAGGTGCAGTAAAGCATTATAAAAAAACGCAAGTGGTTAACTATGGCTAAAATATGTACAAACCAAAATAAAATTAAAGAGGGAGAACGATTATGGCTGAGAAACTTCAAATTTACAAATGCATGCTCTGTGGCAATATCGTGGAGGTCCTCCACGGCGGCGATGGTGAGCTGGTCTGCTGTGGCCAGCCGATGAAAAACCTTATTGCAAAAACCGCTGATGAGGGCAGGGAAAAACACGTGCCGGTAATTGAAAAAACCGACTCCGGTGTCAAAGTAAAGGTCGGCAACATCGCCCATCCGATGGAAGCCAAGCACTATATCGAATGGATTGAAATCCTTGCTGACGGCAAGGCATATCGACAGTTCCTTAGTCCCGGCGATGTGCCCGAGGCGGTATTTGCTGTATCGGCGGATACAGTTACCGCACGCGAACACTGCAACGTTCATGGATTATGGAAAGGACAGCAATAAAGAGTTTGTGAGAAAACGATTATGGCTATTACTTTTAACGCCGACGAAGTCTTTGAAATGGCAGAGCAAATCGAGAGAAATGCCGCAAAATTTTATCGCCAAGCGGCGAAAAACACTCCCGACAAAAAAACTAAACAAATGCTGCTCGATATGGCTGCTATGGAAGACGGGCACCTCAGTACTTTTGGGGAAATGCGAAAACAGTTCAGCAAAGAGCAAAAGCAGCAGATGGTTTTTGACCCTGAAAATCAGGCGGCACTGTATTTGCAGACAATGGCTGATGCTCACGGCTCAGAAGGCAGGATAAGCCCGACAGAAGCGCTTACCGGCAGAGAAAAAATAGCCGATGTTCTTAAGATAGCCGTCGATTCCGAAAAAAATTCGGTTGTTTTTTATTCCGGCCTGAAGGCTTTGGTGCCCGCCAGTGCCGGCAGAGATAAGGTCGAGGCGATTATTCAGGAAGAGCTAAGTCATATTGCGATTTTACTCGGGCGATTGAAGGACCTGGGAACAGCTGACTAAAATCACAGCAGCCGAACAAAAGGCACGGAAAAAAGGGGCGAAAAATATGGAAAAATATAAATGTCTTATGTGCGGATATATTTACGACCCGGCTGTGGGAGACCCTGACAGTGATATCGAGGCAGGGACCGCTTTCGAAGATGTACCGGATGATTGGGTCTGTCCGGAATGTGGTGCCGGCAAGGATGAATTTGAGCCGCTCGAGGATTAAATAAAAACTGCTTTTACAGAATATCTATGCAGAATATCAAACCTTTCATTGACAAGGAAGATATGCTCTGTGCCGAAGTTGCAGCCGGGGCCACTGCTGTGGTGGTATTCGGGGCCTCCGGTGATTTGGTCCGCAGGAAATTGATTTCAAGTCTCTTTGGGCTGTATAATCGCAGTCTTATCAGCGAGCAGTTCTATTTGATAGGGGCCGGCAGAAAAAACCTTTCAGACAGGCAGTTTCGACAAAACGCTCAAAAGGTAATACAACAGGATTACAGCGACATATCGGCAGAGCAGATTCAGCCCTTTGTCGACAGGATATATTATATCAGCGGTGATTATGGCAGTGCCTCGTTCTACCGCAACATCGAATCAAGGCTCAACGAATTAGACGGCAGATACAATATCGAGAACAGCCATATTTTTTATCTGGCTGTTCCGCCTGTTTTATACGGCACAATAGTAGAGCAGCTCGGCTCGGCAGGATTATCGAAACAGCAGAGCAAGTTGGTTGTGGAAAAACCGTTCGGCAGGGATTTGCAAAGTGCCGGCGAGCTGAACGATAAAATACAGCGATATTTCGACGAATCACAGGTTTACCGTATAGACCATTACCTGGGCAAGGAGACGGTTCAGAATATCCTGATGTTTCGCTTTGCCAATTCGATTTTTGAGCCTGTCTGGAACCGCAATTACATCGACCACGTGCAAATCACCATAGCCGAATCGATAGGCGTCGAGCATCGCGGCGGCTATTACGACAAGGCTGGGGCGCTTCGCGATGTGTTTCAGAACCATATGCTTCAGATGCTTGCACTGGCGGCGATGGAGCCGCCGACATCTTTCGAAGCAGACCGTATTCGCGACGAAAGGGTCAATTTGCTGCGCTCTATCCGGCCGTTCGAGCCGGCTAAACTGGATAAATTCATCGTAAGGGGCCAATATGGTCCCGGTTCGGTCGGCGGTAAAAAAGTCATTGGCTATCGAGCAGAACAGGGGATAGACCCCGGTTCGAGAACCGAGACCTTTGTTGCAGCGAAGATATTTATTGACAACTGGCGGTGGAAAGACGTTCCTTTTTATCTAAGGGCAGGCAAAAGGCTCGCCGGCAAGGACACTGAAATTGCAATCACCTTCAAAAAAGTCGGGGATTCTATGTTTGTCCCGGCAGGTCTTGCCGATATACCGCCCAATATTCTTGTCCTGCAGATTCAGCCGGACGAGGGTATCTCTCTGAGCTTTCAGGCCAAACGGCCCGGCTCGAAGGTCTGCATGAGCACGCTGAGAATGAATTTTAGCTATCGTGAAGTTTTTGGAACCGAAGCACCCGAGGCCTACCGGAGATTGCTGCTGGACTGTATGCTTGACGACCAGACGTTATTTAACCGCTACGACAGCGTGGAGGTTTCATGGCGACTGCTGGCACCGGTGCTGAAGGCATGGGAAACTGACGATTCGACACTGTTCGGGTATCCTGCCGGCAGCGAGAGTTTCCCGCAGGCCGACAGCCTTATGGAAGCCGACGGTCGAAAATGGCGCAAACTTTCAGGAATATAATTTTTGTAAAGGAGACAGCTATGTTACAAGATGGTGAAAAGGGGGTAATTATTCAAAGAGACAAGAAGACCTATGCGGTAGCTCCGCATATTCCGTGCGGAGTCGTAAGTCCCGATATTCTGCGCAGACTTGCGGATGTGGCTGAAAAATACAACGCCGCTGCCCTGAAGATAACCAGTGCAGCAAGAATTGCCATTGTGGGCCTGAACGAAGAAGACCTCGACGATGTCTGGGACAATCTCCAGATGAGTCCCGGTGCTGCAGTGGGGCTTTGCGTCAGGAGCATCAAGGCCTGTCCGGGAACGACATTTTGCAAACGCGGTATCCAGGACAGCCTATCTGTAGGGATGCAGCTGGATACGAAATACCACGGGCTGGAGATGCCGGCCAAGTTCAAGATTGGCGTCAGCGGCTGTCCGAACCAGTGCGCCGAGACCTGCATAAAGGACGTAGGACTCGTTGGTATGCCGAAGGGCTGGAGGGTACTGGTCGGCGGAAACGGCGGGGCAAAACCAAGGCTTTCCCGTGAGCTTGCCGCAGACCTCTCCACAGAACAGGCAGTTGAGCTGGTCGATAAAATTATCGAATACTATAAAGCCAACGCCAAACCTCATCAGAGGCTGGGTGCGATGATAGAAAAGATGGATTTTGAGCAGTTTAAATCGGCGGTACTTGGTGCGTGAACAGACTTGCCCGAATAAAAGATGCCCTGGAAAATCTGTATGACAGATACAATCATCACAGGTGCATAAAGCCGGACCCGCTGCAATTTGTATATCAATACTCCAGCCGGGCAGATATGGAAATTGCCGCACTGTTGGCGGCGGTGCTTGCTTACGGCAGGGTAGAGCAAATCGAAAAAAGCCTGACCGGTCTTTTTGCCCGTATGGGAAACAGTCCCTTCGAATTTGTCAGCGGTTTCAACCAGAGCAGCAGGCACAAGCTCAGGGATTTCAGGCACCGGTTTACCGGCGGCGACGATATATCGGATTTGCTGGAGCTGTTGAAGATGATTTTTCAGGAAAAAGGCGGTATAGAAGACTATTTCCTGTCAGGTTACAGCGGGAACGATAAAAATATCATTCCGGCATTATCGCGATTTTGCGATTCGCTTCTGGGGATGTACGCCCAATCGCACAAAAGGTCTGCTTTGAGGGGATTGAGGTACCTGTTAGCCGGCCCTGCCGGCGGCAGTGCCTGTAAAAGGCTGAACCTTTTCCTTCGCTGGATGGTACGTAAAGACAGCGTCGATACAGGGCTGTGGAGCCGCATTGACAGAGCCAAATTGCTCGTGCCGGTTGATGTGCATATGGGCCGATTATGCAGGATTCTGGGGCTTTACGACCAAAAGACAGCTTCGCTGACTGCCGCGCTCAAAATAACAGAAAGTTTTGCCGAGATTGAACCGGCTGACCCTGTAAAATATGATTTCGCATTGAGCCGGATTGGAATTGTGCAGGACTGTACAGGCAGCCTTTGTCCGGGGTGTGAGGATTGCCGGTTGTATGAGTTTTGTTTGAAAACGGAGGCACAGAGTTAAATGGATTCGGCGCAGCTGGAAAAATATACTTCAGCGATAACGCTTTCTGATATGGAGCTGTTTGTGTTTCCCGAGCTGATGTACAGTCTGGTTCTGGCTGACATTATCAGTCCGGTTATCTGGCAGTGGCGACAGCTCGACTGCTTTGAAAAACTGCAGGGCAAAGACAGCTACAAAAAACTGATGCGGCTGCGGCAGTTCATAATGGATGAATATGAGTTCAACCTCGACCTTGAAACCTGGGGCCTTACCAGCAGGGATAAAGAGCTTAAACGCTTTGAGAAGTTCATCAGCCCGCAGGATATTGCCGCAAGTAATGCCCTGTTCGGCTATGGGGGCGACAAATATTATTTTGACGTCGATATCCGCAAACATTTCGGCTTGGACAAATACGATAGTGACATTATCCCTTACTGGAAGACAGAAACCGTCGAGGCGATGGATGCCTTTCGCTACAAAACAGGCTACACTAAAAAAGCCGGCGAGTGCGTTTCGTTGGCTGCCCTTTATGCCGCTGCGGCCTTTGTCGTCTGCGGGGTACCGCTGGAAGATATCTATATGATACTGACACCTCTGCATTCACAAAATTTCATCGATATCCAGGACGGAGTCCTGACCAACAACAGAAGGCTGGTCACAAAAGCGATGTGGTTCAACGGCACAGCCGTCTCCGGCAAGGCACAGCGGGCACTGCGAAATGAAAACGTCACAATCGTGGCCCATTCGACCGGCTGCATACACTGTTTGTACGATGATGCAACTATAGACAGGGCTGCTTACCGGCACCTTGCAGAAAAGCTTGATTCGTATCTGTCGACGGAACTGACGATGCCGGTCTTTGCAAACTTCCTGCGGCTGCACAAGGAATATCAGAAGTACTTCCAGATGTGCCGTGACTGTCACGGCCAGCCGCAGTTCCTCAAAGCAGAAATTCTGTTTCATTACGAGCATGGCAGCAATTACAGGATAGCCGATAAAACACATGACAAACTGCTTCTCGAAGTTTCGGAAGAGGACTTTGTCCCGTATCCGCTGCCGGACAGGCTCCGCTGTGACCAGCTTGAAGAGTTTATAAAAAAAGAAAACATTGACCCTCGCAATCAGCAGGGCAGAACTTCCTTGCGAAAGTATATTGAACCAACCGTGCCGGATGCACAGCAGCTTGTGGACGAGCTGGCTGATTTTGTCTACACAGAGGCAAAACTGCCGGCTGCTGAAAAAAATTATACCCCTGCCGAACCGCTCAAAATCAGCACAGAACAAAGCAGGGAACAGATTATCAGCTATCTTCACCAAATCCGCAGCAATAATACCACAGCGGATTTGGCCTTTTATGCATACCGTGATATGGATAGCTGTGACTGGGCGCCGTTTATCAAAGCAGCGGTGGAACGCAATCCGGTCTCTGTCGAAATGGTAAAAAATATGCCGCTCGAAGATGTATACAACTGGCTCAGAAGGATGGAAAATAATTCGATTTACGATAGCAGGCGGCTGGCTCAGCCCGATGAGGTGGCAAACTACGACAGAGGCGACGGACTTGAAAAGGCCTTTCTGCTGGCTAACGTAATACGCCAAAGAGACCCCGAATGTGATATTGAGATAACCGCAGACGGCAGCCGGGTGATATTAAAGGGGCAAAAGGAATATATATTTGCTTCCGCCAAGGAATTTAGTAAGCTTATCAGGATTCCCGCAGCAGGCAGGAGTGGTTAATGTAAGTGATGTGGAAAATGCCGAGAAAGGAAAGCTAATGGCTAAATCACCCGCAGCTGTGAACAACCGCGGCACAAAATCCCTGGCTACCAGGGCGATACATGCCGGCGAATCGAGAAAAAAGTATGCTGATTCACTGACGACACCCATTATTCAGACCTCCACCTTCACATTTCAAAACAGCAGGCATATTGAAGATTACACTAAAAAGGGCAAAGAGCATTTTGAATACGGCAGATACGGCAATCCTACCGCGCAGATTGCCGAAAGGCGTCTTGCCAACCTCGAAGGTGCCGAAGACTGTGTCGTCTTTACATCAGGGATGAGCGCCATAACCACGACTATTCTTACTCTTGTGCAGTCAGGCGACCATATTGTTATCACCGATGACAGCTACAAAAAGACGCTTGAATTCTGCAAATCGTACTTGAAACAATTCGGCGTTGAGTGCACCATTGTTCCGTTCGGAGATTATGAAATTCTCGAGAAGGCAATCAAAAAGAACACGCGTTTTATATTTTCCGAGTCGCCGACCAATCCTTATCTGAATATCTTTGACCTTGTCAAAATCAAAAAAATCGCCGACAGGCATAATGTTCTGACACTTATCGACAGCACGTTTGCCACGCCGTTTAACCAGAGGCCTCTCGAATTCGGGATGGACATTGTCCTGCACAGTGCGACCAAGTACCTGGCCGGGCACAATGACATCCTGGCCGGCGCTGTACTCGGCAGGCAGGAGCTAATCGATAAGATACGCAACCTGCACAAGTCAATGGGCGGTCTTATTGACCCTCACTGCTGTTATCTTCTCCTGCGAGGGCTCAAGACCTTTCCTCTGCGAGTTAAAAAGCAGAACGAAACAGCGATGGCGATAGCCAAGTTCCTCGAAGGCCATCCCCGCGTCAGGAAGGTTTATTATCCGTTCCTTAAAAGTCATCGTCATTATAAGATAGCGACCGAGCAGATGACCGGCGGAGGCGGGGTTGTTACCTTTGAGATAAAGGGTAATCTGAATACCGCAAAGCGATTTCTCGATGCCCTCAAGCTGTGCTATATCGGGGCGAGTCTGGGCGGCGTTGAGACGCTGATAACACATCCTGCCCTGGTAAGTTATTATGACTACACAAGAAAAGAACGCCTTAAACTGGGGATTACCGATACCCTTTTCAGGCTTGCAGTCGGGATTGAGGACGTCGAGGACCTGATTGCGGACCTGCATCGGGGTCTGAAGCAGTAAAAGATTATTTTTTTTCTCCATTGTATTATGAGTGATTTTGTCAAATCCATAGTGATTGATTTTTGGGCCACTGTAGCCGAGATGTCACCTTATTTGTTGTTCGGCTTTTTCGTGGCTGGGCTGCTTTCGGTACTTGTCTCACAGAGGCTTGTAGAAAGACATCTCGGCGGCAGAGGAATACTGCCGGTCGTGAAGGCCTCTCTTTTCGGGGTACCGCTGCCTCTGTGTTCGTGCGGAGTGATTCCGGTAGCGATGTCACTGCACAAGCACGGGGCCGGCAAGGGCTCGACCATCGCATTTTTAATATCGACGCCTCAAACGGGCGTGGACAGCATTTTCGTGACTTTGAGTTTGCTCGGGCCGGTCTTTGCGATTTTCAGGCCGGTTGCGGCTTTTGTGTCGGGCATTATCGGCGGCGTATTGGTCGATTTGTTCAACCCAACGCATAGAGAAGGTCAGCCGCTTCCCCGAAAATGCACAGATGAATGCTGTGGCGGGTCAGAGACCAAAAAAATCGCCAGAGGATTAAAATTCGCTTTTGTTACACTGCCGAGGGACATAGGCGGCGCAATGCTCATCGGGCTGATTATCGCAGCGCTTATTTCAGTTCTTGTGCCGGATGATTTCTTCGCGGAAAAACTCGGAACGGGCATCTTCGCTATGCTGGTTATGATGGCGTTTGGGATACCGATGTATGTTTGTGCAACCGCGTCTGTCCCTATTGCGGCAGCGCTTATTTTGAAGGGCCTGACGCCGGGTGCGGCACTGGTTTTTCTTATGACGGGGCCGGCTACCAATGCCGCTGCTTTTGTAACAATATGGAAAATTTTGGGCAGGGCAACGGCAATCATCTATCTGGCCGCCATAGCGGGCTGTGCCCTTGCCAGCGGTATCCTGCTGGATTTTATTACTACGGGCGATGGTTCAGAGGCAGTCCATCCTCACGGCTGGATGCTGCCGCCGGCTGTTAAGCATGTCTCGGCGGTGGTGCTTCTTGTAATTCTGGCGTTTGCTGTTTTCACCGGGAAAAGGCAGCGTCCCACCATCAGTTAACTGCTAACTGCACGTTAATAATCGAAAAACCTGTCAGGTCCCTTCACCACTGCTGCCGAGGTATTCGAGCTGTTCTGCTGTAAGCTTGTCTATATCGATGGACATTGATTTTAGTTTGAGTGTGCAGACCCACTGCTCTATCTCGACAGGGACATCATGTACGGCGACGGCGAGTTTGCCCTGTTTTTTCATCACGTACTCAGCTTCCAGTGCCTGCGTGGCAAAGCTCATATCCATCACACTTGCCGGATGTCCTTCAGCTGCTGCCAGATTAATCAATCGGCCTTCGGCCAGCAGGTGAATTCGCCTGTTATTTTTGAGGATATATTCGTCGACATGGTTGCGGACATTGCGGTTTATTTTCTTGCTTAGTTTTTTTAAGGCTGGTATGTCTATTTCGACGTTGAAGTGCCCGCTGTTGGCGACGACTGCCCTGTCTTTCATTGCCCGGAAATGCTCGGCACGTATGACATTTTTATTGCCTGTAAGTGTCACGAATAAATCTCCGACCTTAGCCGCCTTGGCCATCGGCATCACCTCGAAGCCGTCCATAGTCGCCTCGATGGCCTTTATTGGGTCAATTTCCGTAATGATGACAATAGCGCCCATCCCTCTGGCTCGCATGGCAAAACCCCTGCCGCACCAGCCGTAGCCGGCTGCAACGACCTTTTTGCCGGCCATTAGAATATCCGTCGCCCGAATAATGCCGTCGACCGTTGACTGGCCGGTACCGTAGCGATTATCGAAAAGATGTTTGCTGGCAGCGTCGTTTACTGCGATAACGGGGAATTTCAGCTTGCCGGCATTCGCCAGGACCCGCAGGCGAATAACGCCGGTAGTGGTCTCTTCCATACTTGCGATAATCCGGCAGCCGTCTTTCTTTCTGCGGGTATGTAGTTCGTTTACCAGGTCGGCCCCGTCGTCGAAGGTAATGACCGGCTGATGGTCGATTGCTGCGTTGATGTGTTTGTAATATGTGCTGCGATTTTCGCCGCATATGGCAAAGACCGGTATATTGAAGTCCTTTACCAGCGAAGCCGCCACATCGTCCTGAGTGCTTAGCGGATTTGACGCACAAAGCACAACATTTGCTCCGCCTGCTTTCAGTGTCCGGGCCAGATTGGCTGTCTCAGCGGTTATATGCAGACAGGCTGAAACGTTTTTGCCCTTTAGCGGTTTGACTTTTGCGAACCTTTTTCGAATTGCCGCCAGCACCGGCATATCGTTATCCGCCCAGAGAATACGCCTCTTTCCATCTGCTGCCAGCGATAAATCGGCTACGTCCATCTTCATTTATAAACCCTTTCAAGAATATCAAATTGTTATCGTCAGGTATTCACTGTCAGCGGCAAATTGCATCGTTCCTTCATAAGCTGCCGGTACAAGTAAGCAATCACCTGCCTTGAATTCGACGAAAGTCCCATCATCTGCCGGAATTGTTCCAAAACCGGTCAAAATAATCAATTGTTTCATTTGGCCGGGCGAAATAAGCATCCGGCAGTTTTGCACCTGGTGGTTTTTGTCAATTTTAAAGTATTCGCAATCTGCCAATCGACCCACCGTGGTTACCGAAAGATTATCACCAGCGGCGTCAAAGTTAATGCTTTCCATTGCTTCTTCTATGTGCAATGGTCTGGCTTTGCCGGTATCGTCAACCCTGTTCCAGTCAAAAACCCGATATGTCGTATCTGAGGGTGTTTGAATCTCAGCCATTAACAGCCCTGCGCCGATACTGTGGACCGTTCCTGCCGGCAGGAAGTGGCACTGGCCGGCCTTGACAGCTACTTTTGCCAGCATATCGGCGACGCTGCCTTTTTTTATTGCCCCGGCGAACTTCCCTTTGGTTACACCATTTCTTAGTCCTTTGTAAATTACCGCGTTCGGCTCAGCATCTATTATATACCAGCACTCGGTTTTAGGCTCGCCGGTACCCATTCGCTTGCATGTCGCCGAATCCGGATGCACCTGGACGCTGAGAATATCCTCAGCATCCAGAAATTTTATCAGTAGTGGAAACGGCACTTTGAAATTCTCATCACCTGTTATTTCTTGCGGGTATTTCGCCGCTGCCGCACCGAGAGTTTGCCCTGCCAGCCGGCCGTTTGTGATTACGGACTTATCGTTCGGCAGGTCAGCCAGCTCCCAGCTTTCGCCGATTTTCACCGATGGTGGTATATCCTTGTTGAAAAACTCTTTGAGCTTCTGGCCGCCCCATATACGCTTTTTGTAAATCGGTTTGAATTTTAACGGATACAGTCCCACAGCCAAAATTTTTCCTTACGTTTCTACCAGTGTCTTCTCCACCACAAAAATCCCAAAGTAAGACTCGATAAGGCTGCTAAAGTGCTAATAATCCAGAAAGATGCCGGCTCATCATGGGCAAGCGGTATCTTGAAATTCATCGAG
>Ga0315284_10009859_pt1 | contig 13600 bp, 7 predicted proteins | sample YL17G09_16_MG_FD_203696 | JGI IMG/M metagenome (GOLD analysis project Ga0315284, IMG submission 203696) | Sediment microbial communities from Yellowstone Lake, YNP, Wyoming, USA - YL17G09_16 | ecosystem: Environmental > Aquatic > Freshwater > Lake > Sediment | place: USA: Wyoming | collected...
CATCGACCTCCACGAGGTGACACGAGCCTGTGACCGTCCCGGCCGCGCCGCAGAATGTGATCTTCAATCCGCCCTCCCTGTCCTGTAGAGAGGCATCCTAGACCCTGCCGACGCGCACTGCAAGCCGGTGATTCCCGCCTCGAGCCCCTTCTTGAAGGACGCTCTTCTCTCATATCGTCCCCGATCACGCAGCCAAGTACTCGAACTGGATCAGCCTAAGTTCGGAGATCGCGCTGGCCATCGTCCTCTTCCTCTAGCTGGGTCCAGCTAGCTCGATCCAGCCGACAGGCGAGTCTCGACCTCGCGGATCAACTCGTCCAGGGGACGCTCGTCGAGAGAGGTCAAGAGGAGGTCGGCGTCCGGGAACTCGAGGTGGCGCGTCACGCGGTTCGGGACAGCAATGCAGAATAGACCAGCGTCCTTGGCCGCGCGGACGCCGTGCACGGAGTCTTCAAAGGCGATCGCGTCCACGGGAGCGACGCCCAAGCGACGGAGAGCTTCGACGTAAAGATCCGGAAACGGCTTGGTGTGGTCTACATCCTCGGCGCAAACGACGGCGTCGAATCGGTCGCGCAGCGCAAACCGGGCGAGGTGCCCCTCGACCCACGCTCGTTCGGAACTCGAAGCGACGGCGAGCAGCAACCGCATCCTCCCGGCCTCATCCAGCACGTCTCGAACTCCTGGGAGAGGGACTTCCTTCGCCAGGAGCTCGTTCTCACGCGTCAGACACCGAAGGCGAAGCGCTTCCCGATCGACTGATCTTCCAAGATGGCGCTCCATGAGGACGTAGGCCGCGGGTGGGTCCGCGGCGGTGCCGAGGAAGGCGGCCCATTCAACAGGGGAGACGGCGAGGCCTGCTTCGCGGTAGATCTCCTCCCAAGAGAGGCGAAGCGGGGTCTCGGTGTCGAGGATCAGGCCATCGAAGTCAAGAACCAGAGCGCGAATCAGCCCAACCCTCCCCCCTTCGGCAAGACTCCCAGGATCGGCCCTTGCGCCGCGAGAGCGAACGAGCGTCGCCTCGACCTCCGTCGGTGCCCCGTGTTCATGAGGGGGTGCTCGTCGGAAAGACAGAGCGGAACCCGGATGCAAACCCGAATTCCGCCCTTCTCATCATTTCCCTGCACGAGCAACTCCACCGAGCCGCTCGCTTCGCGCCTACGCACCGGGCGCCGCTCCCATCGGGAGTCGTCACGCCTGGGCGATCCATCCTTCCGTCGAACGGTGAACCCTGTCTACGGAACTACGGGGGCCGGAGTCACGGGGGCCGGAGTCACGGGGGCCGGAGTCACGGGGGCCGGAGTCACGGGGGCCGGAGTCACGGGAGCCGGGGTTACGGGAGCCGGGGTCACCGGAGCCGGAGTCACCGGAGTCGTCGGGGTCGTCGCCGGCTTGACCACCGGAGTCGTCGCGGGCGTGGTCGCCGGAGTCGTGGCCGGAGTCGTCGCAGGCGTGGTCGCCGGAGTCGTCGCGGGTTTGACCGCCGGAGTCGTCGCGGGCGTCGTGGCCGGAGTCGTCGCGGGCTTGACCGCCGGAGTTGTTGCGGGCGTCGTAGCAGGCTTCGTCGTGGTCGTAGCAGGCTTCGTCGTGGTCGTAGCAGGCTTCTTCTCGCCACAGCCGGCGAGTCCGAGGATGAGCCCAACGCTGAGCAGCACGCAGATGGCAGTAACAATCAAAACTGAACGCTTCATGGCTTTCTCGTCTCCTTGCCTCGACTCTGTTCCACCCGCGAGGGCGAGGCTCCCCCACAGGGCTTCGGCCCACGGTTCGTGAGTCGGACCGCACAGTAGACTACTGTTCGCGCGAGCGGTGTCAAGTCCTTGCGACCGCCCACGCGCGCGGACAAGTGTACCTGACTTTGCCGCGAAGAGGGAACTCGTCTCCTTCAACGCCTGCGCTACCCATGCCTCCAAGGAGGGTGACGCCGCGACTCCCAGAGAGACAGGAGCGAAAGCGGGCGGTCGATGAAGCTCGTGCAGTAGAATGGTTGAGCCAAGGGAGGTGGACGTCGTGAGGAGGCTCCATAAGTCGTTCTTCGCTCTGCTGACGCTGATGGCTCTCGTCGCGGTCCCCGTCGCTGCCCAATGGATCACCTGCGAAGGACCGAGCGGCACCTACCGCGTTCTGGAAAGCGTGGCATGTTCCGAAGCGCTGACGCCTCAGAATGCGGCCCGCGGGTTTCTCGAGTCGAGGCTTGAGACGAAAGCCTCCCTGACGGCGAGCGGCCTCGCGACCGCTCTTGAGGAGGAAGTCACCAAGGCGTGCGTCCAACGCCCAGAGAAGGACACGCTCGGGACCCTCTACGGCGTCGGACGATGGGGATGTGAGAACGGATACTCCTACCGAAACCTCTGTCAGGGCTACTACCTCGAGAAGGCAGTCGAGGCCGACTACGGCTACGCCGTCGTGTACCACGTCGTTGTCTCCTCCGCCGGCTGGAACGTCCTCGCGTTCGACAGCGCCTCCTCGACGGTCACACGAACGTCCGCGGGCGACGTCCGCCTCTCCGTCATCTTGTCCCTGCGAAACGGGTCGGCGTCCACGATCCTGGCGCCGGCGGGCTATGAGGCCGGCCTCCAGAAACGCGGACAGGCAAGCGCTATTCTCATGGAGATCCTCGACTACTGTCGCGCGTACAAGGAGGCGTACTGCGAGGAATTGCGCTCACTCGCAACGCTCTTGTCTCGTCCCGGGCCGGCGCCCGCGGGGGGGCCGACACCCGTCATGCTGTCGATCGTCGCAACAGCAAACAAGCACCTTTCGAGCACGGTGCCGCTCGATCTGTCGAGCGACGCGGTGTCGCTCGTGGCGGTGACGGGCGTCGTCACGGACGATCGGGGTCAGCCGGTCGCGGACGCGGAGGTCCGCATCGCAGGGTTGACCGCCACGACGCGCACGTCGCCGGATGGCACCTACCGCGTGTCGTCGTTCGGAACGGGAACCCCTCTCGTGTCGCGACGAGTGAACGTCACCCTGGAGCGCGCAACGGTCGACGTCGCTCTGAAGGCGGCGAGCGACGGCGGTCCGATCCTTGGGATCGCAACAGACGGCGTCTCACGGCTCACCTTCAGCGTATCGAGCCACGGCATTCGACCTGAGAGCGTGACCGTAACGCCTCCGACGCTCGGCGCCTTCGAGCGAGCGTCGTCTGTCGCTGCCCCGCTCACCCTGGACAAGGACGGCAACGGAACGCTCGTTTATGTCCCGCCGAGCGTCCTTCCCAGCGAGGCGCTGACGACGAGCCTGCAGATCGGAATCGGACCCGCCACTCGGACAGCGTCCGCAGCTCCGGTGTCGATCAGTGTCCGCTACATAGACCTCGATGGCGCGACGCAGACGACGACCGTGTCGATCAAGGTCTGCCGTCCCCCCGTGCTTCTCGTGCAGTCGTACCTCGGCGGACCTGCGTCGTGGTCGCCGTTTTCCGAGTACGCTCGCACCAAGCGCTTGGACTGCCAGATCGTTGGGGAGGGGGTGACGTGGGGACTCGGGAACGGGTCTCTTGAGGATTGGGCCAAGGACCTGGCTCGCAGCCTCTCCGAAACGAGGGCGACGTATGCGGCGAGTGGAATCAAGATCGCCGCCATGGACGTCATCGCGCACAGCGCCGGCGGGCTCGTCGCACGAAGTCTCCTCGAAGGAACAGACTCCCGCCAGGACGTGCGCAGGCTGATCCTGGTAGGGACGCCAAACCACGGCATCGCGTGGCTTGACCAGGAAGTCGCCGCCGCCGCCTCCCGCTGGTTGGCGGCACACCCGACGGCCGCAGCCGAACTGCGTGAAGGGTCGGCATTCCTTCGTCAGCTGACCTCCCCGGGCACTGCGGATCGGAGAGCGGAGTACATCAACGTCGTGGGCCGAAGGGCGCCCTCCCTCTCCGCGTCGCGTCAGGGCTCCTCGACGGTCCAGGACGACGGCATCGTCAGCGCGGCGTCGTCCCATCTGGACGGAGTCCCCGAGGTTCGACTCGACGGAGTCGTCCACGCCCCCGGCTTGCCACTCGAGGGAGACGGGCTCACCGAATCCTCCGCCGTTTGGACGAGACTCGTCGATCTCCTCGTGGGCGAGGCCCCGCAGGCCGAACCGGACGCGCTGCGAATCGAACTGCGTCGGGGAGGGCAGGTCAGCATCAGCACGAGCGTCGCCCCTCAGCCGACGCAGTGGACGCCGGTGTTCAAGTTCCCTGCCGCATTGAAGGATGGCGTGGCCGTCCGCACATTAGACAAGGGGTACGCGACGGTTGCTGTCGTTCAAGCGGGACAGGCATGGGGGTTCATCAGTCTCGACGCGAAGACGGAAGTCGTCCTCCGCGCCAGTTCGCCGAGCCTCATCTGCATCGAAGTTGTGGCGGGAAGAGCGCGCTTCCGCGCGGACTCAGCCGACGCGGGGGACTTCGAAGTCGTGCTTGACGCCTCCCCGCGCGGCGCGCTGTGGTACGCCACCCAGCCCGACGCGCGCACCCTCGGAGTCAACGGGGACTATGTCGTGGCCCGAGAGGAGACGAGTTCTGTTCTCGCGCTGGACGGCACCATCATCGTTGAATACTCGAAGGGAGTGGGCTTTTCGCCAGCACGCCTCGTGGAGGCGGGAACGGGCATCCGCGTCCGCGCCAATGGAGCCATCGAAGATGAAGCTGTTTCAACCCGCGGATGGTGGATGTCCGGCGTGTGGCGCGATCCACTCCCCTTCTTCCACTTCCCCATCTGGGTGATGGCGTTAATGCTGGCGGGCCTCGCCGGCGCGACGGTTTACCATCTCCGCGCGAAACGCGGTCTTGCGGAACGCGCTCGACAGAAGCCGGCGCCGTAGTCTGGCCAATCGTCAGCATTCGGGGTAAGACAAGAGCCGGGCGTCGACGGTAGTCGTTCGGGGTTGCTTCGGTTGGCGGTGTGAGGTCAGGATACTGCGGACCAACAGTGGGGCCGCTTTCCAGGTGAGTTCTGGATCGGCGTCGGGCTGATCGGGCTCGACATGGCCTATTGCGGGAGAAACTGGCGGAAAGCGGCCCTCTCCAAGAGATCGGCAGCAGTGCAGTTCTTCGTACGTCAATTCCATCCACCGGGTCCGCGCAACAGGTCCTGTGCCCGGCACCGGCGCGCCGTCCACGCGGTGGCGGACCGCGCCCATCGCAAGCTTGGCGGCGTCACGCAGCGCGTTTCCCAGTCACCGACTCGATCGAGAGTGCCCACGCGCGCGTGCCGGACAGTTCCTTGGCGGCGAAGGTCCACGTCGTGCTCTCCCCGGTCTGCTGACGCATCAGGCAACGAAGCGCATGGACCTTCTCCTCGGGATCCACGACCTCGGACACCTTGCCGTAGCCGATCACGCATTCGTAATCGAGCCCCCACGCGCAGGCCTTGTCGGCCGGACGCAGAGACGTGGGGCCTTCGACCTCAAAGCACACTCGCGGGTTCCGCGCGATGAACTCGAGCTTCCGCCCAACCCTAGCCGTGTGCAGGTAGAGGGCGCCCTTCTTCCGGTCATACCCGTACGAAAGAGGAACGACGTACGGCTCGTTGTCCATAGCAAAGGCGATCCGAAGAATCCTCTCGCGCAGCAGGATCGCGTCGATTTCATCTCGGCTCGTGATCTCTCTCTCCAATCGTCGCATGGCGCGATTGTACGGCGACGTAGAGCGGAAAGGCTGACTCATGTCTGCAGGATGCCCGTCGAGCTAGACAGGCTGGAGAACTTCCGGCACACTGGCGTGTAAATCCAAGATTGAAGGGCTGCTGTTCATCGTGTGGGAAGGACCGAGGAGGAGGTAGCCATGCGCACGTCGCTTCGCCGTTTGTTGGCCCTCGTTGTCTTGGCATCCGCGGCAATCGCCGCGACAGGAGCCAGCGTCGCGGGCAGCACGATTTCCGTGCCGGCCGACTACAACACGCTCAAGGAAGCGTTGCAGGAGGCACGCTCGGGAGACGTGATCGAGATCTCGCGAACCACGCTCCGCGAGTCGATCAGCGTTCGGAATCTTCGCAACATCACCATTCGCGCGGAGCGAAAGACGCGACCGATCACGATCATCGGCCGCTACGACACGAAGCCCGTGCTCGAGCTCATCAACTGCCGCGACCTCGTCTTCGAGAACCTCATCGTTCAGAGCGGTTCCGTAGGAGTCCAGGTCGGGGGAGGCCAGAAGATCACGTTCAGGAACTGCGTGGTGGAGAAGAACTACGGAACCGGCGTCGCCGGGTATGACCTCACGCTCGAAAGCTGCCAGATCCGCAACAACCTGGGATGGGGCGTCGAGCTCATCGGTGACCCGAACAACGTCCAGGACGCAGAGCTCACCTTGGTCAAGACGACGATCGAGAACAACCAACTCGGGGGGTTCCGCATCCAGGCGGCTGTGGCCACCACCGCCTCGAGCACGTTCGCGCGCAACAACGGGTACGGGATGTTCGTTGATGGCCAGGCTGTCGTGACGTTCGACGACAAAGACGGTCCGACGCAGGTTTCGGACAACTCGCTCGGCGGCATTCTGGTGCAGAACGCCGCGCTCACGTTGCGCGGCAACGCGACCGTTGCGGGGAACCACGGCGTCGGCATCCGGGCGGAAAGAGCGCAGCTGACGCTCGACGGCACAACCGTCAGCGGCCACGAGCAGCCCGCCGTCCTCTACGTCGCGTCGCGGGGCAGCGTGCTGAACAGCGTGATCCAGAATAACGCCGGCGTCGGGCTCCGACTCGACGAACAGAGCGTAGTCACAGTCTCCCACAGCACGGTAGCGCGACAGGGTGGCAACGGCGTTGAGGTCGTGAACGGATCCACGGCGACCGTCACGGACGAATCGATCTTGACGGAGAACAAGGTCGCCGGGCTGTTCGTCGACGCAACGACGTCGACCGTGTCGAATGCCATGGTGACAAAGAACGCCATCGCCGGGATCCGCCTCGTCCGTGACGCGCAGGTGACGGCACAGAATGCGTCCGTCGTAGAAAACACACTCGACGGGATCCAGGTAGACGCCTCGACTCTGACCGTGACCGGTGGGCTCGTCTCGAAGAACGGGCAGTATGGAGTGCTCGTCACCAGCGGCGGAATGGCGACGATCGGCACGGCCGCCGTGGTGTCGCAGAACGGCGCCGACGGCGTTCGCGTCGACCAAGCGAGTTCGCTCGTCCAGGGCGCCAAGGTCAGCGCGAATCGCCGCGATGGCGTCAGCATCGTGACGAGCGCCGCGGCGGCTGGCGATCCGCTCCCCTCGACGGCGACGTTGCGCGCCGCCACGGTCAGGGACAACGTCCGACACGGCATCCACGCCGGGCCGGCGACCACCGTCGTCGTGGAACAGGGCACGAAGTCGCTCAAGAACGGGGCCAACGGGCTTCTTCTCGACGGAGCGGCGGGCACAATCGATGCAAGCGAATTCTGCGAGAACGTAGAGAACGGCGCATCGGCGATTGCTGGATCGACGCTCAGAGTTCAGAACGGCTCGATGTTCGCGGCGAACCAGGCGAACGGTGTGTTCGCAGGCGAGAGCTTCCTCGACATGTCGGGAAGCACGGCGCAAGGGAACCGCCAGAACGGCGTCTCGCTCTCCGAATCCGAGGCCAAGCTGTCAGCGTGCACGCTGGTCGATCAGGAGGAAAGCGGGCTGCGTATGGACAAGAGCTCGGGCGTCGCCACCGGCCTCGAAGTAGCTCGCAATCGCCTCCAGGGCATCTACGAGACCGGGTCGCGACTCGACATCGCCGACAGCTCCGCGCATGACAACCTGCAGAACGGTGTCCTACTCGAGAACGCGCTCGTCGATGTGCTGCGCTGCACCGTGTCGTCGAACGGCGTGTACGGCATCTTCGCAGACAAGAACTCGAGCGCCACGGTGACCGACTCGACCGTCTCCCTCCACCCGAACCACGGAATACGGCTGTTCACAAGCTCAGGCGACTTCCTCCGCACGACCGTGGCGGACAACACAGTGCACGGCATCTCGGCCGAGGTCTCGGCCGTGGTCATGGCCGATTCCCACGTGACCGGCAACCGGGCGCGCGGCATCGATCTCGTGAACTCGACCGCCGATCTCACGACGACGGAGATCGCGAGGAACAGAGGCATGGGCTTGTCCGCCGTGGACTCGACCGCGTCGATCGTGGCCTGCACGTTCTCCGGCCAGGGGGCGGAGGGCCTGGTGCTCACGAACGCCGCCGCCGGGATGGAGATGACGGAAATCACCGGCAGCGCGCAGGCGGGCCTGGTTGCGACGAACGCCGTCGCGGCCGTCCGCGGCGGATCGATCCACGACAACGCGGGGAACGGAATCGAACTCGCGAAGTCATCGATCGACGTCGCCGACGTGACCGTCTCCAAGAACGGCGGAAGCGGACTCTACGCCACCGGATCCGGGGCCAAGTTCGTCCGTTCGAAGCTCGAATCGAACCGCGCGCACGGCATGATGCTGTCGTTCACGCAGGCCTCGTTCGAGGGCGGAAGCATCACCAACAACGCGCAGACGGGAGCCACGGGCGAGGAGCGCTCGCGCGTCACGCTCCTCTCGACCTCGGTGACCGGTCACAGAGGTGCCGGCGTGGAGCTGGCCGATTCGTCGGCCGACGTGCGCGCGACCTCCATCGCGCGGAATGAGAACGGCGGGGTTCGCGCGACGAACTCCGTCCTGCGCATGGTCGACGCAAGCAGCGTGGCAAACAACGGGAAGAGCGGACTCAACCTAGGGAACTGTTTCGCCGAGATCAAGGGCAGCACGATCGAGAAGAACGCCGAGCACGGCGTTGCGGCAACGTCGTCGACGTTGCTCTTCGCCAGCTCGACCGTGAGCGGCCATCTGGAGGACGGGCTTAATCTGTCAGACTCCAAGGCCGATCTCGAGATCTCGCGCGTCGTCTCGAACCGCGGCCGCGGCATCTTCGCGACCGCCAATTCGGAAGTGACGCTCACCGGAAGCGTCGTCGAGACGAACCAGAACGAAGGTGTCTCGCTCGACCAGAGTGCGCTCGACGCAACGACTTCCGAAGTGCGCAGCAACGGAACGGTCGGCATTCTCGCCGTGGGTGGCAAGGTGTCTGTCGACGAATCGACGATCACCGACCATCCCGGGGATGGAATCGCCCTCTCCGGATCCGGAGCGGAGATTCGCGACACGGAGATCACGGGGAACGACGGATTCGGCCTGTCCGGCGTGGATGGAGCGACGGCGTCCTTCGCATCGTGCACGATCTCGGGGAACCGCGCCGGCGGAGCCCATCTTGTGGACGCCGCCATCGATCTGATCGCGAGCGATGTGAATGGAAACGGCGCCGTCGGAATCGACGGGCTTCGCGCCATTGTCAACCTGTCGAACGCGAGCCGAATCTCCGATCACGGGAAGGACGGAATCCTCCTGGCCGATGGGTCTGCGAAGTTGGTGGATTCCACGATCACGAACAACGGGACGAACGCGGTCGCCATGCAAAACTCCAAGATGACGGCCCAGGGGTGCACGTTCTCCGAGAACGGACAGAACGGGCTCGCGGCGCGATCCAGCTCCGTGACCGCCGCGACGTCCCTGTTCACCAACAACCGTATCTCGGCCATCGCGGCAACCGACCGCTCTCGCGTCACTCTCGTCGGGAGCACGGTGAGCGGACACCCGAATGACGCGATCACGGCCGACTCAAGCTCGGTCGATCTCCAGGACTGCGAGGTGCTGGACAACCAAGAGAGCGCGATTCGCGCCAAAGCGGGAACCATCACCATTGCCGGCTCGACGATCACTCGGCAGGGAGCAGCTGCGCTTGCGCTCGAGGACTCCCGCGCCGAAGTGACGAGCACGCTCATCACGGCCAACGAGGGCGCCGCGCTCGACGCCGTCCTGTCCACGGTATCGTTCCGCGACGTCACCATTACGCAGCATCCAACCGACGCTCTCGTGCTCGATCGCTCGTCGCTCGAGCTGTTCGAGAGCATGGTCACAGGGAACGAGCGAATCGGCGTGCGGGCCTTAGACTCCCAGGTTACCGTCGCCGCAAGCTCCATCATAAACAACAAGAGCTACGCGCTGGATTTCACTAACAGCTCGGGCGTCGTGTCCGAAGGGTCGGTCCTTCGCGCGAACGGGGACATCGCCATTCACACCTTGAATGCGACCGTCACGGTGCTCGAATCGACCATCACCGAGCATCCTGCGACAGGGATCTTGCTCGACAACTCGCCCGCGTCCATCTCACACAGCACGATCAGCGCGAATGCAGGATGGGGCATCGAGGCGATCAACCAGACGGCGCTCATGACGTCAGGGGCTCACATCACGGGGAACGCGCTCGGCGGCCTGTCGCTCACGCGCTCTGTCGCCGCCCTGCTCGACGAGACCGCCCTCGACGTCAACCTGTCCTTCGGCGTCCAGGCGACGGCTCGTTCGGCGCTGCTCATGGTGAACTCGACGATCGCGCAGAATGAGGCGACCGGTCTCGCACTCGACGCGTCGTCGGCGTCGATCCGCCAGTCGTCGATCTCAAGCAACTCCGGGCACGGCATCGGACTCTGGGATGCCTCCGTTCTGTCGCTCGTCCAGACGAGCATCCAAGCAAATCTGAGCGACGGATTGCACCTGGAGATGTCGATCGGTTCAGTCCGCACGAACGCGATCACGGGCAACGTGGGCTTCGGCGTCTACGCCGACGGGGCTTCCCTCATCGCGGGATACGAAAACACAATCACCGGAAACGGCATCGACTTGTCGAGTGAATTCCTGCTCGATCTTGTGGGACCTCGTTAGTCCTGCGGGGCAAAACTGAACCGAGCGGAGGGAGGCGGTGTCCTCCCTCCGCTTCTCGTTCTTCGGAGGCTAGGGCAGGAGTTCGATGATCGCGAGGCCGGCTTCGCGGCACGCCACGTAGGCGCGATTCCCAGCCACGGCGACGCGTAGCGCCTCACCCGGAGTGGCGATTTGGGCGAGACGCTTCGGATCCCTAGGATTCGATACGTCGTAGACGGTGAGTCCTCCCGAGCGCTCGGCGACGCAGAGGGTGTCAGTCATGTAGGCAAGGCCGAGCGCCTCTCCCGCCGTACTGATGAAGCCGATCTCGACGGGCGAGGCGGGCGTCGATACGTCAACGATGCGCACGCCGCGGTACCCGGCGGCCACGTAGGCGATTCCCCCCGCCACGAGGACGTCGTTGGCCTCACCCTGAAGGCTGAGGCGGGCCACAACGGCCGGAGCCAAGGAGTTCGTGAGGTCGACCACGTCAAGTCCGGAGTCTCCGGTGGCGACATAGGCATATGCGCCGTCAACCCACACAGCTTGGGCGTATCCCCCCATCTCCAGGCCCCGGAGGAGAACCGGGTTCGCGGGCCGCGTCACGTCGATCAACTGGAGTCCGCCGCGTTGATCAGCCACCACGACAAGGTGGCCGCGGAGAGCCACGGCCTGCACCGACCCGGGCGTGTCGAGGCGGCCGACTTCGACCGGCCTCATGGGATCCGAGACATCGAGAATCGTGAGGCCCTCGCCGCGGTTGGCGACGTAGGCGATCGTTCCGTCGATCGTCACCGATTGGGCGTAGTACCCGCGCGTCGAGTTTGATCCCACTTCGACGGGATGCGCGGGGTCGGTGACGTCCACGATGAGCAGTCCCTTCGTGCCCACGACAAGGTAGGCGAGGTTATCGTCCACCTTGACGTCGAGCGAGTAGCCCTGGGGGTTAAAGCGCCCAAGGAGTTCGAGCTGAATCGTCGTGTCGAGCCGTAGCGAGTACGCTCCGATGCCGCCGGACGGCGAGACGGCCACGTAGTACGTTCCCTCGTTCGGCGCGACCCAGGTGATCTCCAGCGAGGATCCGACGGCGGCCGCGATGCGATCTACGAGCAGAGTCCCATCAGCGCCGACTAAGGCGACGCGGAGGATGGCGCCGTCTTCCGGATTCACCGTCAGCCGGTACTCCCCGTTTTGTTTCGCCTCGAAGCGGAACCAATCCTCGTCCTCGGCAACCTCCAAACGGCCGGCCAGAATGGGGCCGCGGACGCCGAGGTCAGTGGCCGCCGCGGCGCTATTGCCGAAGTCGTCGCCGTAGCCCGGCCTCGCGACCCGGACGTCATATCCGAGAGCCGAGCCGTCTCCGTCCGGCGCCGAGACCTCGAGGAATCGCGTGCCCGAACTCGACGCCGTCCAGCCCACTTCGGCCGGCTCGGTCCCCGCAATGGCTGCAGCCAGTTCTCGCACGCCGTCCTCGGCGAGAAGGCGCACGGCCAGTTCTCCCGCACCCGCCGTCCGCGCGACGGCGATCGTGTACGCGTAGCCCCGTTCGGCCTGGAATAGGAAAACGTCGACGTCCCCCGCTTGTTCGAGGAAGCCGGCGCGCGCCGCGCCTCCGACGGCGAGAGGCGTCGCGGTCAACGGGCCATTCCCGTGATCGTCGACCTGGAGCATGGAGATAGAGAGCGCGTAGCAGCCCGTCCCACTCGTCGCCTGAGCGTGTCGCACCATGACGAAATAGACGCCATCGCGCGGCGCCGTCCAGTCGAGCTGTGAGCCGCCGTCCGCCCCCGAATCGTTGTCGACGAGCAAGATAGAGCGGCCATCGGAATCGAACAGGTAGAGGAGCGTATCCATGCCGCTGCTCAGATGCGTCGTCAGAAGGCGGTACGTTCGGCCGGCGACTGCACCGAAGAGGAAGTAGTCCGTGTCTCCCGCCGCCTCGATGCATCCGGAGAGCGGCCCCCTGCCGACGGTCGCCAGCGTCGCTGCGAGCGGCGAATCCCCGTAGTCGTCCGCGAACGCCAAGGCACTCACGAGGGCCACCAGCACGATCGCCACGATTCCTGATCTACGCATGGCTCCTCCTCACCGCTCATCTACCCCCGAGAGTAGACGCTGGTTTGACGTGAGGCAAGGCGCGCACCCATGGCACCAAGAAGATCGGCATCGCAGCGCTCTCTTCTTGCGGACGAGGTCTCCGGACCGCCGCTTGCCTAGTTCGCGATATCCGAGCTGCCGGCGCCTCGCTCGACCCTGGCAGGAGCGGGATTCGGCTCCGGCGCAGTGCGGTTCTTGAGGTCCGAGCCATTCGAGTAGCCGCGACACGACGGATCGTCCGACAGCTCGATGCGGACGATCCACTTCGCACACTTGTAGCCGAGCTTGTCCTGGGCCACGAGGCGGAGGGGAAATCCTCGTTCCTGTGCCTCCATTTCGCCGGAGGATACGTGAGCCCTGGGGTCGCCGTGACGGAGGAGCGTCCAGGACGTGAGGATGGGTTTTGCCGTCTTCGAAGAGCATCTGGATGGACGGGGCATGGCACGCGCAGCCGGCGCGAGGCCGGTCCCGCGCGGTCAGCGCGGGCTGCAGCCGAGGCGGAAAGAGAGGCGCCGGCCGCAACTTCGTGCGACCGGCGCCCCGGAAATCGCTGAGAGAATCCCGAACTACGCCTTCTGGGGCTTCGCCGTCTTCTGCCCAACCTTCGTCTCTTCGAACGGGCGTGCCGGCCTCTTGCTGTACCAGATCGCCCAGCCGACGCCAAGGAGCAGACCCACGACGATGATCACGGTCCAAACGCTCATCTTGCTGTACTTGACGAGCACCGGCGCGGCGAGCAGGCTGACCATGTTCGCCACTTTGATCATCGGGTTCAGCGCCGGCCCGGCCGTGTCCTTCAGCGGATCGCCGACC
>Ga0315284_10009860_pt1 | contig 13600 bp, 12 predicted proteins | sample YL17G09_16_MG_FD_203696 | JGI IMG/M metagenome (GOLD analysis project Ga0315284, IMG submission 203696) | Sediment microbial communities from Yellowstone Lake, YNP, Wyoming, USA - YL17G09_16 | ecosystem: Environmental > Aquatic > Freshwater > Lake > Sediment | place: USA: Wyoming | collected...
CGGGCTTGAAGTAGCGCGAAGAGGTCGTCGGCCACCTCTTAAAACTGCCGGCAAAACCAAAATGCCGATACTGGCATGAGAATGGCCGCCTAATAATTTAGGTAGCCACGTCTGCCCGGGGTCGCCCGTGGGCCCGGAGCGGACGTCACAACATGGGCTGGCCGGCTAGTCGACCGGGTGCGACGCCGGCGAGAAACAGTCCCGGTTGGGCTTTCGGGAATCCTGTCGATCGGAGTCCCGGGGGCCGAGACCCAATAGATCGACTACTCGCGTAGACGCTTCAGGTCACGGGCATCCGGACGTGGGTTCGATTCCCACCGCCTCCACCAACATATCCCGATAGTAACATCATCGCAACCAGCATGGCGGCGCTGACCGCAAGTACCGCGGCCCTGATGTTCACGGGCCTTTCATGCCGGCGTGCCGCCAGGGACTCGAACCCCGGACCCGCTGATTAAGAGTCAACCGGCATCAAAGCGCAACTATCGCTTTAACAAAGACTTGCGCTCACATGCCGCCCGCCTTTCAGCGCCGGTTACAGCGCGCCCGCCGCAAGGCCAAGCGGACCCGACTGACCGGCCCCTGCCACCCGACCGGCCGATGCCGCCCGACCTCGCCCGTCTGATCGACACCTGGCCGGCCCTCCCCCTGCACATCAAGGCCGCCATCATGGCCCTGGTCATGACCGCCGCCGGCCGGTAGCCGCCAGTGGCGTTGCCCGGCGATTCCAGGACTCATGACGGGGAGATTCTGGCGCGGGGCCAGCCCCCGTACCGAGATGAACCGCGGCGGCATGAACTGCCGATAAGGAGTGCGGAGGAACCATGACGACCATTCGCATTGCGACCATAGTCGGCGCTCGGCCCCAGTTCATCAAGGCGGCGTCGGTCAGCCGCGCGGTGAAGGCGTTCAACGAGACCGGCGGCCCCGTCCAGGTCGACGAGCGGATCATCCACACCGGTCAGCACTACGACGAGGGCATGTCACAGGTGTTCTTTGACGAACTCCACATCCCCCGACCGGAGGTCAACCTTGAGGTGGGTTCGGGCCCGCACGGCTGGCAGACGGGGGCCATGCTGGAGCGACTGGAACGCATTCTCCGGCAAATGCAGCCCGACTGGGTCTTGGTCTACGGCGATACGAACTCGACGTTGGCCGGGGCCCTGGCGGCCGCAAAACTGCACATCCCCGTAGCGCACGTCGAGGCCGGGTTGAGGAGTTTCAACCGGCGCATGCCCGAGGAGATCAACCGCGTTGTGGCGGACCACCTGTCCACGATCCTCTTCTGCCCGACGGCGGTTGCGGTCCGCAACCTGACCAACGAGGGCATCACGGGGGGCGTCCACCAGGTGGGCGATGTGATGTACGACTCCGTGCTCTTCAACCTCGGCTTGGCGCAGCGTTCCAGCCGGGTATTAGAGCGGCTTGGCCTCGAACCGAAGTCGTTTTATCTGGCAACGGTTCACCGGGCGGAGAACACCGACGCTCCCGAGCGCCTGCGGGGTATCTTGGCGGCGTTTCAGGGGATCGGCAGGCCCGTCGTGCTTCCGCTTCACCCGCGCACCCAGAAAACGCTGGGGGCGGGCCTGGCCGAAGTGGCGGCGCATGTGCGCGTCGTTGAACCCGTCGGCTACCTGGACATGCTGATCCTCGAGAAGAACGCCCGCCTCATCCTGACCGACTCGGGAGGCGTCCAGAAGGAGGCGTACTGGTTAGGTGTGCGTTGCGTGACACTCCGCGACGAGACCGAGTGGGTGGAACTGGTGGAAGCAGGCTGCAACCGGCTGACAGGTGCCGATCCTGGGGCGATCCTATCGGCGGTCGCGGCCTTCGAGTCGGGCGGTGCCCGAGTTCCCGAAAGCAGCTGCGGCGACCTCTACGGCGACGGGCGCTCCGCCGAGAAGATCGTCCAGATCCTGGCCCGCGGGGCTGATGCTTGAGGACGGCGATGGGTGCCGGTGGCCGACCCCAAGGTGGCGGCTCTGAGGTGCACGTCAGCAGTCCCGGACAAAGCGATACGCCGGAGACGACCAGGGCTCGGCGCTTGCCGTTCGCATAAAGCCAGATACCAGGGGATGGGACCATCGGCTGCGCGGGTACAATGAATTGGGCACCCGTGGGGTGCCGAGGCCACGCCGACGCGGGCGGTGGGTATCGAGGCCAGTGATCTGCTCACCCCAGCACACAAGCAGCCAAACTCCGACGCATCGCGCCGGAGTAACCCTCCAATGACTCTCACCGAATCCGGGTGCAGGCCCCGTTCATGAACTGCCGATAAGCAAGGGCAGTCGCGTTGCTCTTTGGCATCATCGGCGGATGCGCCGGTTTGCATTTGGGGGGACTATGGGTTATACTACCCCACGCTCGCGGCGGTTGCCGCCCGCATGTTATCCTACACCATGCGGCGGGGCCGGTGCGTGGGAGGCACGGCCCTTCGCCCATACGTCGCGAGTGCAGTCGCCGTCCATCGCTCAACCGAGCCAGAGGAGGCGAGGGCCCGAACTCGCGTTCTTCAAGGGGGGCAATTCGGATAGGTTAGGCAACCCCGAACGCCCTGCTTGCGATGTCTATGCGCCGGTGTTGGGGGGTAACGGCAGGCACAATGGAAGAGAACGGTTTCGGCATGATACGGCGAGGGCTAACCACGGCCGTACGAGATGACGCCGGAGGACGCTCTGAAAGTCAAGCGGTTCGAAGAAAGCGATGCCGGTCCGTGGGACGCCTACGTGCTGGCGCACCTGACCGGGACGGTCTTTCACAAGTTGGCATGGTCGTGGGCCGTCGAAGCGGCCGATGGCCATGAGCCGCTGTACCTGGTGGCGTGGCACGAGCGCCGGGTCTGCGGAGTGCCGCCCCTACCCTTCGTGAAAAGCCTGCTGGCCGGCTGCGTGTGGCGGCGGCTGCCGCTGTGGCTGACACGGCCAGCCGGAGCGCAGATTGCGGAGTGGGTCCTGTAATGGGAGAATAGACGTTCAGGTAGGCGGGTAGCTCAGTTGGCAGAGCGCCCGGACATACACCCGGGAGGTCGCGGCGTTCGAACCCCGCCCCGCCTACCAGTTGCAGACTTGAGCGGTGTGAACCAACCATGAAACGCTTGCTGTACATCGCCCATCGCGTGCCGTATCCCCCCGACAAGGGGGAGGGGGTGCGCGCGTTTCATGAACTGAAGGCCCTCAGCCAGCATTTCCGCATCGCCCTCGCTGCCTTGGCCCACAGCGACCCGGACGCCAGCGCGGCACCCGAGTTGCAGGAATGCTGTGAGAAGGTCATCACCGGCAGCGCGGGCGGAAACCTCGGCCTGCTCCGCGGGGCGCTTTCGCTATGCGCCGGCAAGTCGGTCACTGAAGGGTACTTCCGCGACCGCGGCTTCTTCCGAACCTTGCTCGAAGAAGTGCGGCGGGAGCCGTTCGACCTGGTGTTCGCGTACTCCTCCAGCACTCTGCCATATGCCCTTGCCGTTCCGGCTGCGGCGCGCGTGATGGACCTAGTGGACGTGGACACCGCGAAATGGCTCGCCTACGCAGATTCGGCCTGGTGGCCGAAACGGTGGCTTTATCGGCGCGAGGCCGGCGGCGTGCGGGCCTTGGAGCGCCGGGCGGTGGAATGCTGCGATGCGGTGCTGCTGGTCAGCGAGGCAGAGAAACTGGCCCTCGGCCTCTCGAGCCAGAAGGTGATGGCCGTCGGGAACGGCGTGGATACCGAGTATTTCAAGCCGATGGAGCACCCTTCCGACCCTCCCTCGCTCGTCTTCGCCGGCACCATGGACTATCGGCCCAACGCCGACGGGGTTTGGTGGTTCGTCCGCGAAGTCTGGCCGGAACTCAATCGCCGCGTGCCAGACCTGACCTTCACCATCGTCGGCCGCGACCCTGTGCCCGAGGTGCGCCGCCTTGAGCAGAACGTCTCTGGCGTGACGGTCACCGGAGCGGTTCCTGACGTGCGGTCGTACCTGGCGGCGGCCACCGTCGCAGTTGTACCGCTGCGAATCGCCCGGGGCATCCAGAACAAGATCCTCGAGGCGATGGCGATGGGCCGGGCCATGGTCGCCTCGTCGCCCGCGATCGAAGGGCTTGACGCGGCGGTGGGCCGGGAGGTCCTCCGGGCCGATCCCCCGGACGAGTGGCACATCGGTGTCCGGCGCCTCCTTACCGACGCATCTTTGCGCATGGCCCTGGAGGCTGCCGCTCGCGCCCGCGTCGTGTCCGACTACAGTTGGGCTTCCCGCCTGAGCCCACTCGTTACGCTGTGCATCAGGCGGCCTGACGCGGCCGGTCTGGAACGAAGCGAGGGCGGCAAGCGACGCGACGGAGCGGTTGACGTGTGGCCGCGCATCGGTTCGTCGAGCTTCTGAGGGGGACGCCATCATGACCGCGCGGGTCAAGACAGGAATCCGGTTGGCGACCATCGCTGACACGATCCTGCTGGCGGCCGTGAGCCTTCTGCCTTCGGGCTCAGGTCCGCTTGGTGGGTGGGATTCCGCCATCACCCCTGACCTTCAGGACGCGCTTCACGTGCCAGCCTATGCCTTGCTGGTCATCCTGGCAACGGCCGCTTGGCGGACGAGATCCCGAAGCGGTGCGGCACCGGGGATCGCGATTGCCTTGGCTTGTGTGGGATTCGGGGCCTTGATGGAACTGGCCCAGTCCGTTATTCCGGGACGCACGTGCTCCCTGGGCGACGGCCTGGTGAATGCCCTTGGCGTGGCCTTGGGCAGCCTCCTCATAGTCGTGTGGAGGCGGCTCCGACCGACGCCGCGAACGGGGTCGGCCGATGGGGCGCTCAACGAAGAACGGGCGCGATGCAAATCGCATTGACCGGTGGTATGGCAACCAATGCAAGTCGTCGGCCTGGTGGGTGAGGCGGTCGTGTGGGCGGCGCTGGCGGTGCTGGCGTACACGTACGCCGGCTATCCCCTGGCGATCTGGCTTTTAGCGAGGTTGTTCGGCAAGAGGCATGCACAAGAGGACGCGGAACCGACCGTTTCGCTGCTGATTCCGGCGCACAACGAGGCCGGTGTAATCCGCGCGAAGGTCGAGAACAGCCTGGCGCTGGATTACCCGCGGGGGAAACTCCAAGTGCGCGTGGTCTCCGACGGGTCGAGCGACGGCACCGACGAGATCGTCCGGGCATACGAGGCCCGGGGGGTGGAACTCCAGCGGATCGAGGTCCGCGCCGGCAAGCCGAACGCGCTGAACCAGGCGGTACCGTTCGCCCGGGGCGAGATCCTGGTCCTCTGCGACGCCAACACCATGTTCGCATCGGACGCGGTGCGGCGGCTCGTGCGGCACTTTGCCGACCCGCGGGTTGGGGCGGTTACGGGAGACGTTCGTTTGCGGAGCGAGGACGTGGGCTACGGCGAGGGCGAGGGTCTGTTCTACCGTCTGGAGCGGTTCATCCAGCAATGCGAGTCACGGTTCTGGACGGTCGTGGGCGTGGACGGCGGGATGTACGCCCTGCGGCGCGAACTGTACGTGCCCAATCGGCCGGACACGCTCATCGACGATTTCGTCATCGCTATGAACGTGGCGCGCTGCGGATCGCGGGTGATCTATGACCCGGCAGCGATTGCGGTGGAAGATGCTGTGGAAAGTCCGGCGCAAGAGTTTCGCCGGCGCGCCCGGACCACGGCGGGCGGGTTCCAGACACTCTTCGAGGGCCGCGGCCGGCCGCGCTGGACCCAGCCGGGCCTGTGGTTCGGCTACTTGTCGCATAAGGTGCTGAGGTGGACGAGCCCCTTCTTCCTGGTACTGTTGTTCTTCGGTAGCATCGCCGGCACCGCGGCTGGTCGTGAAGCCGATTGGCGGTGGAGTTTACAGGCCGGCCTTCTCGGGCTGCAACTGGCGTTCCTCCTCCTCGCGATCGTCGGCGCGGGGATGCGCCGGAGGCGTCTTCCCGGCCCGGTTTGCTTGCCGTACTACTTCGGTCTGACGAACCTGGCGGCCATCGTGGGCTTCGTCCGATGGCTCCGGGGTTCACAGCCGGTTGTCTGGACGCATGCGGACCGGACTTCCCCTATGAGCGGAAGTCTGAGGTCGGGCGACAAGTGATGGTAGGTGGCTTGCTCAGGGGGTCGTTCGCCACGGCGTTGGTGCCGGAGGAGCAGGGATTGGCCAGTCACGGGCAGATCGCGACGCGCAGGGCGCGGGTAGCGCGAGGGTATGGCGGTGGCTAACGTCTGCATGGTGGTGACAAACCGGGGGTTCGACGACCCGCGCGTCTGCATGGAGGCCGAGGCGCTGGCCCAGCAGGGCCATGCGCTGACGGTTATCGGATGGGACCGAGATATTGACAAGGACACGGACCGGACCCAGAACGGCGTGAGGTTCCTGGGCCTGAGGCTGCGCTCCACGCACGGCCGGGGCATCACGCAGCCGCTCTTCCTGTCAGGCTTCTGGTGGCGCGCCTGGCGCGTCCTCCGGGGACTTCGTCCCGCCGTCATCCATTGCCATGATCTGGACACGCTCCCCCTCGGCCTAACCGCGGCGCGGTCCCTGCGCGCGCGGCTGGTGTTCGACGCGCACGAGAATTTCCCCGACATGATGACCGGCCACCTGCCCGAGGCGGGGGTGTCGGCCCTCCGGGAACTCGAGCGGCGGCTCGTGCCGCGCTGCGATCTTCTGATCACGGTCGGCGACCGCCTGGCGGGACACTACCGGGCCCTGGGGGCGCGGAAAGTCGAGATTGTCGGCAACTGGAAGGATCCTGAAGCCTACCGGTTCGAGCCCGAGCAGTTGGCCCACGTACGCCGGGAGCTCGGCCTGAAGGATGGGGTGGTCGCGGTCTGTTTCATCGCCAACCTGGGGCGGGAGCGGCCTCTTGAGCCCCTGCTGGCGGCAATTGCGGAGGACAAACGGTTCGCCTGTGTTGTCGGCGGTAACGGCAAGCAGGCGGACCTCGTTCGCCGCTATGCCGCCGAACACGGGAATATCCGGTATCTGGGCCGAGTGCCTCCCGCTCGCGTGCCTCTCATAACCTGCGCCTGCGATCTGATCTACGCGGCCTATGACCCGGATTGCCTGAACGCGCAATGGGGCGCTCCGAACAAACTGTTCGAGGCGATCGTCGCCGGCAAGCCGCTTCTGACCAACGACCTGGGAGAGATCGGGGAGATCGTCAGGGCCACGGGCTGCGGCGTCCTGACGGATGTGTCCGCGGCGGCCCCCATTCGCGCCGCCCTGGAGCAGATGCTCTCTGGCGATGCTCGCCGGGCAATGGGCGAGCGCGCCAGCGCCCTGAGCAGCCGGTTCCAGCGGTCCGAGGGTCTCCGGCACTTGGCACGCTCCTATGCGGAACTCGATTCGCCCGCCAACGGACTGCCGCCGCTGGGCGAGGCGCGTGCCTCCACCGACGCCGGCCCCGCAAAGAGGCCCAGGGTGTTGGTCGGGGTGACCGGCGGAGGGTTCTACCACCAAGCCCAGCGGGCGGCCAGCGAGCTGCATGCGTTGTTCGACGTCTTCTACGTGACTCTGGCGGGCGTGCCCTACCGCACCCTCTGGCCTGAGCTGGAGGGCAAGTGCTATACGCTGAGCCACTATGACGCTCGGCGATGCTCCCCCCTGACGAACGCTTATCGACTCTCCATGGCCCTGTGGCAGGCCTACTTGATTCTGGGGGACCGACGGATTCGGGGGGTGCTGGTGGTAGGCGTCAACCTGGCCATCCCCTTGGGCATCGCCGCCAGGCTCCGGGGCGTGCCGTTCATTTTTGTTGAGTCGATGGCGCGCGTCACGCAGTCCTCATTTACCGGGCGTGTTGTCTCGCTCCTGAACCTGGCGGACCGGGTCTATGTCCAGTGGCCTGAGGCCACCCGCCTTTACCGCCGCGCGCGGTACGAAGGGAACACCCTTTGATCCTCGTAACGGTTGGCAGTTTCCAGTTCAGCGAGTTGATCGCGCGCGTCGATGCGCTCGTGGCTGACGGCACCATCCGAGAGCCGGTGGTGGCGCAGATCGGCTCGGGCGAGTACGTGCCCAGGCACATGGAGCATTTTCGGTACGACCCCAACATTTCGGCACTGTACGAGCAAGCCCGTCTGGTCATATGTCATGGCGGTGCGGGCACCACGTCCGAACTCCTCCGAAGGGGCCGACCGTTTGTCGCCGTGGCCAATCGGTCGCTGGCAGACGATCACCAGTCGGACATGCTGGCGGCCATGAGCCGCCGGGGCTGGTGCGTCTGGTGCCGGTCGCTGGACGACCTGCCCCAGGCGATCGCATGCGCGCGGGCGCCCGAGATGCCCGACACCCACGCGAGACTGTCGCAGTCGATTGCGGACTTATTCCACGACCGGATGCACCCCGGTCGCAGGAAAGCGACGCGGCCGCTGTAGTCCGGCCGGCAAGTCAGAAAGACGAGGCAATGAGCAGAATCCGACTATGCGCAAGGAACCTCGCCGCTAACTGGACGGCCTGTGGCGCCATCCCACCCCTGATGCTGTTGACGTCGTGGTTCGTCTTCCACCTTCTGGGGGACATTCAATGCGGCGTAGTGCGCCTCGCCGATGGGGATCGTGGATTCCGAGGGTTTACTGTGTGGAGCGGCTTCCGGAATGAGCGTTAAGCGAACCGTCCTGCGAAACGTCCTCAGCAACTGGACCGGCTACGCCGTTAACGTAGTGGTCGGCCTGCTGCTTTCACCGTTCGTCGTGCACAGCCTGGGCGACGACCTATATGGCCTCTGGACGCTGATCATGTCCCTGACAGGTTACTACAGCGTGCTCGACCTGGGCATCCGTTCGGCCGTCGGCCAGTACATTACGCGCTATTGGGCACAAGGAGACGTTCCGGGGGTCAACCGGACGATGAACACGGCCGTAGTGCTGATGTCCGGCGCGGCCGCCTTGGCGATTGCGGCCAGCGTCGTCATCAGCCTGGGAATTCCTTCCTGGTTCCCGGCCCAAGGAGAGGAACCGTGGCGTCTTCAGTGGTCTGCGGCCATCCTGGGGCTCGGGATCGCGATCGGCTTCCCGCTGGCGGTGTACGGCTCGGCGACAGTTGCCACCCAAAGATACGACCTCTCGAACTTGATCGCGATCGTGGAACGGCTCGCGTCGGCGGGCCTGGTTGTCTGGGTTCTGCGAGCCGGCTACGGCCTGTTGGGCCTTTCGATCGTGACGACGGCGATATCCCTGCTGGGCGCTACCGCGCGCGTCTTGGTGGCATTCCGGTTGCTGCCTGGCATGATCTTCTCTCCGCGGGCCTTCGCCAAGAGTTCCCTGGCCGAGATTGCCCATTATGGCTCCTTCTCCTTCATCATCCGCGTTGCCGACCAGGTGATCCAGGCCACCAGCGTGCTTGTAGTCGGGGTCTTCATGACAACGGCGGCTGTCACGTACTACGCGATCGGCGCCAATCTGATTCCGTACTACGCTGCGATCATCACTGGCGCGACTTGGACGCTCACGCCGCTAGCGACGGCGTATGACGCTCAGGGGGACAGCGACGGCCTCAGGCGGCTCTGGCTGGCAGGGACGCGCGCGGTGTGTGCGCTATCGGCGATTGTTGCCGGCGGGCTGGTCTTCCTTGGGCACGACTTTCTCAACCTATGGATGGGGGAGAAGTACGTATCTGGAGAGCAGTACGCCTCCAGCGCCACGGTTCTTGCCATCCTTGCGGCAGGATATCTGGTACGCATGTCAAACAACGTTGGAGTGCAGGTGCTTTTTGGCATGCGGGAAGTCAAATTGCTGGCCGTTCTCTTTGGTGGCGAAGCGATTGCCAATCTCGTACTGAGCGTCGCGCTGGTTCGGCCGTTCGGGCTGGTCGGTGTCGCTCTGGGTGTTGCCATTCCGATGGTCATCATCCAGGGCGTGGTGCAGCCATTAGTGTTGTTGCGGAGGCTGCGGGTCTCGCGGGGAATGCATCTGTGCAAACTCCTTGGGGGGGGATTGGCTGCTATCGGCGCTATGGCTGTTATGAGCATTATTCTCTACGGCCGACTATCTGCCACAACATGGACTGTTCTTGTGGCGAAAGCCGCGCTGCTCGCCGTGCCAGCGTCAGCCTTCGGGTTCTGGCTTGGCACCAGTGCACAAGACAAGACCCAACTGCTGGCACTCATTGGACTCACGCGCCGGCCCAGACCGAACGGAACAACCCGGTCTGGTGTCGCCAGAGGTGCAGACACCAGCGTGCCTGCGGTGGTCAAGCGGCGGCGCGGGACGCAGGATGACCGGAGCGAGACGCCTTGACCTCAGTCATGCTCATTACGCAGGTGTTTCCGCCGGAATCCGGCGTGGGCGGCCTCCGGCCGGCCGGCCTGTGTCGCCATTTGGCGAACCTCGGGCGGAACGTCACCGTGGTGTCGGTCCGGCCCCAGGCCAAGGCGGCGCTGGATCCGTGTCTCTTGCAGAGGATTCCCGCAAGCATCCGCGTAGTTCGCGCCGCCCGTCCAAACCTTCCGGCGATCGCTTCCGGGATCATGGATAGCATTCCCCTTCGGCGAAGGCGAGACGGCTCCTCGCCCGTTGCCGAGGGCCCCGTGCCTGCGTCGCCCCAGGCGCCGGGTGGTTGGCGCAAGGTCGTCGATTGGCTTTCGTGGTGGCTCCAGGTGCCGGACATGGCCGTCGGCTGGTTTGTGCCAGCCGTCTGGGCAGGGCTTTGGCAGGCGCGGCAGTGCCGTCCGGACGTGCTCTTCGGCACGGGCCCGGCGTGGACAAGCCTTCTGATCGCGCTGACCCTGTCGCGGTTGCTGCGGAGGCCGTGGGTCGCCGATTTCCGGGATCCTTGGTCGGCCAATGAGTTCCGCAAGTGTCCTTACCCCGCGCACCGGAAGTTTAACGACTGGCTGGAATCCCTGGCGGTCCGAGGGGCGACGGGTATCACGTGTGCCACCGACGGCATCCGTCGGCAACTGGCCGCAAGGTATCCGGCCAAGGCACAAGTCATGCAGACCGTCCTTAACGGTTTTGATCCGGAGGAACTGGACGCGACGTCGCCGATGCAGTTCGGCACGGACCGGTGTGTGCTGTTGCACGCAGGGACCTTCTACGGGCCGAGAAACCCCGTACCGCTATTCGAGGGTCTTCGGCGACTGCGTGCCGAGCATCCGGCGGTCGCCCAGCGTTTACTGGTGGTCCTTCTTGGCGAGCCAACCTACGACGACCGGCGGCTGGACGACATGGCGCGGGATCTCGACCTTGAATCAGTGGTGCGTGTCCTGCCCCGCCTCCCTCATGGGGACGCCCTAGCGGCTCTGAAGGGTGCCGATGTCGCCCTGCTTTTGGGCCAGGGCGGAGACCCGCAGTTCAGGCCTGTGACGGGCAAGGTCTACGAGTACATTGGTTTGGGCAAGCCCATCCTGGCCATTGGCGCGGGTCACGAGGTAATGGAACTCATGCACCGCGGTGAGTGTAAGGTCTGGGCGGCGCCGGACTCGAGCCCTCGCGAGATTGCCTCTGCGCTGAAGGAGATCGTGGAGGCGCACGCCAGCGGCAGTCTGGCCGGGGGAGGAAACTCCGTCGCCAGGCTGGCCTTCACAAGGACCCGGATGGCGGAGCAATTGACACTGGCGCTGGAATCGGCTTGCAGGAAGCCCGCATGACGCAGCCCATTGAGGAAACCTGGCAGCCGGCTAGGCGGATTGCCGTGGCTTTGCAGGAGCTGACGGCTTGCCGACAGGGCCCTGTGCGTCTCCTTAACGCGGTCGTGTCCAAACTGCAGACACGCCTGCGGATGACCCGGATGTTGGCCATGCCCTCTTTCTTTGCCGTCGAGGTGACAAATGCATGTAACGGGGAGTGCGTGCTGTGTCCCGTGGGAGCAGGGTACCGAAGCCGTCGCATAGGCTTCATGCCGTGGGACCGCTTCTGTCGGATTGTGGACGAAGTCGGCGGCTATGCCCGTGTCATCGCTCTTTACAGCTGGGGCGAGCCGTTCTTGCACCCGCGCATCTATGACATGATATCCTACGTGAACGCCAGGAAAATACACACGAAACTCTCCAGCAACCTTCACGCTTTCCGCGAGGAGGACGCGCAGCGGCTTATGGAGACAGGCTTGGACGAACTGGTGGTGTCGCTCCACGGATTGTCGGAGGAGACCTATCGGGCCTACCAGCCGAAGCACCATATCGCGGAGGTGCTTGACAAGGTGAAGGCCATGGTCGATGCCAAGCGTCGCCTGGGAAGCGAGAAGCCAGACATTCGCCTTGGTTTTATCGCGACACGCCACAACGAGCAAGAAGTGGCCACATTGCCTGAGTTCGCCGCCTCTCTCGGGGTGGGTTATTTGCTCACGGAGGTGAGTCTCAACCTCCGATTCTTACCCTATGACCAGCACATGAATCTGAGGAACGCCGACGAGACGACCTTGCGGCAGGAACGGCTGGCGCTCGCCGAGGAGTGGCTGCCGCGGGCTGAACGGTACGTCAACCCGTACTACCGTTATATGCGAGCACATGGCGGAGGACTGCCGTCGCTCTCCGAGGTACGGTTTCAGTGCTCGCCTCCCTGGTACCAGATGACTATCTGCTGGGACGGCGATGTCAACCTGTGCTGCGGTAGTTACGGCAAGCGAGACAGCATCGGGAACGTGTTTGACCAATCCGTGAGACAGGTCTGGAACAACAGGTTCTATCATGCGGCGCGCCGGTGCCTGTGCGGGAAACCGCGCAGGGGTGACCCTGAGGTCCTGTGTATGAGATGCTGTGGGATGTTGCTGTGAGGCCCCTCGGAGTGGGCGCCCTCCCCCGGTTCGGGCCGCAGCCTGGACATCACGCAGAACGATCGTGAGACGAGGTTGTCATGGGCATGCGCGACATCATGGTGCTGGTGTTGGGCTACAGTTGCTGCGAGTCGCCTGAGTGGTGGACCCACGCGATCCGTAGTGTGGCAACAATCTACAGGATTGCCTTGGGGACGCCCATCGACGTTGTAGCGAGATACCGGTGGCGCACGTCATCTGCAACGTGGCGCGGGTCACGCGTGTTTGGGCCGCCATCCGCAGGAATCTGGCGGTCCGGCACCCGCATAGGGAAAACGACATGCATACGATCCTGAATGGCTTAGGCCCCGTGAAGACCACGCCGAGGCCGCTTGAGGACTGGTGTCGGCAGGATTGCAGCTGGCTGGCGCCTCGATTGGGGGGTAGCGACTGAATGCCGCTTAAGACCGTCCTGTTCTTGGGCCTCTTCGTGGTGTGCGCCGCTGGGGCGCCCATGATGCCGATACTCGGCGTGCTCGGCTACATGGGGCACTACTGCACTGGGCCCGAGTTCCAGTGGTGGGCAGCGCCCCTCCGGCCGTGGGGCATTCGGTACTCGTTCTTGCTGGCGCTGGCAACAGCCGTAGGCCTGGCCCGCAACCATCGGAACTGGGCCTTCGGCAAGAGCCTGTTGACGGGGCAGGAGAAGATGATGCTCCTGTTCCTTGGAATTGTATGGTTGTCGGTGGCCATCGGCGAAGACTCGTCGTGGCAGGAAACGATGGGCGAGGATCCCTTATGCTGGAAGATGACGAAGGTGATCATCTTTGCCCTGATGTTGTCTCACATCGTCACGAACATGACGAACCTGAATTGGGTGCTGTGGTTGTTTGTGGTCTCTTCGCTGATGCTGGGGGTGCAGGCCTATGATGCGGCTCACGCCGGGATTATGTCGGAGG
>Ga0315284_10009861_pt1 | contig 13599 bp, 10 predicted proteins | sample YL17G09_16_MG_FD_203696 | JGI IMG/M metagenome (GOLD analysis project Ga0315284, IMG submission 203696) | Sediment microbial communities from Yellowstone Lake, YNP, Wyoming, USA - YL17G09_16 | ecosystem: Environmental > Aquatic > Freshwater > Lake > Sediment | place: USA: Wyoming | collected...
TTGAGCTGCGCGGCGTCTTGCCCTATGCGGTGACGCCGCAGCTAATCACAGCGGATTCTCAATTGTTTCTCCGCGCCGCGCAGCTCCTTCCGCCCGATGTCTCCTCCGCAGTCGAACTAAACTGTGGCTGCCCCTCTCCTAATAGCGTCGGTCGCGACGCGGGTAGCGGCATCCTTCGCGACCCGAAAGCTTTTGCGGCGATCATCAGGGGAATGGTCGCGTCTCTGGGGCCCCATCGCCTGGCGGTTAAGATGCGACTTGGGTTTGCCACCGCAGACGAGTTCGGGCCTCTCTTGCAATCGATCGCCACGCTGCCGCTGGCCCGCCTGACCGTGCACGGACGGACCCGCGCCGATGGCTACCGCGGGAAAGCCCGCTGGGATTTGATTCAGCAAGCCGCTAGCGTCACCATGACTCCCACCTGGGCATCCGGAGATGTCTGCGGCATGGAGACAGCTGCGCAGTTGCAGACGGCCGCACCAGGTATCGCGGGTGTCGTCATTGGTCGCGGCTTGCTCCGCAATCCTTGGATCTTTGAAGAATTGCGCTGCGACTCCCATCAGTCTATCACCGCCGCAACTCTGGCCAACGCGCTGCTTTGTTTCGGACTGCTGCAAGAGCTTACGATCACCGCCCCGGCAAAGTTGATTACGAAAGTGGGACGCGGTCATTTTGTCGATTTCTGCGGCACTTCAGCACAGGGTTGGGAGCGGGTGACGGCAGAATTGACCAGCATGGTTGGTGGCTACCCATTCATATTGGGTACTGACCAAGTGTCGGTACGTGAGTTAGCCGCGCTGCCCCTATCACCGACCGCATGGGCACGCGTACGCATGCTCTGGGCCTACCTACGGTCGAGTCTTCCCGAGCCATTCCAGGCACCGCGATTGATGCGCGCCCGGTCAGCAAGCGATTTCTTTAGCGAGTTTTTTGCCGCGAGCGCGCCCGTTATGCATAGTTTGGGCGCGGAGACGCTCATACTCCGTCACCAATTGGCACTGGATGATTGCTACGGTGGCGCACGCGGGACTTGAAGGCGTGATCGGGGTCATATTGGGTTCCAACGCCCGCCATCGTCGCCTGTTAGCCTAGTGCAGAATATTGTTTAGTCCCAACGACATCCCATGCTGCTTGAGGCACAAAAAATGTGCCCTAGTCGTCCGCCGCGCGCCGAAGCCTCTACGTAACCACCCGTCATGATTCAAGTGTACTCCCCTCATAGGTTGGCCCCCTGCTTGCAGTAAAGGAGGCAACACCCAACCCGTAGGAGTGCACCATGAAAACCTTCAAACGAGTCTTTGTAACCCTGAACGCCCAAGTCGACCAGATCCTCAATACCCTTGAGCATCATGACGCGGTGGCGGCCGCAGCCATCAACGAGGTGGCCGGGGCCCTGGCCCGCACCCGCACCGAACGCCAGCAACTGCGCCGCGACCTGGCCACCTGGGCCAAGAGCGCCGAGGATGCGCGCAATGAAGAGCGTCTTTGGGCCAATCGCGCTCGGTCGTCCCAAAACGACAACCCGCAGCTGGCCCAGGATTGCGTCCGGCGGATGCTGGCGGCCCAACGCCGCAGCGTCGACCTGGACGCACGCAGCGCGAAAGGCCGCGAGCTCGACGACAAACTGACCCACGACATCGACCAGATCGACGGTCGACTGGGTGATCTGCGGCAAAAACGTCGGGAATTGCGCACGCGGGAGGCGCGTAGCTCGGCCATGCTGGCCGCGGCCAACCATGGTACCGACGATGGAGTCTTCGAACGCTGGGAAGGCAAAGTCCAGCACAGTGAGGTGGTCGCCGCCATAACGGACGAGGCGCCCCAGGACCCGATCCTCGCCCATTTCACGGCGGCGGAAGAAGAACAGGAGATCCGCGAGGCATTGGCGCGTTTGATGACTGAACCCAATCAGACGAACCAGGCGAACGAGACGAACCAGTCCAAACAAGCAGGCCAGAAATAATCACCAACCCACATCGACGGAGGTACGCTATGAATTCGCTGCAATCCAATCAAGACGACGAATTTCAGACTCTTAGCCAAACCGACACCGAGTATGGCATTGAACCAGCGTCCGTCGCAGGTCGGCTGCGGGCGATCGGTGTGCTGGTGCTGGCGACTGCAATGGTTGTGCTCCTCGCCCAGGGGATTGGAGACACCTTGCCGTTGATCACTCGCAACTGGGCGCTCCCATTCGCGACCGTCGGCTTCGGCCTGCTGGGCGCTTATTGCGGTGTCTCGATGCGCGATGAGCGATCGGGTCGAGCCCTGTTCGCGATCGCTACAGCACTTTATGCGATTTACATGTCGCAAATCGGCGCGCAATTCTTTGAGATGTTTCACCAGCACCACGGCAACCACTCTGACTTGATGCGTTGCTTGGCCCAGCTCGCCGTCGCGCTGGTGGTGCAGCTACCGTTCGCCTACTTCGGATTCCGCATTCTTGCCCGTCCGGCAGTCAGGCCGCTGCTGACGGTGTTTACCATCTCTAGCCTGGCCCTACTCGTCCCGATTCGCGAGGGCTACTCTAGCCTGATGTTGATCGGCGTGCTGCTGGCAGTGGCGCTTCGTCTCGAAGATCGCTACCTCAGCCGCTTAACGGCGCTGGCAACGCCTAGTGGCCTGATTGCACGCCTCCTGGTCGTTCTACCTTTGTTGATCATGGTCGCCAGGCGGCTGGTGTATCCAATGTCTGAGCTCGGTTTTGCGACGTTGCTAGGGATAACCTCAGCGGCTTTGTACTGGTTGGCCTCTCGGCCTCAACTTCCCCAGTCGGGCCCTAAAGTGTATCTATTGGCGACCATAGCATTGGTCGGCTGCTGGCTCGCTCTGGTCGAAGACTGCGTCGCTCACATGGCCTCTGTTGACTCTGGTATATTCCTGGCGGTGAGTTGGGGCGGTGCGGCCATGCTTGTGGGCGCGGCAGCCGAATTCGCCACAAGGCATGCGCGAGGCCTACGCTCCATGGCGGCTTTGGCGGCGCTGATCGCCGCAATAGGGGCACAATACGCTGACGGGCTGCTCACCATCAGCGTGTTTGGCATAGTCGTCGGCGGCGCGCTGGCGTTGGTCGGTATCCGCCATCGGGAACGCCAGCCGCTGCTTGCTGCGACAGTCATTGCGGCACTGAGTGCTTATGCGTTCATCGCTGCGATCATGCACAACATTCACATGACGCCGCTCGTCGGCCTCACCATCCTCGGCACTTTACTATTGATCACCGCCGGGGTTGCCGAAAAACGTGGCGCCGCTTATGCGGCCCGCGCGCGAACCTTCGTGCACACGCTGCGTTAAAAACCTGAGCTGCAGCCATATCTGGATGTCCTGCCGGCATAACGCTGTAGGCGTTATGCCGGCCGCCGTATAGCCCTGGAGGTGAGTATTTCAGGGGTATCAATGTGTTGTCTGATGGAAACCTCAGGAAGCCAAATACTTTTTCACCGTGCGAGGATCCAGGTCCAGTCGCGACGCGACCGCCTCAAGAGTGCCAAGATGTTTGTAGAGTTCTTTACAGTAACGACCGAGCAGCGCGTCGGCAGTCAGCGAGCCAGAACGAAGTTGATCCTCTAGACTAGCGATTGGCGCTGCAGCAAGGTCGCCCTCGTAGCGGCCAGTCAGGAAGATGCGCCGCACCGCCTGCTCTAGCTCCCGGACGTTGCCGAGCCACGGATAATGAGCGGGCAGGCAGGCTTGAATCAGCGCTAGCGTCTCGTCCGCCAACGCCACGGCTTCCGCGCCGACGATTTGACGCACTGCGACGGCGACAAGCAGCGCCAGCTCGTTACCATCTTCGGCGATGCGCTGCCGAAGGGTCGGCACCTGTATGACATGGGCCGATAGTCGGTAATAGAAGTCGTCACGGAAACCCTTCTGCCGCCGCAGCTCGTCCAGATTGCGGTTCGTCGCGGCCAACACCCGGCCGGCAAAGCGTTGCGACTGCTGGCCGCCGACCGGCACATACCTTCGCTCTTGGAGCACGCGAAGTAGCTTGATTTGGACATGGACCGGAATATCTCCTACCTCGTCAATAAAAATGGCGCCAAACTCCGGACAACGACCGAACACGCCCTCGCGGTCGGCAATCGCGCCGGTGAAAGCGCCTTTGCGATGGCCAAAGAGTTCGCTTTCCAGCAACGACTCAGGGAACTCAGCCAGGTTGGTGGCAATCAGGTTGGCGGCAAAGCTGCTGGCGAAGCGTTTCCGCTGCCGGTCAAATGGTATGAATCCCGAGCGACCGATGGCGCTGGCCACATTGCCCTTGCCCGTACCGGTCTCGCCGAGAATCAGCGTCGAGAAGTCATCCATACGATTCCACAAGAATTGTTCATAGAGTCTTGGGTCGCGGGTAAAGATGCTGTCCCAAACCTGGCAGCGCAAGGCGTTCATGGACGGAGAGGATCCGCCGAGTTGGCGCGTGATGAAGTAGTAGGCTCGGCGCAGCTGGAAAAAGATCGCGAACCAACGCTCAGCGCGGGCCGTTGCAAAACCCAACTCCTCCAGCCGTCGCAGTACATCTGTGGCAAAGTCAACGGCGACAGGCTCACCGCTAGCCCGAATCTGCTCATCAATGTGGGCATCAAATTTGTCCATGTAGGCGTGAAAGACATCGAACAAATAGAGAATCTCATGCAGCTGCCTGGTTTCGCCACGGTACTGGGCCAGATCCGCGGCCCCCTTTTGCTTCAACTCAGCGACATGGTCGCGGACCTTTTCTAGCACCAGCGCTAGCAGCTTCGACGCGGACACCTCGCCGATGCAACCCGCGATCTGGTGATCCAGGTCATCACGCACGCGGCCAAATGGATTGGCAAAGGCGGCATCGGCTACGAGCCTTAAGAGTCCACCCTCTGCCTGCTGGTGAAGTTTGTCGGCGCGTGCCACTTTATGCGCTCCGACGCGAGCTCAAAGCCGGTTCGTCCGCCAGGGAACGCACCGCATGCTCGAGGTCTGCAGCGCTCGGTGCGCCACCGAGTGGCTCACCGATATGGCATTCGATGGTGCGTCGGGATGGCTTGGGCATAGTGCCCATCGCGCTACCGCTTTTTCTGCTAAAGAAGCTTCCCCATAAGCCAACCAGCGCCATCGGAATGACCGGTACTTGGTCGCGCGCAAGAATGCGTTCGACACCCGAACGGAAGGGCATGATATTGCCATCCCGGGTGATGCCCCCTTCAGGAAAAATACAAACGACTTGGTCATCGCGGAGCGCCTCAGAGATCCTCGCGAACGCCGCTTCCTTGATAGCGGCATCTTCCTTGGCTGGAGCGATAGGAATAGCCTTGCAAAGGCGGAAGACAAAGCCAAGCACCGGCGTCGCGAAAATGCGATGATCCATCACGAAGCGGACCGGGCGACGACAGGCGGCGGTGATGATCAACCAGTCGATGAAACTCACATGATTGGCTACGATCAGCGCCGCGCCATGACGCGGGAAGTGATCCCGCCCCTTGTAGCGCAAATCGTAGATGGTACTGGCTAGGATCCATAGCCCAAAGCGCAAGGCAAACTCTGGGACTTGCGCGAAGACATAGGTCGCTACCGCCAGATTCGTGGCCGCAAGCACCGCGAATATGCCCACCGTGGTCAGTCCAGCGCGGTAGAGGAGCATGGTGGTCACTGCCGACGCGACCATGAATACACCGTTGAACACGTTATTCGCAGCGATCACCCGCGACATCACGCGCTCTTCGGCGCGATGTTGCACCATGGCATAGAGCGGAACGATAAACAGGCTTCCAGCTACCCCCAGCGCTGAAAGGTCGAAGAGAATCCGGAAGATTGGCAGTACGTCGCGGTCCGCGAACAACCCGGCGATCGTCCGCAATTCCGTGGGCGCGACGCCGTAGTCAAGCAGGAACAGATCGGCGGCAAACAAGCTAAGGCCCAGGGCGCCAATCGGCACGAGACCCAGCTCAACATCACTTCGTGACAGGTAAGTACACAGGCCGGCGCCAAGTCCAACGCTGAGAGAGAAGATCGCCAGCAAGAAGGTTACGACGCTCTCGTGCCCGTGCAGGCAGTATTTGGTGAAGTTGGGCAGCTGTGCCAGGACGGTCGCCCCAAAGAACCAGTACCAAGATATGCCCATGATCGACAGGAACACCGACTGGGGTTTACTGGCGATCCTGGCTAGGTTCATGGTCTCGGTAAATGGATTCCAGTTGATCTTCAAGGTGGGATCTGTCGCCGGCGCACTGGGGATCAGCATGGTGGTGGCAACCCCGAGCACGGCCAACAAGATCACGCCGACCGTCACTGGCTGCACACCATACTGCATGAGAACGCCAGCGGTGGAGGTACCCAGCAGAATCGCTAGGAAGGTGCCCATTTCCACCAGTCCATTGCCGGCGGTCAGTTCGTCCGAGTGCAAATGCTGCGGCAATATCGAGTATTTCGCCGGCCCAAAGAACGCCGAATGGCTACCCATCAGGAACAGGATGACCAGCAGGTACGGGATGTTTCCTAGAACCAGACCAATACCGCCCAGCGCCATGATGACTAGCTCAGCGACCTTGGTGAAACGGATGATCCGCGTCTTGTCGTATTTGTCGGACAGCTGGCCGGCCAATGGCGAGAACAAAAAGAACGGCAGAATAAACAGTCCAGCGGCCAAGTTGACCAAGATTCCGGACTCCGCCTCGCTGGTCACCTTGAAGGCCACGAGCAGGACCAGCGCATTCTTGAATAAGTTATCGTTAAATGCGCCGAAAAACTGGGTCCAAAAGATTGGACCAAAGCGCCGCTGTCCCAGGAGTCCCAGTGAGTTCATACCACCCCCTCTATTAAGGTCTATGTTTCGGAGCATAAGAGGGATTTCTTTAGAGCGTGTCCGGAACACCCGGCTGGGACCTGGCCGTTTGGCGACCACGGTCCTCGCTTCATCACCGGAAACCCCGAGCTCACTACCCCCCCCCCAGACTGGAACCGGTCAAAAACGCCTCATCCTCAGCTTAATGGCCTGAAATCACCGTGTTTAAGCAGGCACCGCGGAAGCAGCCGAACCGGCGTTAACATCTCGTCGAACCCGCATCATAAGGACCTCGCCCAACGCCCCAGGTTGTCGCCAGACCGCACTCCGTGTAAAAGCGACTTCTATGCGCTCCGCTCAGCCGGACCCCACGCCAGAAGAGAGTCCCTTGACCCAACCAGACCGCAAACCAAAGCCACGCAGTGTCCTCGTCGGCCTGCAACTCCCCGGTGTCAGCGATGAAGATCACCAAGCTTCGCTGGCGGAGCTAAGTCGTTTAGTCCATACGCTTGGCTTCACGGTCACGGCCACGGTGACACAAAAGCGCACTGGCCCTGTCACCGCCACCGTCATCGGTGCTGGCAAGCTTAAAGAACTCGCCCGCCTGACCGGCGGCACTGGCATCGTCGCCTCGCAGGTCCCCGAGACGCGACGCAAGCGGGAGGCCCGCGAGGATGTCGAAGCAGAGGCGGCGCCAGACCCTTATGAACCGGAGCTGGAGCCGATTGCCGAGGCCCTCCAGGCGACCATCGTCATCTTTGATTCGGAGCTGACGCCCAATCAACTGCGCAATCTCGAATCGGCCACTGGCGCCGAAGTCCTCGACCGCACCGGCGTCATCGTCGAGATCTTTCACCGCCATGCCAAAACCCGCGAGGCGCGCCTGCAAGTCGAGATCGCTAAACTGAAATACCTGGCGCCACGGCTGCGTCAGGCTCGCGGCGGCGCCGACCGGCAAGCTGGTGGAATCGGCGCGAAAGGCGCCGGCGAGAGCGCCCATGAACTCGATCGCCGGCGGATCCGCGACCGCATCGCCGAGCTCAGCCGCGAGCTTGACAGCATTCAGGTCAGCCAAGAGGAGCGCCGCGGGCGCCGCGCCGAGCAGGCCCGGGTCGCCTTGGTCGGCTACACCAACGCCGGCAAGTCCTCCCTCATGCGCGCCCTCACCGGCAGTGAAGTCCTGGTCCAGGATAAGCTATTTGCCACCTTGGACACGACGATCCGCGCCATGCATCCGCCGAGCCAGCCGCGCATCCTGATCAGCGACACCGTCGGCTTTATCAAGAAGCTGCCGCACGATTTAGTCGCCTCATTCCGCTCAACGCTGGATGAAGCTGCCGAAGCGTCGCTCCTGCTGTTCGTCGTCGACGCCTCGGATAAGACCTTTCGCTCGCAGCTTCAGGTCACCCGCGAGGTCCTTGGTGACATCGGCGTTGACACTGCGGCATCAAAATTAATTCTAAATAAGATCGACCGTTTGTCAGAGGATGAACTCGCCGCGCTGCGACTGGAATTTCCGGATGCCATTGCACTCTCCGCCCAGAGGCCTGCGGACGTTGCCGCGCTGCGCGAACAGATCATTGCCTTTTTCGAAGCCGACATGAGCGAAGACGAGCTGCATGTCCCGTACAGCCGCAGCGAGGTCCTCGGCGAGATTCGCCGTCACCTGCGCGTGCTGCAAGAGTCCTATGACGAGACCGGGACGGTGATGCGGGTTCGCGGCCACCGTGGTACGATCGACAAGCTTGTCAAGTTGCTGCAATCGACCCAGTAAACCGTCGTGTCGGAGCGAAGCAGGCTGAGCCGTAGTCACTGGTTTGAGTCCCATGGTCCCACCTTGTTGGAGGTCGCTTATGCGTTCATGGAATTTTGTAAACATCGCTCGCGTTCTGACCCTGCCCCGCTTCCTCCCTCTTGTCATGGTCTTAGGCTCGATGCTGGCATGCACCACCCCAAATCAGGTGCATGAGCTGGAAACAAAGGAATTCCAAGCAAAAGGCTCGGCCTCCGACGGTAAGATCGGCATCAACGACAAGAACCAGGCGGTCATTCTCGACAACTCGGCAGCGCAAGACGATCTAGCGGTCTTAGAGCTGTCCAACAGCCATCTGCGCGACGAGGTCGAGCGCGAGCTCACCGACTTGAAAGCCTGCGAGGATCAGCTCAACGATCAGCGCCTCGGCGGGTCCGGACGCACCATCCAAGTCCCAGATATGGAGGCTCTTCGGAATGATCCGGAAGTCAAAGAGGACATGGGTATGGACGAAAACGGCGACTTGCGCGTCACCCGTGAGCAATCCTTTGAGAAGCGGATGAAGGCCGAAAAGAAGTTCAGCGTGACGCTCAAGAAGATGACCAAAACAGCGAAGTCCCAACTAGAAACCTGTGACCGTCAACTCACACTGGCGCGCGAGCAACACGGACTGCCAGGACAGCGCTATAAAGCATCGGGATACTTCACCTCAGACGGCACTTGGGTCGAGACCGGGCATGGCGAGCAAAACCTAGGCGATGCGTTTGAGATCAGTGCGAAGGCAAAAGAAAAAGCCAAAGCCAAGGGCAAAGGCAGCGACGAAGGACAGTAAATCGATGACGTTTCGAGTCGCTGCGCTATGTTGCGCCGGGTTATTATATAACGGCCTTTCTGTCCCAGCCAAAGCGGTGCCAAACGAGCAGCAAGTCACCAGCGTGCGGCGTTCGCTATCGGACTGGATCAAGGCCGACACCTCAAATCCACCTGGCAACGAGGCGCGGGTCGTCAAGATGATCGCCGGGCGCTTACAGCAAGCGCAGATCCCCTACGAGATCGTTGCCTTCGCTCCTGGAAGGGAGAACATCGTCGCCCGGCTTAAGGGAAGCGGACCAGATAAGCCCTTGCTGCTGCTCGCCCATCTCGACGTGGTCGGCACTAAAGATCAGGCCTGGACCAGCCCGCCGCACGTTTTAACCGAGCACGATGGGTACCTTGTCGGTCGCGGTGTCAGCGACGATCTGGGCATGGCAGCGATCAATCTTGAGGTATTTTTGGCGCTAAAGGCGGACGGCAAGCCGCTGCGCCGCGACGTCATCCTTGCACTCACCGGCGACGAGGAATCCGGGGGGGCCGGCATACGCTTGCTCCTAGACAAGTATCCCCAGCTCGTCGACGCGGGTATTGCCCTGAATGAAGGTGCATCGGTGACCCTTGGCGACGACGGCAAAGTTGCGTACGTCGGTATGCAGACGGCGGAAAAGAATTACGCGGACTTCACCGTCACCGCCACTGGGCCAACCGGCCACTCCTCGGTGCCGCCGGTTGACACAGCCATCTTTACCCTCGCCAAAGCGCTGGTGAAGATCAACGAGTTGGCGATGCCGGCACATTTGCTGCCCGTGACCAGAGCCTACTTTACCGAACAAGCGGCATTCACCTCCGGCGAGGAGCAGGCGGCGATGCGTGCCTTGGTTGCGGCCCCGAACGACCACCAGCTACCGGAGGCAGCTCTGGCCGTGTTGGAGCAAGACCCTCTCACCAAAGCCAATCTGCGCACAACGTGCGTCGCGACTCTGATCAGCGGTGGCACCAAGGAAAACGCCTTGCCGCCCTCGGCCACGGCGATGATCAACTGCCGCATTCTACCGGATGAAACGGTAAACCAGGTGCGCAGGCGCCTCGTCTCGGCCATCGACAACCCCGAGGTGACCGTCAACGTCATCCATGACTACGGTGTGCCCAAAACCTCGCCCGTCGATGGCGAGGTCGCAGTTGCGTTAAGGGCCGTGACCAAGCAGCTCTACCCTGGAGTTCCTCTACTACCCGTGATGTCGCGAGGCGCCACCGATTCACGCTACCTGCGCCGAGCCGGGATCCTTGCCTACGGGATTGGCCCCATCGCTATGAGTGAACTAGATGGCAAGCGCGCCCATGGAATCAACGAGCGAATCCCGGCGGCCAGCATCGGTCCAGGATTGGAGTTTATGCGGCGCTTGGTCGATCACCTGGCGGTCGCGCGTTAAATCCACCGACCCAAGTCGCCCAGCCTAATCGCCATTGGCTTGAAGGAGTGACTTTTCGATGTTGACGATGAAGTTGGTGATGGTCTGCATCTGCCGCGCCAAGCGCGGATAAAATTTAACATGCTGATGCTTGACCTCACTGATCCGGCTTTGCAGGCGGGCGATCGTGATACCCTCACCGGGACACTTCGTGCGTAGGTCCTCACTGAGCTGGACGACGTCCTCGACGGTCGCCAGGACCTGTTGGTTCTGCTTTGCTAGATCGGAAGGTAACACGTTGATATCAAAAGAAACTCCGGCCTCGTCGGCACTGAGCTGGTCGAGTAACTGGCGCCCCGCTTTGATTTCGGCGGTGATCTTCGCCGTCGTCGTGCGCAGCTTTTGCGACAGGGCTAGTGACATGCCGCGGTAAAGCGCTAAGCCAAAGGTCGGGTCATCGGCGATCATCGCCGTAAGATCCGTGTGCAACACGAGCATCAGCTTTGCTCCGGGCTCTTCAGCACGGATCGTCGCCGATGCTTTGCCGCTTTCAATAAAAGACATCTCGCCGAAGGACTGCGATACGGTCAGCCGGGCGATTGGCTGCAACGAAGCGGCTGGATAAACGCCGACGACCCCCTCACCGATGACGTAGATACCGGGCACCGATTCACCCGCCAGCAACACCACCTCACGCGCATGCTTCTCCACACTCTTGCCGTGGCTCACCAGGAGCTTGACCTGAGGCGGCGTCAGAAACTGAAAGATCTGCACTGAGGTTAGGGACAGCTTTGAAACCATAAAAGTCCCCTTCGGCTGGCGGCAGGGTCAGCTGGTCGGCCCAAGGACCGGGCTCATCGATGTTGCAAACGGGTTTATACTAAAACCAATATAGCCTGGTTTAGTCAGGATTAAAACCGTTCACCAGTGCACTCAACGTAATATGGTCAAGGCACTACAGACCTTGGTATTCACCAATACCCTGTTTGACTTTAACCAGGAGGTCAACCAGCGTTCGTTTGGCATCCATGTCGAGACGCTGCATCAATTTGCCGGTCCTAGCGAAGTTCTCTGGCAGCATCCGTTGAATCAGCTCTAAGCCTTCGGCGGTGATCCGAATTAAAATGGTGCGTCGGTCATCGGCGCGCGGCTTGCGCTGGATGAACTCCTCCTTCTCTAAGGCATCGAGCAAGCCGGTCATCGTGCCGCGGCTGACCTCGACCTTGGCGGCCAGGTCGGCTGGCGTGAGACTGGAATCGCTGGCCATCATAAGCTCGAGCAGCACCTTGAAGCGTCCCCGCGACAGGTTGAAGCAGCCGAGGTTGTGCTCCATGGCATTTTGCACCTCTTCGGCAACCAGCAGCAGTGCCAAGGTCGCCTCCAGTGCCGCAAAGTCGACGTCGGCGTGGCTTTTGGCCAGGGCTAGGAGGTGTTCGTATTTGGCGACGTTAATTTTTTCGAGCATGCACATTCCAGGTTAGGACACAGTGATCGGCTCTAAGAAGCCAGCTAACCCGCGTGTGGCCCGGGCAGCAAGGACAGGAGATGAGCCAACAACATCAAGCTTGCTGATTTAGTCATACCCTTGTATGGTATTCATGGTTGGCACCTGTGGCGGTAGCAACCCCGTTGCGCCCGCACCCTACCAACTTCGGTGGAGAGTATCCATATGAAGCAGCCAAAACTCCGACCACTCCGGCCCTGGTTCGACCTAGTTCCTGCCTTTTGCTCAACGGCAGCCGCCTTCGGCAGGCGGACAGCCCCACTCACTGATCCCACCCCCATGTCCTCATCGCATCTGCTAACCGCGACTCCGGAGTGGTCAGGGGCTGGCTGGCACGGCCCCGGTCAGAGCCAACGCTCAAAGAAGTCTATCTCCGCCGCAACGGCTAAGTGAAGGGTCGGCTCTAGGTAGATATCAAAATGCTGCACATCATAGCGGACGACCTCACAGCGCGGGGCCCGTGCTGCCGCTGCAAGCGCCTTTGCTGCCGGGGCGGTCCCATCGCGGTCAGCGACCAGCATCAACAGCGGGCAATGGACCCTACTTATATAACGGATGGGGAAATACAGCGCGATCGCCAGGCCCGCAATGGCGGCGACTTCGACCCGCATGGACGGAGCCACCGCCTGCGTGTGCGCGATGAAATCAGCGCTTGCATCGCCGGTCATCATCGCTTCATCCCCGGGACGACCGATCAAGGGCACCATGACTCGGCGGCCGCCAACGGCCCAGGCCACAAAGTCATGCACCACGGATGGCGCCAGCAGCAATCCATGCCGCCAGCCCGCAGTCCTTAGCGTTGCCAGACCGTCGACATGGGGCACTTGCGCCACCACCGCTTTGACGCTCGGATCGCTCGCTGCAACGGTGATGACATGACCGCCACCAAGGGAAGATCCCCAAAGCCCGATCCGAAGGGCATCCACCACCTGGAGGGTTTTGACGAAAGCAATGGCGGCATGCCAGTCCGCCAATTGATCGGAAATCTTTAAAACCTGCCGCTGGTCCCCCTCGCTGTCGCCAAAGCCACGGTAGTCAAAGGTCAGAATCGCCCATCCGCGCGCCGCAAACGCTTCCGCATAGGGCGCAAGCAAACTGCGTACGCCGCCAAAGCCGTGCCCCAGGATCAGACACGGGACTTTCACCGTTTGCGCCTGACGCGGTCGGTAAAGCGACCCAACACAGAGGACCCGACCGGAGCGAAAACTAACCTGCTCCACTTCCCAAGATCGGCTCAGCGACTCAGTCAACCTAGTCCCCCCAAGAAAAATCCACTCATGATCAGCTGCTCAAAGCATATCCTATCAGCATCATTGGGGTCAGTCACCGGCGCTAACCAGCTGATTACTCGATCGACTACCGATCCAAGCCA
>Ga0315284_10009862_pt1 | contig 13599 bp, 14 predicted proteins | sample YL17G09_16_MG_FD_203696 | JGI IMG/M metagenome (GOLD analysis project Ga0315284, IMG submission 203696) | Sediment microbial communities from Yellowstone Lake, YNP, Wyoming, USA - YL17G09_16 | ecosystem: Environmental > Aquatic > Freshwater > Lake > Sediment | place: USA: Wyoming | collected...
AGGGCCTCCTGCGCGAACTCAGCATCAGCCGCAAGCGCCGCCAGGATGAGCGCGAGGAGCGCAGCCGCCAACTTGCCGCGCTCGGCGACCTGACGCCCGCGGACCGCGAGAGGGAAGTAAAACGCAGGCTGGCCCAACTGAAGGCGCGGCCTGAACACGAAACCGGAGAATCCCGCGCTTCCGCCGCGGAGGCGCGTCCCACGAAGAAAAAACAGGAAGCGGAATAACCTTTTCCGGAGCATGAACCATGGCGTTGAGCGAAATACTCATCAGTCTGTTCGGCAGAAAGAAGACACTCGCCGACCTCAGCGAGGACGACCTCAAGGACAAACTCTACGGCATTGAGACCGACCGCGACACCCTCAAGGCCGAAATCGGCTCGCTCAAGGAAAAAATCGGCGCCTGTTACGAGGACGCCGTCGGCGAGGACGAGGAACTTGAGGACGACAAGGTCATCGAGATCGAGCGTCTTGAGAACAAGCGCGACGCGGCGCTGGCGCGGTTCGAGCGCGCCACTCAGGACGTCATGGTCCTCGATGAACTCATCGAAATACAGAAGGACAAGAAACTCAACCGCATCACAAACGACCTCAAGACCATCGACCTCGCCAAAGTCCAACAGGCCGTTGACAAAGCCACAAAAGAAGGCGAGATGAACCGCGAGAAACTGCGCGAACTGCTGAACATCACCGCCGAGGGCCGCCGCGCCATGGCCGAGCGCTCCCCGCGGCAGGGCGAAATAAAGGAAACCATCGCCCGCGCGCGCCGCCTCAAGGAAAGCGGCAAGGACGCCGAGGCGAAGCGCCTCATCCGCGACGCCTCCCGCACCGTCCGCCGCCGCGAAGCGGAAGAAATCTGAGGCAGAACCTATATAAAGGAGGCATGTATGAATACCGTAAGTAATCGCAAACTGATGGTGACAGTGGGCATGATTCTGGCAATCTTGCCACTTCTTTTAGCATCACTTGTAATCGGCTGCCAAAAGCAACAGGCGACCGCAAGCAAACAGCAGACCGAATTTGAGCGCATGGCAGGCGAAATGCCGTATCTGGACATTGTCGCTGTGCTATATGATCGCCGTGAGGGGAGTTTTTACGCTCCCGGCAAACAGAACAATGACAAGCATTACGAAATCCTTCAGAACATTGGCAGCGGGAAGTATCCGAAAGATGAACTTCTGAAATTATTGAGCCACCAAGACCCCAAAGTGCGCACGCTTGCCGTCATCGCGCTGTTCGACCTTGAAGACCCGGTCGTTTTGCCTGATTTGGTAAAACTGACCGACGATAATGCGCCCACTTTTGACCGCTATGAACGTATTTCTGTTGCTTTGTACCACGATAAGCCTTATTACGAAATGAAAGACTTCATGCTCGCGAAACAGACAGTCGCCGATGTGGCAAAGAAACTGGTTGCATTCTACATGGAACGCGCGGGTTACCATTATGGCGTACTCTACGAGGGGCAACCCGGGTTCAAAGAATATTGGCAGGCTCACAAGGACCGTTCCTACTGTGCTTCGTGGTTTGCAGTACAACTCGCGCGTGCCACTTACGGCACGATCCCAACACCAGAGAATAGCATTGAGCGAGTCAAGGCCGTGCGAAAACGCATTGACGCACTCCCGCCGGATGAACGCACCTGGGAGTTGTTGTCGCTGTGTGATAAAGATAAAAGCGATGCTCTTGTTACGGACAGCGAGCTTGTTGATATGTGTAAGGCGCTTGGCCCAGACAAGTTGATGCTGATGTTGCAAGGCAAAATACCATCGGACGACCCGGACCTGCAGTCGGCCCCGGGCGTCGAAGGGACAAACGGCATGGCTCGTTTTGTACTAAGTCACGCGGAAACTCTCCTTCGGCCTGCCGATGGCGACGCCGTATTGGCTTTGCAGCGGCGAGACACAGAGTTGTGGGCCGTGGCCGCTGCTCACCTCAAGCCGGAAAAGGCATCTCAGATTCTTCACGATGCCTTGCCTCAATTCAATCTCGGAATTCAAGCAACAGAGCGCGCGTGCCTTTGCGTGGCCCTCTGGCAAATCGTCGGCGAGCCGGAAACCAAGTTCATTGTCGATTGGCTATACACTGAACCTGCGCCGACTAACGCCTCAAACCCTCGCGAAGACTTCGTCGAGGCCATGCGAAATGACCCTAAAGGGAAGGATATAGTCGGGCAAATAATCATGGACCCGCGCTTCGATACCATAGACCTCGGAACGTTGCGGGTGCTGGTTTACACGGTGAACCAATGGTTCTTTGCTTCCGAACGGGAACTTCAGGAATTGGACCGGTTAAACCCTATGGGGGCCGAAGCCGAACAGAAATACCCGGAGCAGGCCGCGAAACTGCGGCAACAGATGAGCGACTGGCGAGAGCGTTTACGAAAAGCAGTCCCGAAATTTCAAGAAAATAACTAGGTCAGAGCATTTTAGTTTTTGATTCACAATGGTTTTTCTCTGTGCTCTTTGTGTCCTCTGTGGTGAATGACAACTTTGGAGAACAGCAATGGGCCTTTTCAAATCACGCGAAGAACGCCGCATCGAGCGGAACCTCGAAGTCCGCAAGGGCATCAACGCCGTCAGGCGCAACATCACAAACCTGGAGAGAAACGAGCGCGAATTTCTCCAGAAGGCCAAGCGCGCCAAAAGCCTCGGAAGCGGCGCGCAACTCAACTTCCTCAAGCAGACCCTCAAGAAAACCATGAGCCAGCGCATCCTCATGGAGCGCCAACTCCTCAACATCGAAACCGCAATCCAGATTAAGGACCAGGCCGAAGCACACGCGCAGTTCGCCAAATCCATGAATGCCATCAGCAGGACCATCGGCGAAATGTTCGCCCGGACCGACCTCGCCAAAACACAGGTGGAATTCGAAAAGGCCATGCAGAAGGCGCAGACGATGGAAGAGCAAATGGAACTCTTCCTCGACCTCGGCGCGCAATCGATGTTCGGCTCCGCCAGCAAGAGCACTTCGGAAATCGTCTCCGACGCCGACATCGACAGGATGATTTCCGAGGAAGTCGCGCACGACGAGACGGCGAAGGTTGACGAGGCAATCTCCGGCGGCATCAAGGAAATCCAGGAGGAACTCGGCCGGGAGGAGAAATGAGGTTCAACATCGAGAATTTCGAGCGGCACAAGGACGCCGGGGTCGAGTCGCACCGCATGGGAAAATACAGCGAAGCCCGCTACCACTTCCTCAAGGCCGCGGAATCGCTTTACCGCGCCGCGGCGGAATCCGAAGGCGTGCTCAAAGAGACGCGCATCGCCAACGCGAAAAAACTCACGCAGATTGCGCGGAGCCTCAAGGACGCGCCCGCCAGGACCGCGCCGCTCCGCGCGCCGGCGGAAAACGGCGACGCCGCAAAGTTCTCCCCCATCGCTGAAAAACCATCCATCCGTTTCGGCGACATTGCAGGGCTGGAAGACGCAAAGGAGGAAATCAAACTGAAAATGGTCTATCCGTTCCTTTACCCGGAGCAGGCCGCGCATTTCCTCGTCCAGCGCGGCGGCGGCATCCTCTTTTTCGGCCCGCCGGGAACCGGCAAGACCATGCTCGCCAAGGCCGTCGCCGGCGAAATCGACGCCGCCTTCTTCACCGTCCGCCCTTCCGAGGTCATGAGCAAGTGGGTCGGCGAGGCGGAAAAAAACATCCAGTCCCTTTTCGACAGCGCGCGCTCGCACCCGCGTTCCATCATTTTCCTCGACGAAATCGAGGCGCTCGTGCCAGCCCGCCGCTCCTCCGAATCAACTGTTATGCAGCGCGTCGTTCCGCAGATTCTCAACGAACTGGAAGGTTTCCACACGAGCGAAAACCCGCTCCTCTTCATCGGCGCGACCAACGAGCCGTGGTCGCTCGACCCGGCGATCCTCCGGCCGGGGCGCTTCGACGAAAAGGTTTACATACCGCTGCCCGACCTGCCGGCGCGCCTGAGGATTCTTGAGATGAACCTTGAGCGGCGGCCGCTCGCGGACGACGTGGACCTCAACGCCATCGCCGCGCGCCTTGACGGATACAGCGGCGCGGACATACGCAACATCTGCACGAAAGCGGCGAGCATCCCGTTCCTCGAATCCATCGAAGCCGGAACGGTTCGCGACATCTGCAACGCCGATTTCGACAAGGCAATCGCCGCCGCCCCGCCCTCCGTCAACAAAAAGTCCGTCAAGAAGTACGAGCAGTACGCGCAGGAAACCTGATTTTCGCTTCATTGTTCAGAACTGCCATGCTGGGATTGATTAAACTGGGTTTTATTCCAAAGTTGGTTTTGATTTGCATCGTCGCCGCGGGCGCGGCGTATCTAGGCCATGCGCTCACAAGCCCCGCACCGCCCGTTGAGACGAAGCCTGCGGAAGCGGCAAAGGACATCAGCAACGTCCCAGCCGGCCCGCTTCAATAAATTCACGCAAAAATAAATGACACCTCGCCGCTTCTGCGAATCGTCATCTTTATCCTGACCGCCTTTCTCCTGCCGATTGCGACGATTTCCATTGTAAGAAAGGTCCTCGCGCACGGCTCGAACACGCATAACTTCCTGATGCTCGCGGCGTACACCGCCGCCGACGCGCTGCTGGCGATTTTGCTCGTCGGAATTCTGATGACGGATTTCTGGGCGATTGCCCTGGTGATTCTCGCATTCATCGCGGGCGGCGTGTACAACTTCAACGTGCTGAACCGCATCGAAGAGTTGGAAAATGGCTGATAACCCCGGCACAAACCGCCACCGCCGCAAGAAACCTCTCAGCCGCCGCGTCGCTGTCATATTTTTTGTTTTCATCGCGCCCGCCCTGCTCGCCGCATGCGACAGGGACAGAGGCCGCCCGCTTGCGCCGCGTGATGACAATTCCCCGCCCGCGCCTGCCGCGCAAGCAGACCCCGATATTCAGCAACTTCTCAAGGAATATCTCGCCTTCACGAGCGAGGACGAAATTCAAAAAGCGCTCGACGGGATTTGCGCCGAATTGCCGCCCGATGCGGAGGAAGTAACGCTGCAACGGGTTGACGACGGCGACACGATTACGCTCACGGACGGGCGGCTCGTCCGCTACATCGGGACCGATACGCCGGAAGAGAATTACCAGACGGGCGTTGAGGAGCCTTACTTCGAGGCAGGCCGCGCGCTCAACGAACGCCTGCTTGAAAACCGGAAAATCCTGCTGGTGTACGACGCGGAAAAGACAGACCGCTACAACAGGACGCTTGCGTATGTCTTCGCAAAGCCGATGTCCGGCGAAGGAAAGACGGTGTTCGTGAACGCGGAAATGGTGCGCGCCGGATACGCGCGCGCGTACCGCTACGCGCCGAACCTGAAATACTGCGCGCTGATGTACGCGCTGGAAGAATTCGCCGCGGCGCAAAAACGCGGACTGTGGCAGACCACGCCGTACGGCTTCGTCGGCAGCAAACAGTCGCACAAGTTCCACCGCATCACATGCAAATACGCCGACGCGATAAATTCATACAGCCGCGCCACGTTCAAGACCCGCCGCGAAGCGCTCGAAGCCGGCTACGCCCCGTGCAACGTGTGCCGCCCATGAAAACAGGATTGCTCGTCGAACATTATGCTTGCCTTCTACGCGAGGAATGTTTACACTGTGTCATCCGCGGCATAAATCCCAACCCCTATTACAGGAGAACGATATGAAAAAATACATCGTTATCGCAGCGTTGATTTGCCTCGTCGCGCTGGTCGGCTGCCCCAGCAAGAAAAGCGATGAAGCCATAAAGAACATCACCGGCGCCGGAAATGCGCCGACGCTTTGGCCCGTGTACGAAAAATACGTCAGGGCGTTCATTGACAAGGACTGGAACGCGGCGTGGGACTGCACCTCCGCCAGCATGCATAAGATGTACGAGGACATGCTGGCTGATGCAAAGAAGGTGAACATCGACGATTTGAAGAAAGAGAAAGCCGACGCGGAAACGGAACTGGCAGCCGCGCCTGAGGCGACCAAGAGCGCAATTCAAACCCGCATCAAGCGCCTTGACACGCAGATTAACGACTATGACAAGGTCAAGGGCATGGATGCCCACGCTTACTTCGTTTACACCATGGAAACCGCGGCGAAAGAAACCGACAGTTTTCAGACAAAAATGGTGGAGGAATTTACAAAGAAGAAGGTTGAGATTGTAAAGGAGGAAATTACCGGCGATTCAGGCAAGATCATTCAAAAGGTTGACGGTAAGGAAGACGCCGTCCCGTTTGTAAAGGAAGACGGGAAGTGGAAACTCGGCAGCAAGTAAGAAGCAGCGACGAACAGCCGGTGGGGCGAGAATTCCGCCCCACCGGTTTTTTTATGCCGATGCAAGGCGGTTTTTTCACCGCAAAGACATTTATCCGCCTCAGGCAAACCAAGCCACAACAATTTTATAACTGAACCTAAAATATTCTCTTGGTGTCTTTGAGTCCTTGCGGTGAAAGCAAACCAAAACGAAAAACGAAAAATCAGATTCCCTTCCCTTTTCGTTCCTCGTTTTACTTCACATCATCTGCGGCCGTCCCGATAAACGACATCGGGACTTCAAGGTCGTCTGCGGCGAAAATTTTCTTGCGAAAAAATAATTTTTCACTTGACAACTCACATTTGATGGTGTATAATACACGGTCGAAGGTGAAATGCGCCGGAGGACGCATAAGGGTCAACGGTCAAAGTGTTTTTCGCTCTTCGGCTTTCCAGTTTTTCGTGCCTGAAACGGAGGAGATTTTAGGGCACAATGTACCCTAAAATGCCCTAAAATCCCCTAAAATAGGGTACATCCGAAGGGGCGAAAAACGTTAACGCGTTGACATGCAAAAGGTTAAAGAAAGAGGGGGCGGGGGGGTGTCGAAATTTAGGGAACAGTGCCCTAAGAGCCTGTACGAAAGTTCCAGGTTCAAGGTTCAAAGAAAGGCTGTTAGACTATTAGGCCGTTAGGGTTAGGGCCTGACAGCCGAATAGCCTAACCTGCATCTCTCGCCATGGGGGCTGTCCCCATTACGGAACGCGGGAGCGAAGCGACAAGTTCGTAGATGGGGACTGTCCCCGTCGGCGCACGGCGAACCGCGCCGCTACAGTGACTGTGAGAAAATAATTGTACCAGGTACAATTTATTCCCCCGCAGGGCGCGGGTTTCCGGGCAGTCGCCCGGCTGGCGGGGTAAAAATAATAAATTCGTGAAAAGTTGCCGGAAATTCTCAAAATCGGGCCGGCGAAAATCGCAAGGTGTGATTTGACAAGGCGTAACGACACTGGGCGGGCGTGGGATTTTCTCACTAATTCTCACTAATTCTCACTGATTCTCACTAATTCTCATAAATTCTCATAAATTCTCAAGAAGGCCGGGGGATTCGCGGGAAGTCTCACTGAATAACTGGATAACTGGATTCCAAATTCCAGATTCAGGATTCAGGATTTCAGGACCTGCGGGATTGGGGGCGAAATTGGATGCACATACCAGCATGACGTGAAGGACTGGCGGGAAACCCCGCTCCGTGGGGCGCGTGTTGAGGCGCTGTGGTACAATGTGACGCAATCACTTCTTGCGGAGCGCAAAGTGATTTTCGTACTTTTACCCGCACATAAGAGCACATCGCATGCGTGTACTTGAAGAAGGCGTAGTCAGGTCTGTCAGCAAGGGCGGGGCCGAAGTGGTCATGAGCAGGGGCGACAGTTCCGCCTGCGCAAGTTGCGGGCTTTGCAACAAGAGCAAGGACTTGCGCGTCATGACGCTTGACTGCGGCGCGTTTCCGTCGCTTGCCGCGGGGAACCACGTGCGGATTGCGATTGAACTGCCTTCGCCGTATATCGCCGCGTGGCTGATGTTCGCGCAGCCGCTGGCATTGCTTGTGGCGGGAATTCTTATCGGCATGAAACTAGGCGGGGCGCTTTTTGGGCCGAACCTGAAGGGCATTGCCAGTATTGCCTGCGCGCTGCTGCTGGTGGCGTTGAACTATCTCGTCGTGTCGTGGCTGGACAGGCATTTCTTTTCCGTCCGGCGGGCGCGCGCGAAGATTGTCGACGTCATCGCGTAGTGAGCCATCCGAAGCAGGCGCTCCAGGCGACGCCGATGCGTGCCGCGAAGAACCGCATGAGGCGGCTGAATCCGCGCTCTTTGACTTTATTGTTCCGGAGATTTCGCGGTCTCGCGGCGGGATTGAAGATTGCCGCAAGTTCGTCCGCAAGCCTGCCGGAATTTCCGCGAAAGCCCGCAAGCACGCCGCTGAGGCGGTCCCGCAGGCGAGGCGGGCAATGTTCCATGAGCGCCGCGGCCAGTTTCAGATTTCGAAAAGCCAGCGCAAGAATCTGCGACGCGGCGTGCAGGATTCGCTCGCGGGCCTCGTCCCGCTCGACGCCCGGCGACGGCGCGATGTTTATCATGCCTTCCAGTTCCACGCCGCTGTCGGCAAAGATGACAAGCGGAATGAGGTTTCCGGCAGGCGCGAAGCCGTAAAGATTTATTATGAGATGTTCGTCCATCTCGCAGGCGTCGCAGCACTGGCCGAGGAGCATGGCGTGGCGCGTTTCCTCGACGCCCGCGCCGACGGAGCAAACAATGCGCGCATCGCAATGCCATGAATCGGACAGAGTGGATTGCAGGCGCTCGAGAAACTCACGGCGCGAAAGGCGGTTTATGGCGCGCGCGAAAGAAACAAGTGGTGCGTGAAGATTGGAATGCTTGAATTGCTCGACCAGGAGATGAATGGCTTTCTGATTGTCCAAAAGCGATGCGACAAGGCCTTCGGAGAGCAATCTGCGAGACGTACCGGCGCTGGTTTTCATTGCATTAACCCTAACACTTCACAATAGTTATGGACTAATTCCGAAGCCAGGGCTCCTTACTCTTTAATTATAATTATACAACATTTGGGGTCAAAAGTCAATAGGTCATACAAAATATCATAACGCCAAGACTAAATCAAACCGCTAAGCACATAGAATCCTACCGGCTGTACGCTGCCTCCTCTTTCAAGACGTCGCGTAGTTTTCCAATCAGGTCCGCGGCGCGGAAAGGCTTTTGCAGGAAGAACACGCCGCGGTTTTCAAAATCGTGCAAATCCTTCGGCGTGGGCGGCTCATCTTGTAGAACAATCGCTTTAAGCGGCGTCATGCCGCGGCGCGCCGCGAGGGTCTTGAGTATGCTTCTGATATCCGAAGCGGCTTCGTCGATGTCAACCACCAAAACATTCGGCGCCGCGCCGGGCGGCAGCAATATTCCGTTTCGCGCGAGCACGCCGTGCACGATATCGAAACCGGCCGCAGTCAAAAGGATCTTCATGGCGGAAACCGGCGGCTGTGGCGGGCCTACGATCAGCGCCTGTTTTACTTCGCCCTCCGCGACTACCTTGACATCGCTCAAGTCGGCACTACAAACGATCCCAAAGAACTCCTTTGCCCGCTTCAATTCCTCGTCAAAGAGCGTGAAAATGCGGATGGCCTCTTCCTCGCCCAGGTCCAGCAGGTTCCACACTCGCGGGTCAATAGCCGGGACGCACGTTTGCGCATCGCAGGCGTAGCCGTGCAGTTTGGCGAATACGTTCGCAAGGTACACGCCGCCGACAAGCCTGCCCGTGGTGGTGCTGATCTTCGCCTCGCAGCGCAGGGGCGCGTGATGGAACCGCGCGCTCAATTGGTAACCCTGCGGAATCCGCCATTTCTTGAGGAGCATCTGCCCCACCGAGGCGTGGTCGGTGCCGAAGACCTGGCGTTCCGCGTGGAGTTCGTTCTGCTCGCCCGCATGCATGCGGCTCACCACTGAGGCATACTCGTCGGGCAGATACTCATCGAATAGTATTTTCCCGACATCGTGCAGAAGCCCGGCGACGAAGGCCTCTTCCGGATTCGGATAACCGACCAATCGCGACAGCATCTTCGCCGCGGACGCGGCGGCCAGGCTGTGTTGCCAGAAGCGCTTCCGGTCCAGTATCCCAGAGTCCTTTACCCCCAACTGCCTCGCGACGGCGATCCAGATGACGATGTTTGTGATAACCTCGAAACCCAGCAGAATCACGCTTTCCGTCACGGTGGAGATCCGGCGGGAGAACCCGTAGAAAGAGGAGTTGATGAGTTTCAGCACCTGCGCCGTCAGGCCCGTGTCCTCGGAGATTATGTTGGCCAAGTCCAGCGCGCTGGAGTCGGGGTTTTCGGCCACCGCGACGACCTTGCTGACGACAAGCGGCAGCGGCGGCACGGCGTCAATGACGTCGATGAGATGTTTCACATCGCTCTTGTCCATTATTTACCTCGACAATGCAGTCCTCCATTCCAATAACATCGACTGCGAAAGCGAAAATGTTTAGCCTTCTTGGCACGCATTATTCCGGAGGAAAAGCCTTGCCTTAATGCTTGCGCTATCGGGGTTTTTGCGGTATAATAATGTTTGATAAAATGGCGTCGCAAGGGGATGGAGAAGGCGCCGAAAGACGTTAATTCCGCTGGTCCTGTCATATCGGCTCCGCGAGTATCCATTCTGGCCTGCCTGGTAATCATTTTGTCCGATTGGAGCGCTACCCATGTCGCATGGCGATAATACCAGTACTGTGAACAGCTTCAAGGCGGAAATCGAGAAGCGCGGGAAACTGCGTCTCGCCGACTGCTACCAGTGCGGCAAGTGTTCCGCCGGCTGCCCCATGGCCGAGTACATGGACATTCTTCCCCACCAGATTGTCCGCCTCTGCCAGTTGGGCGAGGATTCGGTCAGGAAGAAAGTCCTCGGCTCAAACACAATCTGGCATTGCGTCTCCTGCGAAACCTGCTCCACGCGCTGCCCCAAGGATTTCGACATCGCGCGCCTGATGGACGTGCTGCGTCACATCTCGCTTGAGGATCGCGCTACGAACCCGGACGCCGATAACATCATCGCGTTCCACAAGGCATTCAAGAAAAGCATCGAAAAGACCGGGCGGCTGCACGAATTCGGGCTGGCGGTGGGCTACAAACTGCGCTCGATGGATCTCTTCGCGGACGTCACGAAATTCCCGAAAATGCTCACCGCCCGGAAACTGCGCTTTCTCCCGCACAAGATAAACGGCGTTGAGAAAATCAAGAAGATATTCGAAAAATGCGAGGCCCGCGCCAAACCTCACAAGCGAGGCGGCAAATGATAAAAATAGGCTACTACCCCGGCTGTTCGCTGGAAGGAACTTCCTCCGACTACGGCATGTCCGTCCGCAAAATGGCGGAAGGGCTGGGCTGGGAACTGCGGGAACTCGAGGACTGGAATTGCTGCGGCGCGACCGCCGCGCACCAGACGAACCATCTGCTCGCGCTGAGCCTGCCTGCGCGTATCCTCGCGCTTGCGGAGGAACAGGGCTTCACGGAAATCCTCGCGCCTTGTGCAGCCTGCACCAGCAGGCTTATCGGCACTAACAAGGCTCTTGCCGAAGACCCGGAAACCGCCAAGGAAATCAACGAAATCATCGAGATGAATTACAAGGGCACGGTCAAAGTCCTCAACATTATCCAGGCCCTGCAGAAGTACGCGATGCCGGACATCGCGCAAAAGGTCCGGCGGAAACTCGACGGGCTGAAGGTCGCGTGCTACTACGGCTGCCTGCTCGTGCGCCAGCCGAAGGTGCTGGAGTTCGACGACGCTGAGGAGCCGAAGTCGATGGAGCAGATTGTCACGGCGCTCGGCGCGGAGGTGGTTGACTGGCCGCTGAAGACCGACTGCTGCGGCGCGGGGCTTTCGATGAGCCTTACGTCCGCGGTCGTTGACTTGACGCACAAAATTCTTGAAAACGCGAAATTCCACGGCGCGCAGGTCGTCGCCGTCGCATGCCCGATGTGCCACTCGAACCTCGACATGCGGCAACTTGACGTGAACCGCCGCTACGGCAAGCAGAACCTGCCCATCCTGTTCCTGACGCAGTTGGTTGGGCTTGCGCTTGGAATACCGGAGAAGGATTTGGGGCTGAAGAAGCATTTTGTGAAAGCGACATCCGTTCTCAAATAGAATCGGGGCAAGAAATGTCACGAATAGGCGTATTTGTCTGTCACTGCGGTGAGAACATCGGGCGCACGGTCGATTGCGCGAAAGTGGCGCAGGCCGCGGCTAAATTTCCCGGCGTGGTCCACTCCGTCGATTATAACTATATGTGCTCGGACCCCGGTCAGAACCTGATAAAGCAGGCGATAAAGGAAAAGAAACTGACCGGCGTCGTGGTGGCAGCATGCTCCCCGCGCATGCACGAGCCGACCTTCCGCCGCGCCGCGGCTGAGGCGGGACTCAACCCGTTCCTGTGCGAGATGGCGAACATCCGCGAGCACGTCTCTTGGGTCCACGAGAACCGCGACGAGGCCACCGCCAAGGCCATCGACCACACGCGCATCATGGTGGAGAAGGTCAAACACGACGCGCCCCTCTTCCCGGTCAAAGTCCCTGTCACCAAGACCGCGCTCGTCATCGGCGGCGGAATCGCTGGAATCCAGGCCGCGCTTGACATCGCCAACGGCGGGCAGAAGGTAATACTCCTCGAGAAGGAGCCCTCCATCGGCGGGCACATGGCGCAACTGAGCGAAACCTTCCCGACGCTTGACTGCTCCCAGTGCATCCTCACCCCGCGCATGGTCGAGGCTGCCGCGCACCCGAACATAAAACTCTACTCATATGCCGAGTTGGAAGAATCGAAAGGCTACATCGGAAACTTCGAGGTGAAGATCCGCCTGAAGGCGCGCTCCGTCGACCTGAAGAAATGCACCGGCTGCGGGCTTTGCATGGAGAAGTGTCCTGTCAAGAAAATCAAGAGCGAGTTCGAGTGCGGGCTTGGCATGCGTACCGCCATCTACCGCCCGTTCCCGCAGGCCGTGCCCAACAAGCCGGTCATCGACCGCGAGCATTGTCTGAAATTCCAGAAAGGCACGTGCGGCGTCTGCGCCAAGGTCTGCCCTGTCTCCGCGATAAATTACGACGACAAGGACGAAATCGTAACGGAAAAAGTCGGCGCAATCGTGCTGGCCACCGGATACCGCGTCATGGGCACGGACCTCTACGGCGAGTACGGCTACGGCAAATATCCCGACGTGATTGACGGCCTGCAGTTCGAGCGGCTCGCAAGCGCCTCCGGCCCGACGGACGGAAACATCGTGCGTCCTTCCGACGGCAAAGTCCCGAAGAAGGTCGTGTTCCTCAAGTGCATCGGCTCCCGCGACAACGCGCACGGCATCACCTACTGCTCCAAGATCTGCTGCATGTACGTCGCCAAGCATGCCATGCTTTACAAGCACAAGGTGCATGACGGCCAGGCGTACGTCTTCTACATGGACATCCGCGCGGGCGGAAAGAACTACGACGAGTTCGTCCGCCGCGCAATTGAAGAAGACGGCGCAATGTATTACCGCGGGCGCGTCTCCCGGATTTACGAGCACGACGGAAAACTCATCGTGAAGGGCGTGGACACGCTCAGCGGCCTGAACGTGCAGATTGACGCGGACCTTGTCGTCCTCGCCACCGCCATGCAGGCTCAGCAAGGCATCGAAAAACTCGCGCAGAAACTCAACGTCTCCTACGACGAGTACAATTTCTTCACCGAGGCGCACCCGAAACTCCGCCCGGTTGAAACGAACACGGCGGGGATTTTCCTCGCCGGCGCGTGCCAGGCCCCCAAGGACATCCCGGAGGCCGT
>Ga0315284_10009863_pt1 | contig 13598 bp, 7 predicted proteins | sample YL17G09_16_MG_FD_203696 | JGI IMG/M metagenome (GOLD analysis project Ga0315284, IMG submission 203696) | Sediment microbial communities from Yellowstone Lake, YNP, Wyoming, USA - YL17G09_16 | ecosystem: Environmental > Aquatic > Freshwater > Lake > Sediment | place: USA: Wyoming | collected...
AATACTAATGATAGAGACCAAACATCCCAATTTTTAGCAGTATTAAATGATGGTGGTGCTGTTTTGTTAAAAATTTCAAGTGGTGTATATAAAGGTGTACCATTATGAGGTAAAATACAAGAATTAGTACAATTATCAAGTTTACATTTTAAAATGCAAGATATACCAAAATCAACATATTTAATAGTTCCTTGATTTGTTATCATAATATTATCAGGTTTAATATCTCTATGAGCATATCCATTGTCATGAATATATTTTAAACCTAATATTAGTTGTAAATATATATTCCACAATTTAAAAGGCTGTAAATTTTTATTTGTTTCTAAATATTTAGTTAAAGTTTGACCTTCAATTAATTCCATAACAATAAAATATATATTTTTACCATTCAACATACCAGTGAAAGACCCATAATATTTCACAACAAAATTAGAATTATTTAAAGCTGTTAAAGTATCAATTTCTTCAATTATACTAACAATATTTAAGCCTAATGATTTATAAGTATCAATATCAATTTCTTTAATTGCTACTGTTTTATTATCAGCATTTCTTACAGCTTTATAAGTGATTCCATAAGTTTTACGACCAAGTTCTTCTAATATTCTATAATCTTCAACAGAATTATTAGTCATTTATTTATTAATAATAAAAATTATATAATTATATTTTTTCTATTATATCTATTATTATATCTATTATTATATCTATTATTATATTCTGTTTCCTTTAATAAAAACAAGTTCATATTTATTCCATAAAGTATTCATAAATCTTGGATACATAATATCACCTAAAAATTTGATATTATTATAATCTTTTAAAGTATTAATTTTAAATCTAAAATCAACATCTTTATAATGCATAAATAAAGACCCAATATTCCATCCATTTTCTAATATTTTTCTTGACATTAAAACTTCTTTTTGCCATATAGCATCATTAAATGTTTTAGCATAATTAGTTATTGAAAATATTTCACATTTGATTAAATATTTTAATGTTATTTTATCCATTGAAAATATATAAGATTGAACATGTGATTTATTTAATGGATCACATGTAGTATTTATAGTACTTCCAAATAATTTAATATCATTTTTTAATCCATTTATATAAACATCAGTCCAATTACCTATAAAATAAGATGGTAAAAATGGTCCTATTACAGATGAATTTACAAAAATAAATTTTTCATAGTTTTTATATAAAAAACTTCCATTAATATTTTGCAATAAAGCATCACTCCAACCACCAAAATCATAACCAATATTATCTCTATATAATATTTTGACATTATCATTTGAAATATCTATTTTCGTATCTTTATTATTTGATATTATGATAAAATCAACATTTCTATCATAAAATATACAATTTTTTAAGAAATGTTCAACTCTTTCATTATAAATATGAAATACATATAAAACAAGTATTTTAGTCATTAATTTATAATTAGTAATTTTTTTATATAGTGTATTATTTTAATTTAATATTAATTTAGAATTTTTAAATATATTTATTATAAAATGATATATGATAATAAAATATTTATAATTGTAGGTTTGGTATTATTTATTTTATGTATAATTATTATATTTATATATAATCCAAATGATAAAAAACATACTCAATATGATAAAGATATTGAAACTATTAATAATATTTTAATGAATGATGCTAGATTACATAGATTATTAATGATAGAAATAATTACTGATAAAACTGAAAATATTATAAATACTAATATAAATACTAATGATAGTACAAGAACTAGTAATAAACTATCATTTGATGATTTACCATCAAATATTATAACATATAAAAAAATGATTGTAGGAATAACACAATTAGGTAAGTGTATAGTTAAATATTTCGGAACTACTACAACTAATAAATTTATATCATTAATTAAACAAAGAAATGAATTACTTCGTAATTTTTATATAAAAATCAGAGATTATAATTATACTAATGATGTTATGGGAAATTATAGTAATGATAGTTTAAGAAAAAATAATAATGATACTTGGAATCGTTTAGAAGTTGATATTACAACATCAATATCAAAAAAATTAGAAATTTTAACAAGAGACATCACAGATTGCATAGCAGCAAGCTTTAATATAAGAGATGTTGATACAACAACAAATAAAAAAAGACCAATTGAAACATATCAAAGGTTATATAATTTAATAACTATGTATGATAAAGAATTAATTAATCAAGCTAAATCATATGTTATTAAACATTATACAATAAGTATAAATTGTTCTCAAAGTTCATATGATTTAACAAATCATATAAGTGGGGAATTAAGTAAATTATTACTTCAAAAAATATAAATTTTTTATTATTTATTATTTAATTTTTTATTATAAATGTATAATGATAATAATGATAATAATGATATTATATATGGACAAACTTATAATTTTCATTTAATAAGTTTTATAATTGGACTATTACTAGGAATGATTATTATGTTAATCATAATATGGATAACATATTATACAAAAACATTTTTGTTTACATATTGTTCATCAAAAGCAGCAGTATGTGGTATTGATGATTATTTTATTAATCCAGGTAATGCCTTAGCTTATGGTGAAATAGCGGGAGTACCTAATATTACACCAGCTGATATTTTATTTACAAAAGTTGTAAATGGTGTAACTGGTATGTATTATGATGTAGTTGCTAAAAATAATAATTGTGTTGCTAAACAATTTGTAAGGTATATACCTTATCCACAATATTGTGAGTTTTTCGATGATAGTGGATCATCTGCAGGAACATTTAAAAAAGATGCTTTTAATAATTATAGAAATACCATAAGTGGTATATTAATACCACCAGTTACAACATTAAAAAATTGTAATCCTGCAACTTCTGGGTATTCTGCCAATGGTACTATTTTAATAGAATGGGATAAAACAACTAATTAAAAAACTAATTTTAAAATATTATTAAAATTTTAAAATTTTAATATTAAAATATATATGAATAATATTAAATCTAAAAAAAGTATTTTAGATGCTATGACTAAAATTGATAATAATAATCAATATAATTTAAAACAACCTAAAAATAACACTAATTCACCAAGTAATCAACCAAGTAATCAACCAAGCAATCAACCAAGTAATCAACCAAGTAATCAACCAAGCAATCAACCAAGTAATTCAGCAAGTAATAATTCAGCAAGTAATAATTCCGTATTAGTAATAATATTAAAATGTGATAAAAAACTTAAGGAAATTAATATTCGTAATTTACAATGGGTATTTTCAGATCCATATTTTATAACACAAGTGAAAAGTTTTGAACCATCACAAAAACCTTTGGTTTCAGTTGATGGGATTGAAACACCAATTTTAACAAATCCTAATATTGCATATACAGAGAATTATTGTATGTATCAAGCCTTAACATATGCTGCTGAAGGTCCTTATGTTATTAATGATGATGGAAGTATTACTAAACAAGGATTATGGACAAATTTACCTGTAATTATTGTTAAAGATACTAGTGTTAGCAATATTACACCATCTGGTATAACTATTAGTAGTCAAGATAAAATAATAGGAGGTATGAAAAATAGAATACAAATAGCATTACAAAAAGCTCAAAGTGCTGATTTATATTATCTTGCTAGATGGAATGATAATTGCACAAAAAATACGCTTGTTGCTGGAACTGAAAGTATAGATAAAGGTTCTTCATTACAATGGACTATTCAACCTACTGCAACACAAGCAATAATGTATACACCAAAATCACGTGATATAGTTAGGAATGCTTTGTGTACGATGACGTCAAATATATCGTTAAGTGATTATTTAAATAGTGCTATTTATGATAGAAAATTTATTGCTACTGCTTTTGTGCCTAGTATTATTTCATTTGATACTAATTTAGCAACATCACAAACAGATTTTAATAAATTAAATGAATGTTTTCAAGTATCAACTGATAAACCTACTACTAGTAATACTAGTCTAATATGGTTAATTGTATTAATATTAATTGTAATATTAGTTGCAAGTGCATTAATTCAATTGGGTCCTAAATATGAAACTAAATAATCTAAATAATACTTTCTATTTTACAAAATGACATCAAGGGGTAAATGGTGTAAAAGAGGGGTAAACCTCCATCTCAACATGATGAGCAGCATTTGGTAAAACCCCTATCAACCGATTAATTGGTTATTAATAATCTATAGTTTATAAGCATTACTGGAAATATGGATTATTTATTTTTTATAAATAAATAATATTTTTATACAAAACATTTAATATATATAATATATAGAATTTTATATATTTTTATAAGTTGTATATTTTTTATAGTTTGTATATTTTTTATATAGAACATTTAATATATAATATATAGAATTATTATTGATTTATAGTTTGTATATTTTTTATATAGAACATTTAATATATAATATATAGAATTATTATTGATTTATAGTTTGTATATTTTTATAGTTTGTATATTTTTTATAGTTTGTATATTTTTTATATAGAACATTTAATATATATAATATATAGAATTTTGTATATTTTTATAGTTTGTATATTTTATTAAGAATACATCGTATTCCTATTAGAACATTTAATATATATAATATATATAATATATAGAATTTTATATATTTTTTATAGTTTGTATATTTTTATAGTTTGTATATTTTTTATATAGAACATTTAATATATATAATATATAGAATTTTATATATTTTTTATAGTTTGTATATTTTTATAGTTTGTATATTTTTTATATAGAACATTTAATATATATAATATATAGAATTTTATATATTTTTTATAGTTTGTATATTATTTATAGTTTGTCAAATGACCATAAAGTGTGCATCCGAATACAATATGAAAGCTAAGCTTTCATATTTCATTAATAATCCCTACAAAATTATTTATTTTTTATATTTTTATAAGTTGCATATATTTTTAATCTAGTAGGGATTATTTATTTCATATGAAATAAACAACTTTCTAGTGCATATGAAATACGTAGTAAGGGGTTTTTCTGTTATTGATATTATTTTAAATTTTGAGTTAAAACCCAATAATAAGCAGAAGACCAAGTAGAACCAACATCAATTTGTTCGTTATTAGTAATAACTTTATTATAAATTAAATTTAAAGCTTGTGCTTGTAAATTTGGATTACTTAAAACTTGTAATACTATATTATATATAAAAGCCTCATTATCTAAAAAATTATTATCAATACAAGGTAAATATTTAATAATATTATCAGCCCATTCAGAATTAATATAAATATTAGACATTAAGGTTAAAGGTTTTAAAATTGGAACCATAATATAAGCTGTTCTATCGGGAAAATCTATAGAATTTAGTATATTATTAATACCATAAGCATATGCACTATCATATCTTTTAGATATAGTGTTTTGAGTAAAATTATAGTCTATATTAAATGGGGGTAAAGATGTGATTATAAAATACTGTTGTAAAGAATTTATTTCCGATGCCAACATTGTTAAACTCCAATTTTCTAATTCCTTAGCAGTAGTTTCTTTAGTAGAACTTTTATAAGATTTAAGAGGTGTATATAAAAGTTTAGATATCATATAGCATGCATAATAACCCATTACAATACGACCAATTGTCTCAGTTTCTTTACCATTTAAATGAACAGATTGAGAACCAACTTGAATACCACTAGAAAATGAATAACCATAATACCAATCTTTATTACGCCACAAAGGAAAATATGAATCATTTTGGTAAGGGTTTATAACATCTCTAACAAATAAAAGAGCAATATTTTCATTATCATTCCAAAATGTAGTATTTGATACATATTCAAGACTTAATTGACCAGCAACAGCATATGCAAATAGCAAATATCCATACTGACCTATATGTGAATTATAAAAGTAATTATTATCATCAATACCACCTTGACAAACTATATTAGCATTATTTACTATACCTCCCCAAGTTGTATCATATATTATATTAATATAATCAGATATTTTCCCTTTTGTAGTTCTAATTAAATCCAAATTTTCACATAAATATATAATATATTGCTCAAATTTTTCATTTATATAATTTAGCGGTTTATTTAAACTAATACTTGCATTTATACCGATAAGTAGAGTTGTCGCTATTGATGATAACCATTGAAAATGATTAACCATGTCATTAATTATCACAGATTCATCAATTAATTGTATAAGTTCAGTAATACAAATGTCTACTAAATTTTGTAAATCAGAATTTTGTAAATTAGATTTTTGTAAATTAGATTTTTGTAAATTAATATCATATTTAAATGGATTTGATGGGAAATTATCCAATGTATTTTCTAATGTCCAATAATATTGATAAGTATTAGATAATTTAAGTGTAGTTTTTATTGGTTTTGTTAATATTAACCTATTAATTCCTAAAATTTGATTTTCAATTTCATTTAAATTAATTTCAGTATAATCATTTTTAATATGATGATGAGGTAAAGCATACAGCAACAATATTTCAGAATTTAAAGTTTTATCAAAAATTTCTGTTTTCCAAATATATTTATATGAAGTAGTTAATTTATTAATATTATCAATTGTAGGTATTATAGGTGGTGTTGGTTCAGAAACTGAGATTGTACATTCAGTTGGATAAATATTATAATTATTAAGTAGAGCAATTACCATTTCATTGCCAAGTAGATCATAATTTCCTTGATAGTATGCAATACGAATAGTACCAAATATATTATTTTCAAAAGTTATAGATGATTTTGTAGGTGAAATAGGAGGAAGGGGTGTTATTTTAATACCAGCAGATAAAAAAAGTAAATACCCATATTGAAAATTATCACTTAATATATTATATATAGTAGAATTTGGATTTATAATTTCTTCTAGTATAATTTCTTCTAATGTAAAAGGGAAATTGGGTTGAATAGTAATGTTAGTATTTTTAATATTTAAAGTAATGTAAGGAGAACCTTTGACAAATGGAGTAGTTATATTTCCAATAGAATTTTTTAATGAAGGAGTAGTACTTATATTTTCAAATTGCCAAGAACAAGTAGTAGTTAAAGAATCAACATCTAAAATATCACATGCTAATATTTTATTATTTGTAGACCTAATTGATAATGTTGATGATAAATTTGAATTATACAATAATTTTTGTGAATTTTCAGTATTGTTAAAAGTATCTGCGGTAAATAATAATTCAGAAGAGTCTTCACCACCAGTACAACAAGAAGCTGAACTACAACTATATGGGATATCATTTTGCGTTAAAATTCCACCATCTGACCAACAAATATCAAAACCCATTTCTTTGATAATACAAAAATATGGATATATGCAAAAAATATTATTAATCATTTTTTTATCGGATTCTTTGAAATCTCCATAAAAATTATTACCTGCCCAATGATTAGGAGAAATTACTAAAGCATTAGTATTACCATTGATATTATTTTTAATATCAGAAACTCTATATAATTTTTGAACATCACTTGGAAAACTATCAAAATAATCAGATGGATTAGATAATGATAATGGAATAAGTGAAGCCGAACGATCATTATATCTTACATAATTAATTGGTGGAACTAGATTTTTAAAACCTTTACCATTGCAATATAAATCTGGTGGGTTTGGTGTTATAGATGATTTAATATTACTCTCGTCCCATATAATAAGAACAACAATTAAACTAAAATATAAAACAGCAACAATTCCAACAATAATAAGACACATAATACTACGCTTAATAATAGTTCTCCTCATAATATATATTTAATATATTATAATATTTATTATTTATATTTTTTAATAATTACTCAATAATTGTTTTTATAAATAATCGCTAATGCTAACACAATAATAATCAGTAAAATTATAAAAAATACAAGACCTGAATTATTATTTGCTGAATTATTATTTGCTGAATTATTATTTGCTGAATTATTATTTAATGAACTTGATGAATTATTATTTTTAGAATGTGAATGAGTATCTTTAGAATGTGCATGAGTATCTTTAGAATGTGAATGAGTATCTTTAGAATGTGAAGTATTATTTTTAGAATGTGAAGTATTATTTTTAGAATGTGAATGAGTATTTTCGTATTCTTCTAAGTTAATGGTCTCTGTAATAGTACCAAATGTTTTAGTAATATTATCATAATTACTGAAAAATCTGACATATAAAATACCATTAAATTTAAGTTGAGTAATAAGATTCTTATATTCTATATCTTTTTTTGGTACATATATATATGCTAAATCTTTGTTAGATTCAGTATCAGTAAGATAATATAATTCATTAGTAGAACTATCAAACATAATAACACGATATGTTAGTTCTTGATTGTTAAAAACAGATGTTACGTTGTCTGGTTGACACTCAGCTTTATTAGTTTTTGTAAAATAACTAGCTACACTGCCTACTTCAAAATTTAAATTTTGAGGGAAATACTTTTGGGTTATTGCTAATAAACTATAATGGACAGGGGGACTATTTTTTGCTAGAGATATTGATTGTATAATATTTATAAAAATTTTAGCATGGTGCTTGGATAATTGTTGAATTAAAGTGTTATAAACATTAGATAATTCTTGTAGACTTACTTTGAACTCTTCTAAATTAACAGAAAATTTTTTTCCATCTTTTATAATGGTTGACTTATCGGTTAAAGGTGAATCTTTTTCACCTTTAATAATATATACCGGTTCTGTATATTTGACAGAACCGGTATTTGCAATAGGATTTGCCATAAAAAATTCAGAATTAATATTTGACCCTAATAGTGGCATTTATTTTGATATAGATTAATATTTTTTTTAATTTATTATTTATTATTTTTTAAATAATAAATTAACATAAATGTATAATAGTTTTGATGTTAATAATGAGGATATTGAATTATTATATAATTTAGCATCTAAATGGAATATACCATCGAAATTTATTATTAAAAATTTGATAAATGATAAAGATTTAAAAGATGTAAAAAGATATACATATGGAAAAAAATATAAGTTTGAAAATGTTAAATATTATATAATAGGTGAAATAAATAAAAATTCAGATATGGAAGATATAATTGCATATCTAGAAAAATATAAAATTGATTTAAATGATATACTAATGTTTTACATAGATGGAGAAACTAAAATAGTAGAAAAAGATGGAAATAATTTTTATGAAATAGATGATAATATAATAAAAAAATTAAAAGATATAATATCAAGATCAGATAGCGATAAAAATTTATTGGATGATTATAAAAATAAATACTTCACGTGGAAAAAAGCATTTGAAAATTTAATCGAAGAGGATAAAAAAAAATTGCGTATATTAGAAGAACAAAATAAAATATTTAATTTTTTAGATAAAAACATACCTTATGAACATAAGGTGCATATAAGTCCATTTGAAGAAAATAAAAAACTAATAATAGTTAAAGGGTTTTTAAAGGAAAATAAAAAAATTATTATTAATGAGGAATATGGTAATGATATATTTGATAATTCAAAAGTATCAATATATATACCATTTATATGTTATAATGATGAATCATTAAATGGTATATATAAAATATATAATGACAATAATTTAAATAATAAAGTCGATTTTAAAAAAATAATTTTAGATAAAAATATTACTACAATTGAAAATACTATATATTTTAGATTATGGCATGGTGATGAAAAAAGAGTATTTTTAAAAGATGCACCAGAAAAATCATTTACAACAGTTATTTATAATTTAAGAACTAATATTTTAAAACTTACAATACCTATTACTAATAATGATCATGGATATGTTAATGAAGAAATTTTATATAAAAGAATACAAGATGCATTTCCTAAAATAGATTTTAATTTCGATGAAACATCACAGCAAATTAGTAATTCAGATAATGAATCTAATACTAAAATTACAGGAAGTGTAAATATGTATAATGTAGAATTTGATGAAACCTCTTTCTTACATATGTTTTTATTATATGATATTATGAATATTTATTTTTATATTGACGAAACTGAAAAAGCAACAGCTTTTCGTAAAAGCATAATTTTAGAATATCGTGGTATTTTTACAGGTGATAAACCATCTTCTAAAATATCATTAGCATCACTTAAAATTAAGAAAAAATTTTTTCTAGAAAATGATACTTTTAAAATTTATAATTTCACAGATAATACTATTACACCATATATAACTAAAAAAAAATTGGATTATTTAACATTAGAAGTAACATCTCCATCAAAAGATGTTATTATAATGGTTGTATCTATATTTCAAAAATTAATGACTTTTTATAAACTTCATAATACACCACTTTTTAATTATTATGCAAATTATATACCAAATCTTAATCTTCTTAAAAATCAACGCATAAATTCTGATAAGAATTTTACAAGAGCTGATATAGAGTTAAAAATACTTACTGAAAAATTACCCCTTGTTTTTAATAATTATTATAAAAGACAATGCCAAAATTATGTTCCAACTCATATAAATGATAATCAAGTTGAAGAATATAAAAAACAAACCTTTATTAAAAAATTATCTAACGATGAAAAAAAACCTATGACTGTTTCAAATAAAAAAAATAAAAATATTTCAGATATCCCCTCTGAAAAACTTGTTAATAGACAAGTTTTAAAATATCCAGCTACTAATAGTGTACTAAATTTAGTCTGTAATTATGAAGAACATCCTTATCCTGGTGTAAAAGATAATATTGCACGTAATACTGAAGGTTATAATTGGATACCTTGTTGCTTTCAAAAAGACAAAATCGGCAAAAACGATATTAATTCAAAATATAACAAATATCTCAGAAATGAACTTCCAGATAATAAGAATAATTTTGTAAGTAAAAGTATCAAATTAGATCCCAATATTGCTAATTTATTAAAAAATAATCAAGACGATATTATTTTTGAAAGATTTACTATAAAACAATCAATAAATTCACTAATAGACGCAATTTTTACAGCATTTAGTTTTAATGATAATATCAAATTATTAACAATAGATAAACAATCCATAATTAGAAATTATATACGTATAAATATTAACGAGCAAATTATATATCTACAAGATTTTAGAAAACAATTAATTAATACTATTTACTTAAGTTCGTTAAAACAGGAATTATATGATCATTCAGAAGAAGAAATAAAACATTTATTTAATGATAATAACACTATTTTTGAATATAAATTATTATATAGAGTATTAGAAATATATTTTGATATAAATATTTATGTTTTTACAGGTGAAGGTTATAATGTTTCTATGGTCATACCTAATAACAAATTATTACACATCCGTCCATTATATCTTAAAAATACCATAATTTTATATGAATCTTCTGATTATGATTATCATTATGATTTAATAATCAGAAAATATACTAATACACAAAATATAGACTCCATTTTTAAAAATACTATAAAATCAGATTTTATTGAAAATGACATTAACCAATTATGTCATTCAATTTTATCATACACCACTGATAATATATCATTTAATTATCACGAAAATAAAATACTCAAACAAAAAAATATGTATTACTTAAATTATGATACTATTTTTAATACTAAATCTTATATGATTAGTTATGACTCTCAATTTATAGATAATAACGGTAAAACCCGTGCTCTAAATGTTTCCATTAATAATATTAATATTACATTGTGTATTCCTCCAACTCAACCTTTCAATATACCAGAATCCAAAGAACTTGCTTCTAATATACCAAACACAATATATATCGATTATAACCAATTAAAACATTTAATTTCTAATAAACCTTTCGGCATTTCTCGAAATAAAGATAATATTATTGATGGATTATGGTATCCTCTTAATAATATAGATTTTGGCATATTTATCCACATTAAAGAACCTAATGCTGAAAACCTTGAAGAATTTAAAACATTACAAATTTTAACAAATATTAAATATAATCCTCTCATATCAAATAATATCAATTATACCACAACTGTAATTAATATGAAACGACAATTAAATATAATTATCAATATTATTAAATGGTCTTATGATATTACTTATAAGCAAAATCCTCGTATTACAGTTGACCAATTTTTTGATAATTATATTTATACAGAAATTTTATTAAACAATAATACAAGTAATTATGACTTATCAAAAATTCCATATAAATTACCAACTTGTGAAACTCTTGAGGATTCATTAAAAACTCTTTATTCTATAGTAAATTCAAATAATAATTTTATTGTTAAGATAAAAGACCAATATAAATTAAGAATGTATAATAAAATTTTTAGCGATAAAATATATGAATTACTTACTGATTATAGTGAAATAATTCGCCCTTCTAACTTTAAAATTGATAGTTCTTATGATTTTATTAAAAATTATTTTGTTTATGTTCACGATTATAAACAACAATATAATGCTAGAATTTTTCTTAATTTCCAAGAATTAGAAAAATGGAAAATTACTCTCAATATTTCATCTAATATTTTAATTAAAACTACTATTAATAAAGAACTTCTTTCAACTAATTATAATTTCATATATAAAAGCACAATTAATCGTCTATATATAGTTCAAAAAACATATAATGGTTCCTTACAATATGCCCTTTTTATTTCTGAATATTGGCAAAATAATAAAATTAATCTAGGTATGGAAAAAAATGTTCCCAATAAAACTACCAATAAATATATCGTATATACTCTAGATAAATTTAATAAAATTACTCCTCTTGATAATAATTTAGATAAAGATGATTCTACTACTAATGCTTGTGAAATTTTATTCTTAGGTGATATTCATTTATATCGTGCTGATAATAGAAATTATTATCCTCTTCTTCCCCTACAATAAATGTTTTCTTAAAATTATAAATCATAAATATACTATAAAAATATGATTTAAAAAATTATAAATATATTTAAAATTTTAAATATTTTTTTAAAATGACTTGGCAATGTCAGAATTGTAAAAGTTTTAATTCAATTAAAAATGCTACATGTCAAAATTGTTATCAACAAGAAATACACATGTCTGATATTATTGATATGATTGATGATTTAAAAGTTGATGATTTAAAAGATGATGATTTAAAAGATGATAAAGTATACGATTTAACAGTAAATAATTTTAATGTTGATGAATTAGAAAAATTTAATGATATATTAACACAAGATAGTAATAAATTAATCACATTTGCTTCACAGAAAATTGATGAATTAAGAGGGATTTTACAAGGTATAGAACCATCATTTTTTAATGAAAAAATAGAACATATACAAAATGTTCTTATACAAAAGATAGAACTATTGAAATCTCATACTAATATTATGTTTGATAATGATGTTAGTGATGTATTACAAATATTTAAACAAGAATTAACATCGTTATCACAAGATTTTAGGCAAGTACTTGAAAAAGACTATGAATTGTTAAAATCATATATATTAGAACATAAAAGAATTATTGAAGCAGATTATCTTCAAATAGAACAAAGATGTTATAAGTCTCATATATTAGTATTAGGTGCTAATTATTCA
>Ga0315284_10009868_pt1 | contig 13595 bp, 9 predicted proteins | sample YL17G09_16_MG_FD_203696 | JGI IMG/M metagenome (GOLD analysis project Ga0315284, IMG submission 203696) | Sediment microbial communities from Yellowstone Lake, YNP, Wyoming, USA - YL17G09_16 | ecosystem: Environmental > Aquatic > Freshwater > Lake > Sediment | place: USA: Wyoming | collected...
GCGGTACTGTCTACTAATGCAGTAGAAATACCATTAGTAAACATAAGTGGGAAACCACTACCAGCTACTTTGGTTAAGTGATCAGTTAATGATACAATAGTAGTACCACTACCTTGCATTATACCATTAATATAAAATGCAAATCCAGACGTTTGATCATCATAGACAATACAATAATGCGAAATTGTAGAATTAAAATATCCACTATTGCTACCGTCGATATTAATAACATTATCTGTTATATTACCAAGTGGATAAGCAGAACATCTTGTATGGTTGTTTGCAGCAGCAGAACCAAATTCTGTAATCGCTATACCAAAAGTAAATGGACTAGTACCCTGTGTTGGAACAGCAGACGTAGTGACTGCACTAGTAATACCCCACGATAAAACCATATTACCGTCACGACCGTTATTATTAACTGGTCCAGCAAACATACCAATACTCCAGCTTCGTGAGGTAAGAATTAAATTAATCAAACCGCTGGAAGCTACTAAAGCGTCAGATACAGTGGTACCCTTTTGTAAAATACTACCAGCATTAAATGGTCCTGGGCATACTATATAATTAGTAGAAACACCTTCGTCTTGATCTGTAATTAATGGATAATGATTTTTACTTGCGTCCGGTAAACCAACAGATGCAAAAGAATAGTGAGCTAATAAAGAACTATCAAGAATCGTAACTTCTCTAGTCTTTAATAGAGTGTCTGGCTGTGGTTGCAAACTACCAGCTTGATGTAAAGATAATATCTCACCTTCATTTAAAACCCTACGGAAAAAATAAGCTCCAGATACCAAGTGATTCCAACCAGCAGTTCCATTATAATCACTAGAACCAGCAGCACCGTTATCTGAACCGCCAATTGTTAGTGGTTGAGCTAACAGTGTAGTATTATTCAATGTCATGCTTTGGCTAGCACCAAATGATGGCGTACCAGAGGCCGCTAATCTACCGTCCTTATAAAGAACAATTGCATCTGCATTAGTACCATTAACAAACCTATAACTAAATGCAAGGTGAGTAAACCTACCAGACTCAATAGGTGTTCTAAGAATTGTAGGAGCAGTATTGTCTGCTGTACGCTCTAAAGATGCATACGCAGTTAATTGTCTATTGCTAGCAACACTAGCATATTGAGCACCTTGATCCATATGACCAGAAATACCAATATGCCAACCAGCTATTTGAGCGTATTGGAATTGACCTATTAAACTGTGTGCTCGTGCTCCTTCTGTTTCACCATTAGTTCCAACAACAACATCAGTATAATAATTTAAGTATCCATTACTATTCGGATATACCCAAATACCAACAGTAAAGCCACTCTGGGCAACGTTCGGAACTAATGTTTGAGCACGTACTTCAGCATTTCCGTTGCCCAGAATTAGATATCTACTATACGGTGAAGAGTCGGTACCAAGTTTCCAGTACCCTTGAGTCATGTAACCAGTATAAACCGTACCCGAATGCGAATTAGATACAGAAGCGGTCCCAGGCCAAACTGATCTTATCTCTTCTGTGTTTATGTTATCAGCAAGGCTTACATGAAAATCATAAGATGCACCACTAGGACCAGCGTTTCTAGCTGGAGAATGATTTAAGAAAAATGGAGTACCACTAGGTTCGTTTAGTGGCCAGAATCCTATTAGAGATCCGTCATCAATTAAGTTAACCATTGATCATCTCCATAACACGGTGTTGTCCTGTAAATGGAGACACACGATATCTTTTAATTAAATTTCCACCACCGTCAAGTACATCAAGATTTATGAACAAATAATGTGCATAAGTAATAAGTTTCTTGCTAACAAACCACTCGTGAGGCTTACCCTCCATGTCCAATGGATAATATTCTGTTACATAACAATGTAAATCAGAGTCATCCCATTTTTCATTAGATAGTGTTGCTATACCATCAAATGAATTTTCTGGGTTATAGAAAGCTCGAAAAGAAACAGTTGGTTTGGAGAGCTTTAATATTAGCCCCTCGTAAGTCATAACAGTATTTCCAGCCGTGCCGCCCAAACGAAAAACTTCGCCCGCTTGTTTGTGGCAGGCGATACTTACGATTTGTCCAAAGTGTGTCGTAACACTTAATAGACCCGAATCATCTAATTCGTGTTCAAATGTGGCTTTTACCATTAAAATCCTTTCTCCAGAAGCTAAGCCGAAACTACACTTCGCTATAAAATACACTAAGGCTGGACACCCATTGGGCACCCAGCCTTAGTTATCAAACACAATGAGTTTTATTAGCTCATTAAAGTGAACGGGTCACCTGAAGCAACGCCAACACCTAAGTTGTCAACCGACAGCACAACGCCACCACGGGCGATTGCACCAGACGGACGATCAGTGTTGTAACTTAGACGAGTGCTCCAAGTGTATAACACAGTGTTTACGTTGTTTGTTGATGTGGTATAATTAAAAGTAGCCATAAGCTTACCTCCTACAGAAAAGTCGAATTTGAACGTTCAGGGCTGACTGGCCCTGAAATATAATACACTAACCCAATTGTGGATCGCCAAGCTGGAGAATGAAGTCATTTGCCCAGTAGTTAAAAATTAACCCTAGACGTAATAAACCAGACCCACAAACGCCATAAGGGCCAAGTTTTGTACCCAAAGGTACTACGATATTCATATAGATATATTCAGATGAATTTAAATCATCCTGACCTACTAGACCATGATTACCGTCCTGACGGAACACGTTTTGTAATGTAGGAACAACAGTAGAAAGTCTTGAAACGGCACCAGAGGCAAACACTATGTTGGGCAACCAACGATTGCCGCTAGGGGCGTATTGTATAAAAGCCCTATCTAATCCAGCGTCTCTAGAGGCTTGAAAAGCGGTATCACTTACAAGATAAAATCTAAGGTCAGAAATAGCTGTACCACTAGAAGCTAAGTTAAATGTAATTGCAGTAACCTTAGATGCCATATGAGAAGGAAATGGCAAGTTAGTTAAGTCAAAAATTGTATCTTCAAAAAGCAAAGTGCCCGACGTTGTAGCTGGACTGCTGGAGTTTGCAGTACTACATCCAGACGCTACCATCTGTTTAAATGCAAACGAACCGCCAGGAATATGTCTAGTACCAGCGGGGTCAGCAATCTCAGAAGTGTCCCATTCAAAGACACGTATTAAGGGAAAATTAGTCATGATACAATATGTTTTGTTTCAAGCGTTTTTTGTTCTTCTGCTGAAACTGGTACAAAACGACCTGGAGTACGTCGCACGAAAACTATACGATTACCAATAGCTACAGCATATACGCCACGTGGTAACGTATTAACTTCTTGCTCTTGTTCGCCAACTTTGCGTAACGTTACGTCGTCCATTAACTGAAATCGTAAAGTAAGCGGTATCTAAATGTTCCAGCACCAGCACCACCGTATGTACCTACAGGAACATTTACGCCAACTTCAACGGCTAGGTAAACATATTGACTAACATCATTATCAAGTAAACCACTCATCCATGGTTTTCCTAAGATCCACTCTGGTTGAATAATGGTACCAGAAAGATTTGGATGAGCGGGTACGGTAGTAGGAGTATTGTCAGCGGCAGATGTCAAAACTAAATTCGGCAAGAAGTGTAACGCTTTTTGTTCTAAGAAACGGAACGTACCAGCTCCCCAAGAAGTAATATCCGTTAAGAACATACGCATATTAAATACACCACTTGAATCTCCAAAACTATTAATACGGGCATAAACAAGTTTTGTACTTGTAATAGCACCAGATCCAGTAGTGTTTAATTGACCGTAATCAAGAACACCCCCAGCGGTCGTATCCAATACACGTATAAAACCAGCTATACTAGTTTTTAAATGACGCGAACCAGATGGATTGATACTAGGATTTTGTTGAATCCATTCTACATCAGGAAAATTAACCATTATAGTGTCCTTAAGGAAACGTTAGAGTTAACGTTAGGAACGTTAGCAAGATCAACAGTAAACGCAAAGTCAATTGTTGCAGAACTAGTTAATTCAACATCACTAAATTGCTGATTAAGATTTGATATACGTAATGTAACAAAATTAGCAGAGTTAGCGTGTACTGCTTTCAAGCGATTGATTTCATCTTGTACGTACTGTATAGCTCTATTTGTATCTGCCGTTGCGTTACCCGTGTTTTTTGCATTAGCTTGACATTGAATGGATATACTACCTTCGGTAGTTGTTCTTATATCTTGTATGATATTACCTAAGCGTCTAAATGGAATAGCATGACTAGCGTATAGCTGAATGCCTTCTGTAGTATTAACACTTGATGAACTACTTACTATACCACTAGGTAAATTAGCCGTAGGATCATCAGTATAAGTAATAGAAAAATCAACAGTGCCTTTGCACTTATTCTGAGTAACAGAATATGCCGTAGGATTGTAGATTGCTAAACCACTACCAGCACTACCTTCTTTATATCTTGCGTATACGCCAGAAGCATCCCAACGAAGTTGAGGTTTAACTCTATTGATAAAACCAGAAACAGCACGGGCAAAACCAAGGCCACCATCAGGTTGAAGTGCAGACAATGTTCTGCCTAAGCCTTGTACTGTACCTCCTAATGTAACGGTCGCAATACCCTGTGAGTCTTCTTGAAAAGATTCATTTCTTTGGGTAAAGTAAAACGCCGAACCACTAACGATAGAGAATACCTCGGTGGCAGAGTATGTGCCATTTACAATATCTGCTACTTCAGATCTTTGAACAGAAAATTCGTATACAGAGCCGCCGTTCACAGATGGGTGTACAACGCCAAATAATCCAGATGCGTTTGGTTCAACGAAGTATGGTATCTGGAGAGGTAGTTTGTCGATACCTAGACGAGCCTTGACTGCACGGAAAGCCTGTTCAAACTTGTCTGGCTCGCCCTGTAGACCTTCGGCACTAACTTGGTGGGTCACTTGAACGGTACAACTATCTTGTTGTTCGTCAAAAGACCACTGATCTGTTAGGCTAGATGTTACGCCGCTTACGCCAGAAACAGCTACCAAGTCCTCCAATTCAACCGTATAGTCTATACGTATAAATTGAGTATCAGCAGAAACGTTTACGCTATTAACTTTTGGACGTAATCCAGAAGAGATAATAGTACCTTGCGGCAATGTCTTATTACCATTTCCAGCGAGGATAACAAAGTCTGCATTATCAACAGAGAAGATAGATCTTAGTGCGGTTTGCTTTACGAACATTTGCTCGTAACTACCAGACGGAACAACAAGAACAGAACCAGTTAAGGTTAGCCTGTTTGTATTCGAAGTTCTAGTACCAGTATCATTAAATTCAGATTCAACAGTCCAATCAATTAATGGTGCTGGCAATAGTCTATAACCATTATAGTAGACTTCTACCGCATTAAGGGGTGGGTTTTGTACTTCAGATAAAACGCTCATTTGTTACCTCGGCTGACCAAAACCAGTAAGTAGTCCACGTTCTTGTAATGTAGTTATAATACTATCTAGTTCAGTAAGTAGTGACGCAAGCTGTTCGTCAACCTGATTAGCAGCAGCTTCTTTAACTGCCGCAACAATTTCATTATGTAGGTTCTCTAGTCCACTTACTTTAATGGTATTGTTTTGTTGAGTTTGCAACGTAATCTTTACTTCCTGACCAGCTACAGCGGGTGCGGTTGCACTAGCCGTAGTAGAAGCAGTATTGCTTGCAACTAAACTATTAGTATTATTGATTTCCTGACTTACATCATTTAAAGACTTAAGTTGAGAAATTACTTCGGTTAGTAGTTCGGTAGAACCATTACCAGATGTTGTAGTAGATAATGCTTTTGTTATAGAGCTAGCAATAGCTGCCATAACGGTAGTATTAATGTCTCTGATAGCAGATATGCCAGCAGCTATAGCACTGAAGTTTCCTTCTGCAAAATTAGGCATATGCCCGCGACTGTGCATTGGTATAATGGCTTCACTAGTATTGGCAACTGCTAATCCAGCCCCACCCGGCATTGCTCTCTTCTCGCGTGCTCCCGCACGTAGTAAACCAGCAGCTTCGCCAGGAGTTAAATTACCACCAGCAAAATTAGGGATATGACCACCAAACTTAGAACCTACATCTTTTAGGTTTTGAGCAGCTTCTATTTGAGCAAGGCGTGCTCCAATAAGAGAACCAATTCCTGAAACTAACTGAGTACCTATATCACGGAATACTTGGTTTTGATCAGAAAATAATTGTGCTTCTTTTTCAATTTGCATTAAACTATTTCTATCATCGGCAGCAACAACAGCATTTAATAGTTCACGATTTTGATCTGCCGCAAGTTGTAATACGCCAGCTTCTTCAATTACCGCATCGCGTACAGCACCTAAGTTTTCTGTAGCACGTTGTTCTAATAGCTTGGTAGCATCAACAGCTTCTTGTGCCTTAGCGACTTGTTGTTGGGCAGCTATCACTTGACCAAACTGTAGTTGTGCGTCTTGCAGAGCTAGTTCTTGTAGCTTTTGCATTTGTTCAACTTGTTTAGCAGTTAACTCTTCAATAGAAAGCAATCCAACCTCAGGGGATACACCAGCACCAACCTGTCCAATGGCATCTCTCAGTTGGTCTACAGAGAAACCACCAATATTAGTGTCCTTAGGTAAGAATGATAATGCACTTAAAATTTGTTGTCTAAACTCTTGTGGTAACCCCAATAGAGTACTGGTTACATTTGATAGTTCGCCTTGAGTCAAGTTTAAGAAGCTTTCAAATGATCCACCAAGTTGATCGGCAACATATTGCAATCCAGCTATCCCCTTGCCTAAGTCTTGATTTTCTGTAGAACTTTGACCGAAGATACCAATACCAGCCTGAACAATTGAATCACGGGCTTGTTGTAAGAACGCTAATGTTTCTTCGGCAAGTTGACGTTCAAGTTCAATACGCTTTTGTAGTGTTATATTAGAGTCATTAAGAACAGTCTTAAATGCAGAATTTATAGTAGATAGTTGACCCTTAAAAGTTGTTATGCCACCAGTTAACATGGCAATATCACGACTTAATAAATTACTCTTAATACGTGCTTCCGCCATTACTCCACCAAACTGTAATTGAGCTTGAATTAGTCCAGTGTACGCAGAAGCTAATTCATTCGTAGCAGATAATAAAGCCTGCTGAGCCTCTTTTAAGTTACTTTGAGCATCGGCTTCTTTTCCAAACAGTTCTGCAATTTTATTCTTAGCAAAATCATCAAACCCTCGTTTTACATCTTTTAATTCTCTTGCAAATTTATTTGTAGCATCTGTTAACTTTTCATTTAAATCTCTAAGTTTTATAGCGGCAGCGGCAGCTTCTTTGTCTGCTTTCATCTGAGCTTCTTGTACCTTAAAACTAGCAAGCATGGCGTCTTTCAATCCGTTTTCGGAAGTTACACGAGCATAATCAGCTTGAGTAAGTTTTTTTTCATTTAATATAGTAGCTTGAGCACCATCAGTATTGTCAGCTATTAGTTTATCTAATAGGCCCATCTCTACATTTAAAGCTAGTAAGTCACCTTCAGTCTTTGCTACTACAGCATTATATTCAGACTGTGCTTTGGCAACTTTAGAAACGGAATTTTCGTCACCAAAGAAACCTTGAACAAGTTCCTTAACGCCATCAGTAAGCTTAGATTTTCCAGCTAATACATCGCTAATATCACCTGGGGTAATAGTTAATGCGTCCGTTATGCTTTGTAAATCAACGTGTTCTCCAAGACCCTTTAGTTCTAAATTAAAACGCAACATTGAAGCAGTTGTATTTGCTAAAGATCGGTCTGCGGACTCTCTCGCTGCTTTAGCACGAAGCTCTGTTTCTTTTTTTACATCACCTGAAATATCTAATACTTGTTGCTTATTTTGTTTTTGACTCTTTAATATTTCTTCAATCTTGCGGGCTCGATCTGCTACCTGAACACCAGCCTGATTAAGCATTTTATTAAATACTTCTACACCATTATTAATAACTTCAAATTTAAGCTTACCATCTTCTCCACGTGTACCTACGGCAGTTTTTTTATTTAAACTATTAACACTGTCATTAATTATATCAAAAAATTGTTTAATGGACAGTTCTTGCTGCTTACCGAATTCGTCACGAAATTTTATTGGACCTTGATTTCCAATGTCTTCAAGGGTAGCCGTAAGTTCTTTGTCTAGATATCCAGCGGTTTCTGTAGCTTCACGCTGTACAATCATAAGCTTTTGTTGTAGTCCAACAAGCGAATCCGCAAGGTCGTTTGGAGACAGTGCCGCTTGCTCAAGATTTAAAGTAAGTGTGCGAATCTCATTGCCAAGATCTATAGTTTTTTGTATAGCGTTACGTTCTTCAAGATCTAATACTCGATTGCCCTTTTTATCAAACTTGTCTTTATCAGAACCAACTGCTTCAGCAAATAAGCCAACCGCTTGACCTGCACTTATAGAACCAGCTCTAAGTGCTTCCATAAGTGTAGTTAGTTTTTCAGTTGACCCAACTGTTTCTGCAATAACGCTAATAGAAGACTCGTTAGCAATCAATAAACTTTTAATTGCTTCTTTGCTTCCAAAAAAAGACTGACGTAAATCTTCTCCAGACATACCAAGTTTCTTAAAGGTATCAGAAGTAGCGGTTAGGTTCAATGCTTGTTGTATAGCTGTATTTAATTTTATACCAGTACCAGCCCCCTGAACAGACTTCACAAAATTTTCTACAAACAAGGTACCAGCAGCTTTAGATTCTTCTTTAGTTATTTCTACTGCCGGTTTGGCGGGAGTTCCGGTATTAGCAAATGGACCAAACTGTGGGGCAACGGCAGCACTAACTGTTACTGCATTTCCCTTTAATACTTCTGATGACTTTAATATCTTTGCGAGAGTTGCTTCATCTTTAGTAATTTCTTCCTTAGCTTTATCATTTTCACTGACCGCCTCAAAAATTCTTTGTGAAGCTTCAAATATCAAACCAAGACCAGCCGCAGTCATGGCAGCAGATTTACCTAAAACAGCAAACTGTGATCCAAGACTAACGCCCGTACTAATTACACCAGTAAAAAATGCGGCACCTTGATGACCAGCTTTTACTAAACTATCCTCAAGTTTTCCAAGTACGGCTGGTACTAAAGTGGCGGCAACAGTAAAAGCGGCTAAGCTAGCAGCTCCTTTATAGGACTGATAAGACTGAACTGCAAAAGATTTCGTGGATTCACCAAGAGCACTAACATTTCTTTGTAAAGCCGTAGTAGCAGCACCAGCGTTTAATGTTAACGCACCCATCGATTGCGTTACCATTCCTTTGCCATTTATTAATTCATTACCAAAAGAACCTACTACTTTAGTGGTATTAAGAAGAACAGTCCCTAACGATGACAAGCCACTTTTTACAGCAGGATTCATTGGTGGCTGTCCAGGTCTTGCTCCACCAGCACCGCCAGCACCGCCAGCACCGCCAGCACCGCCAGCACCGCCACCAATACCTCCACCTAATCCAAATACACCTTTGGCAAGAGTAAAACCACCCAATGCTAATAGTGGTGTTAAATTACCACCAAGTTTACCAACTGCATCTACAAGGCTTGTAAAAACCTTTAACAATCCTGCGGCTGTTTTTAATGCACCCACTAAAACATCTTCTAAACCAGCATCACCAAACGCTTCAGCGAAAGCTTGACCTTGAGCAACAAGTTTACCAAGCTGACGTTCAAGTTTTTCGTCTGTAATTGTACGCTTTAGATCAGCGGCTCCACCAGCTTGAGAAGCTTTTTGAGATAATTCATTAGCACGATCAAGAGAATTAAGAGTAGCAATCAAAGATTCGAATTGACGAACACCACCAATTGCTTTAGCGGCATTAGCTGTTTGAGCTTCTGTTAAACCTTCAAACGCTTTTTTCATGTCGTTCAAAACATCTAACGTAGGACGTAATGTGCCATCAAGATTTTCTACAGTAACACCAAGATTTTCAAGTGCTGTACGAGATTCACCAGCGGCAAAAATACGTGTTTGTAAAGTCTTGAAGAACGTACCAATTTCGCGACCTGACTTACGTGTTTGTTCACGTAAGGCAGAAATCAAACCAATACTCTGATTGATATCCTTACTGAACTCGGCCATAGAGTTACCACCAGTACGAAACGCTTCAGCGATATCTCTAGCTTCAACAGCAGCTAAGTCTTCAACTTTTACAAGAGCGTCAAGAGCAGATGTTAACTGACTACCTGATAAATTAAACTGATTAGCAGCAGAAAGAAAGAATTCAACCGCATCGGCAGAATCTAATGTAGAAACCTGTGTTGCTATAATAGCAAGACGGGCTCTTTCTTGAGAAGCTTCAATAGATAAACCAGCTTGAATAAATGTCTTAGTAGTATTAAGGACTTCTTGTGCAGTAGTACCAAGATCGACAGCGGTTTTTAATGCCGCATCACCAATCTCTTCCATACGACTAGTAAGATCCTTTACATTGGTACGAACAATATCACGTAAAATACTATCAAACTCAAATAAGAATTTAACACTACCTTGAATAGCGTGATTTAATGTTGCAAACGTAGGTAATAGAATAGCAAACTGTGCCATACGATTTAAAAGTAACTTAGCAGCACGTTCGTTATTACTTAACGTTTGTGAAGTTTGTCTAAGTCTATTGTTTAAAACACCAGCCTGTTGAGAGGCACGACCTAAGTGTGTTACGGTCAACTGTAAGTTGGTTGGTAATCCAGCTACGGCCTGACTAATTCTTCTAAATACTTGTGGATTAATTTGAACATCTACAAGTCTAAGAACAGCTTCTAATTGTACTCTTGCCATTACTTAAGCCTCTTATTTAAAAATACTATAGCCTGATTAATAACTGCATGTTCAATAGCTTGAGCATTAGTTTGTAACCATGTAGTATCATAGTCTTGTAAATTAGTAGGAAAACGCCACAAGCCTGGACTGTTAAATACGCCTTTAGCGAGCATTAAACCACCAGGAGCAGAAGAAATACGAATACCTTTTTGTGATCCGGTCGGTAATTGCTTTCTTGGTACGAAACCACTATCAACAACTACACCGTCTAAAATCCATTCCATCCATGATGTAATTTGTAAATGCCCAGTACCAGTAGCCGGGTGAGGGGTACCTAATTTTAAGGTAGCCGTATCACCAAATCGCAACATCATTAAAGTATTATTTGATGAAATCAAAACACTTTTTTCATAGGCGTCAAGTAATTTTTGAGGTTCGGTATCCTCTATACCCAACTGACTTAATCCATCAGGGCTTGAAATGAACTTATAAAATGGTGTAAGAGCTAGACCTTGGATACCTAATCCTCCGTATAGAAGAGAAGGCACGAGCATAGTTGCCGTCCAAGATTTCATATCTTGCATGGTTCCTGCCCAGGCTACATAAATAGCGTCAGCTACTATGTTACTTGGTTTTATTAGATCTAGTTGCCACCCTGCCACGTTTCACCGTTTTTGTAACTGGTTTAGTTTCAGCGATAACCGCAGCTTCAGCGGCGGTTTTAATTTTATCATTTTCAATTGCCCTGTTAGCACGGGACTTTAGTGTTTTAACAACTTCTTCCTGTACTTCACGATCTAACATGCGATCTTCAACTGACTTTAAATACTTGTATTCGGGGTAATCTGAGACTATACCTAGACGAGTTTCATCTAAAATCTTAGCCTGAAGAGTTACTACATTATAATACACTGTAGAGGTGGCATTCATATCACGCTCCAAAACATATTCTTTGTAGTCTTTCCAGTATCTTTTACCAGTAGATTTTACTTTGGTGCCAGCGGCCATAATAGCTTCAGTTTTAACCATTTCTGCCACACCTTCGGCAGAATTCATATACACGCTTTGTTGCACTAAAAAGAGTTCCCACATGCGGTGGCGTGCTTCTGAGATCTGTTGGGCAGCATCGATACAGCGTTTTGAGTCGCCTTCGGCTTCAGCCTGACGTAAATCTATCTGATATACAGCGATTTTGCCAACAGCTTTCTTAAGCTCGCTGTCATCCTCTTCTGTCCACATGCCATGCTCTTTCATTAGTTCTCTAAGCTTTTCTCTTGGAAAAATGCCTTCAACTAACGACTTGCTATAGGCAATACGATACTGACGCTCACCCTCGTTTTCCTCGCCCAATCCAGGCGGGACTAGCTCAAATTCAGTTATTGTGCCAGTACGATCTAATGCTTTAAATACACGTTCCATTTATACCTGTCTCCTATAAGATTTAACAACCTGACCCCGCCACTCATTATAACGTGGACCAACGTTAGCATGGAGGCAATATCTATCCATAAAAGATATTACACTATCTACGCAAGATTGTGTCCCAACAACTTCTAAGACCAAACTATCGTTTTCATGAATCAAAATCCCAGCATTTAGCTCATTACGTAATGATTCAAGAACCCGCCTATTTTCTAAACTAGAATAAATTTTAATATACGGTTCATCATAGAACCCAAATTCAACACGCTGAACGGTTTGAATAAAGGTTTGTGTCATAGACAACATACTATCATTTCTTATTTGAAGCGGCCTATAATCAATTTCGTAGTCACGTAACTCATCTCTTTGAGCACGAATAACGTCATTAAAAGCGTTCTTTAGGTCGCCTTTAAAAATACGACCGTCTACATTTTCTTCTAGCCCAGGAAATGTATCTTCAAATTTTTGTAGAACCTGGATCATTAAATGCTTTATTCTACGATCTAAACTTTTAGTAAGTTGATCTCTTGATGGATTATTTTTCATCTTCTTTTCATGGGTATAGTTTTTGTTGCCATACCTAATGCAGAGCGTGTTGTTTTACCGCGAAGATGTTGCTCTTCTACCAAGCCTCGCTTTAATACACTTTCTTGTTCCTTGTCAATAATTGAACGAATATTCGAAGTATTGCGTCCATATATCTTAGCAGCCTGAGTTTCCTTTTCTTCAGGTGAATATTTGTGCCAAGTACCAAAAAGACAATCATCTGCATGTCTTGTCTTTTCGCCAAGGTACTTACCAACGTTTTGTTGTTTTGCACCGCACGAACACGTTTCAATATATGTACCATCTAACATACGACCCTGTTCTTGTGCGGAACTAACCTTGTCTTGTTTCTTGTGATCTTTCATAGCTAAGTCTTTGTTAGATAACCATTGATCAAATAATTCATCATCTTTTATAACGCTTAATTCGGGCGGTTCCGTATCTTCAAATGCAGAATCATATACACGGCTCCAGTATATTAGTAATTTGTGATTCATAGTAAAGTCGCCAATCGCTCTACCAAATATACTATATAAATTTTCACGTGCTAAACACCAAGTTAGACGCCATTCCGACGAACGTGCTACTTCTCTAAGTTCGTGCGTTTCTAAAGTGCCTTCCAACATAACATCTTGAACTAAGTAAAATAAAAATACTATATATTCTTTCTTAAGATACAAAAGAGTTTCATCGTCAGGTATCAATAAAGTACTATCTGGCTTATAAGCCAGTCTTTTTAATAACATTAATGATGCTATTTCATGAGCTAAGTAACCTGAACTTTTTGTTTTAAGGTCACTACGTTTTCTCTCAACCCACTCTTTTTTAGCTCTAGCGTCTTCTAGTTGTACCTTAATAATATTTTGACGAGACTTAAA
>Ga0315284_10009869_pt1 | contig 13595 bp, 12 predicted proteins | sample YL17G09_16_MG_FD_203696 | JGI IMG/M metagenome (GOLD analysis project Ga0315284, IMG submission 203696) | Sediment microbial communities from Yellowstone Lake, YNP, Wyoming, USA - YL17G09_16 | ecosystem: Environmental > Aquatic > Freshwater > Lake > Sediment | place: USA: Wyoming | collected...
GGTTGCACCTGTTGCACCAGTTATAGAGGTACCTAAGACTGTAGAAGTTCAACCTACTCCAACTCCTACACCTATTCAGATTGTAGTTCAACCTCCGGTTATTCCATCTGTTCCGGTAGTAGATCCTAAACCACAAAGAGAAGAATCTAGAGTAGTTGAGAGGATAATTGAAAGGATTATAGAGAGAGAACCACCGAAAGTAGAGGTTCCTAAAATAGAGGTCCCTGTGCCAGCTGTGCCTGCTGTTCCGGCTGTTCCTACTCCACCTATAATTCCAACAGTTACTCCAGTAGTGCAAGATGTTAAGACTCCAGAAGAAATACTAAAAGATATTTCAGTTGGAGAGCTTATTTCTATACTATACGCTAGGAGAGAAGGAAGAGAGGGAGACGACCAATGAGTATCAATGAGAAGGACTTCTTAGAACTTAAGATAAGGATGCTTGAGCTAGAGAATAAATTAAAAGATAGAGATGCCGAGATTGGGGTGAAGGATAGAGAATTACTTCGTTTAAAAGAAGTTCTTGACGAACCTGATCCTACAGTTGGCAGATCTGGTAGAATTTCTATGCAAAAAGAGAAGACTACTGAAGAATTACTATCAGAACTAACACCAGCAGAACTTATGATATTAGCTAAAAAGCACGGCATAACTCTAGCTCAAATCTTTCCAGTTTAGTCTTTTTTCCTTTCTAACGTGCTTTTTCTCGCACCACTTGGATTATTGCTACGAGATATACTTTTAAATTAGATACGCTATAAATACTATCGGAGGAGAGATATCAAACATGCACACTCTCAAGAGTCTTGAAGAGTTACAATTAACAACTGGATCAATTACGGCAATTCTGCCGAAAATACTGGCGGATTTTGTCGAACAAGAGGCTCGGAGAGCTAGGTATGGTAGACAGCTTCTCCGTGAAAATAGACAGTTAGTTGCCACTAAGGGCAGATCTGTCCATCTTCCGGTGAGAGGGTCTATCAGTGCTGTTAGGGTGTCTGAAGCGTATACCCCCACAGAACAGAACGTATCATGGAGTGCTACGGAAGTAACTCCCTTCAAGATAGGTACGCAGCTGTATATTACTCAGGAGTCCATCGATGGAACTGAGGTAGACGTTATCAATGGCTCTATCGAAGAGGCTGCTATTTCTCTCGCTGTCCGTGAGGATGATGAGATATTTAACGAGCTTCTAGGTAGGCAACCAGATCCAACTCCAAGTGCTGGAATTTGGTCATGGGTTGAAAGGACTGATACTTTCACAGGCGATGCTGGAACTAAAAAGTTTACACTTAGCCTTGGAAAGCCAATCATCCAGATGTCTACAGTAACTATCGCCACAGTTGCTACTACAGCTTATAAAGTAGACTATTATGAAGGTAAAGTTGAGTTCACGAGTGCTCCAGCGTCAGGTGCTGCTATCGTAATCAAATCTTGGTACTCTAAGAGGACCAGGTATGCGACTGCGAATACTGACAAGAGTCTCAAATATGAGGACTTAGTTGCTGCAAAGACTGCTTTCAGGGCTAACAAGTTAGAAGGTGATGTCTGTGTAATGAACCCAGACGAATATGCTGACTTGCTTAACACTGATAAGTTCTTCGATGTTAGCAAATACGGCTCTCGTGAGACTATCCTCAACGGTGAGGTCGGTCAGGCAGCTGGTTGGAAGATCATAGTATCCCTTGCTATCCCAAGTGGTACCGTGCTCTATATCGACACCAGACGAGCAGGATGGTACGTGCTTAAGAGGAACGTCGATGTGAAGAGGAAGGAGAGCCAGGAAACTGACTCATACAAGTTCTTCTTCTACTACGAGTTTGCTCCTAAAGTTACTGATGCTAATGCGGTATACATTTCAGTAAACCACGCAGCGAATGCCGACGCTACTCTGTAGTCGAAGTAAATAGTTCCCCATAAATAGTGTCCAGCTCTGTAAAGAGTTGGGCACATATCTTTTTATCAACATCTTGTATTAGTTATTATATAGAGGGAGAAGATAGTGGTTAGATATTGTACAGCACAAGATGTGCGAACTTATACTGGCTTAAGTATAACAGATGCACCAGATGCTGATTTAGAAGATTTTCTAGATCCAGCCACAAAATCCATTGTAGAACAAATTAGTGTTGCTGTTAAATGGGAAATACTAAAGTCTGGAGGAAGTGGTAATACATACTATACTAAGTATGCTCCAATTGCTGATACTGATGGAGACATGGTAGTCGGAACTTCAGAAGTTAGTTTATATGATTGGGGAAATACTGCTGATGCAGATTCAAAGGTTCCAGTTGTAGTAACTGCCGTATCTTCTTTTGATGGTAAGATTACTGTATCATCTACAATAAATGGAACAGTAACCGGAAGTTATAGATACTATAGACATGAGGTAGATCAGATTCTACTTAGACAGGCTACTGCACTTTATGCTGGATATTTATTTACATTTACTAAATGGGTATGGATTCCAGAGTCTTATCAATTGGGTCCAGTTAGGATAAGAAGTTCTGAGCCAGCATGGGAGAAAATATTCAAAATGTATGTTAGAGTATTGAACTACATACAAAGAAGACCATATGCGGTCACTGGTAATGCTAAACCAACCTTCTCTCTATCTGAGTTACAGCCAGTAGAAATAAGTGGTGATCCAGAATAACTAGCATAAACTTAGATATAGTTGCCAAAAGAATATTTCGCCACACTGTCACACTTAGAAAAATAACAGAAGTTCAACAGTCTGGGGTTTATGGAACAGTTACTAAAGAAACTCACGATTATAGAATCAAGGCTGCAATTCATCCTGTCATATATGAAGAGACATATTGGCTATCTGCTGGAGGATTGCAAGTGGGAGATGCTAGAGGATATTTCTTTAAAGAATATGAAAAAGATACTGGTCTACCTCCAGGTCCTGTTCCAGAACCTACTAATCTAATATCAGTTGCTGAGGGAGATATTATCATTGCTGAGACTAGAGAAGAATATGAAGTTACTAGACTTATCAGATCTTCTGAGTGGGGCTATACGGTATTTGAGGCTATACTCAGGAGACGTACTGTATAATGCCAATTCCACGATCTGCTAAAGGAAGTCGTCTTTTCGGATCTGGTCCATCCGGTTTTTCTCCAACTAGAAGAGAACTTCGTTTAACTATAGATATTTCTGAAGAGATTAAATCAATAGACCTTAGAGGTGGTAGACCGGCTGGTATTAAAAATGCAGTAGATCCTACTAAGATAATAAGACCACAACTTACTCCAGAGCAGAAATTAGCACTTAAAGATGTTAAGAATGCACAGAGGAATGTTAAGAAATTAGGATTCTTCTTGAGACACGGTATTGTGGAAGCTTGTATTAAAGGAGTACATAAAAGTGCTAAAGTTATTATAGATAGTCTAGTTGCTCAGAATGCATTAATTCCTAAAGAAGCGTATCATATTGGTGAACATTATGCTCCAACGTGGGGGGCTGTTGCTATAAATATTACTCCCGATGATGCATACAGAGTTCAAATAGAAGCTGCTCAATTTGGTCTTGAAATGAGAAATAGAATGAGACTTATGACAATAATAACTAATCCAGCTGAAGTACAAAGATTACATTTACAACTTACTATAAAAAGACAAATGTGGTTAGCTGGACCAAAAATAGATGTAATTACTGGTAAACGTATTCCAGATCCATATAGTAAAGCTGCTATGAGAAAGTTATTACAGGAAGGAAAGGTATTCAGATGGACTGAATATATAGAGTCGCTAGCAGAACCAACTCATTATATTAATCATGCTGTAACACTTGCCCTTCCTAGCATACGAGAGATATTTGTAGAAGAACTGAAGAAACAATATAAGAAGGAGTTAGGAGATATTCCAAAGAGGCTTTCTAAATGAGTGCGATAGTTGAGTTCCTTAGATCTAAAGTATCAGACCCGATGCAAAGAATTGCTCCTTTCATATGGGTAGGATATCCTAGATCAATAGATATAACTTATCCATTGGTTGCTGTTACTCCAACTGGTGGAACTAGTAGTCCAATGTCCATCGGAATAACTGGAGATAGATATCTGAATACATATCAAATTGATATATATGTTGATACTGATACTAACACTACTATTGGTGGTAGAATATATGCTCAATATGAACTATGCACTTATATTGCTACACTAATTAAGGATGCTTTAAAGAATAACAAATGTGAATTTCTTAATACTGGGACAAATGTAGATGCTAGATTAACTGCTCCTCGTTTAGTTCCATATGATGAAGTATTAGATCAATATAGAATGATAATGGTATTTACAGTACAATTAAACGATCCAGTAAGCTAGCCTTAACCTAGAAATGATTTTAAAGGAGCTAGGACATCTATTCTGTAGAGGGAACAGATAGATGAGTGATCAATGGCAGACGATGACCAAGTCATATAAAGGAGCCAACGCCAAGATATACATTAAAGAGATTTCAGCAACATACCCGTGTGCTTATGCAGAATCTGCAAGTGTGGATATTGCTAGTAATCTCGAATCAGCTTATACGCTTGGTTCTTCTAGGGCAGCTACTGTTACAGCGGGTAACGAAGATATCTCTGGGACCCTAAGTGGATATTGGGTAGATACTGAATTTATGCACTTCATGCAGAGAGATGCATGTTCGCAGATGACTAATGATTTTAGTCTTAGATTCTACTCAAATGTATGTGATGCAGCAGCTGCACCATACCTCTACTTATGGGGCTGTAGGGCAGACGGACTATCTTTCGATTTCTCGCAAGACGGTTTCCTTATGCATGACATGGACTTCATATGCACTGACTGGTCGTACGGTACGTACACCTAGTCTATTTAGATCTTTCCCTAAATGGTGAAATAACATGAGTGTAGAAAAAAAGAAAGCAACGTTGGAGGATCTACTTGGACCTGCAAACAAGACCCAAGAAGTTTTTTTGGATACACTGAAGATCTCAGTGACAATTAGGAATCTCTGCATTGGAGATATGGCTCTCATCAATGCGTTCAACAAATCTAGGAAGTGGGAAGATGACCCTTATAGAACCTCTATCGGTATTATACAGAAAGGCATGGTTGATCCTCCTATGAAGTATGAGGATGTTGAAAGATTACCAGTTATGGTATCTACTGAGCTTGTTAACAAAATCTCTGAATTAAGTGGTTGGGCTAAACAAACTCAGGAAGAAGTAAGAAATTTATAAAAGAGAATGACGGAGCCTACCTGACTTTAGCAGTAATGTTATACTCAGGTTGGACTTTTTCTTATGTTGCTTCACTTAGTAGTGAGCAATTACAAGCTGCACTAGAAACATATGTTAGAATGAAGGAAGAAGAAATAAAAACTCAGGCAGCATTACTAGGAGTGAAGAAGAAGGGCGGAAAGGGTAGAAGATAAAATGTCTGATCAACCTGTTGTAGATATAATAGTAAAGATCCAAGCTCAATTTGCCGACACTATAGCTCAGTCAAATGCGTTGAAGACTGCTCTTTCCGATGTTCTAACAACCATAACTGATCTAGAGAATAAGACAATGAATATCAACATTAACCTAAGAGGAATGGGAAATGTTGAGGGACAGTTTAAACAATTTTCTAAGTTCGTAGAAAATTCAATGAAGGAAATAAGTGAAGGTAAAGGTACTCCAAAATTATTTGGAGATGTAAGTGAAAAACTCACTGCAATGAATATGGTTCATAGAAGTGAAGTTAAACACAGAGAAGAGCTTGAGAAGGAATTATTTGTTGCTAAGGAAATAACTGCAGCAACAGCATCTGGTCATAGTGCCATGAAGCAACAAGTCGAAGATATAAAAAATGGTTTTGTTGATGTACAAACCGGAATTAGTGATGTAACAGGAGAAGCAGAAAAAGCAGCTTCTGTACTTAAAGTTGATCCAAAAGATTTCATAGATTTTAATAAACATCTTGAAAATACAAGACAAATGTACTCAAGTCTAACAGATGCAGATAAGAATTTTATAGAAGCATCTAAAAAAGAATTAAAGGGAGTTAAGGATGCATTCCCGGATATGAGTTTGGGAGATATAGATGCACAAGCAAAATCTTTAGTTATTCCAATTAGTGCAGCTAAATCAGAAATAATTGCAATGGATAAAGAATATAACAACATGTTTAGAACAGCTGGAAAAAGTGGCGGACTTGCTGAACTAAAGGCAAGTGAGATGATAAAGACATATGAAAGATGGAATAAAGAAATTCCTGCTGCTGAGAGAAATTTAAATAATTTACGAACTGAACTTAATTCTTACGCCCCCAAAGCTACCAAAGAAAAGAAAGTCAAAGAGCCAAAACCAGTTCCTCTTAAAGTTACAATACCGAAAGTAGAACCATTTGATATTAAAGAAGGTGTTAGCAACACTTTAACTGATGTTTCAGCATTTGTATCTAAATGGAAAAGCACTAAAATGCCATTTAGAAATCTTTTCCAGCTTCCAGATTCAGTAAGAGATACATATGAAGAGAGTAGAGCATCCTTTGAAAATCTAAGAGATGCTGTTAAAAGTGGAAATATTATGCCAGATTTGGGAGATATGGATGACCCCAAAAGATTACAAGCAGTGGAGGCTTTAAACCAAGCAATATTTACAAATGATAAATATTTTGATCAATTAAGAGATACTATGGCAACTGCTGCATCACACATAGGCTCATTTGATAAAAGAGCTAGATATCTATCTCGAGATCTTTACATAATGGCATTATATGCTAATAGATTAGCTAGTTCATTTAATCAATTAACACAGAAAATGATAAAAGCATCTGGAGATTTGACTGGGGCTGCAGATGACATAAGTTATGCATGGACTGATATAGGAGAATCAATAGGAGATGCTGCTGCTCCAGCATTAGAAAGAGTAGCATCGTCTATAGAGTCTATTTCAGATTTTGTATCTGGAATGCCTACAGGTGTATTAGCGGTTGTAGGTGTCTTCGTATTATTAACAAATTCAATTGTTGGGTTTGCAAGTAGTGTCTTAGGAGCATGGGCAATGATTGTTCTATGGAGAAATTCATCAATACCCATGGTTAAGCAACAGAAAATTATCGTTGCACAAACAGAAGAAATGACACTTGCATTCTACAAAATGGGTGCTGAAGTAGGTTATTATTCTAAACAAGAGCAGATTCTTACTGCTGCTCTTGCTGCAGGAGGCACTAAAGATGAAATTAAAAGATTACAAGATTTGCTAGCAGCTATGAAATTATGGAGAGCTGGAGAACATAAAATCCTTCAGGCACATATAGCCGAAGCTAGGCAAGGCGGACTCCCACTAGATAAAATTCAAGATGGATATGGTGAAGGTATTACTTTAGGAGAAGCTTATGTCGATGCACTTAGTAAGAAATTCGGAGCTGCTGAATATATTCAACAAATAGCAACTCCAGGCATAGATACAATCTTTAAAGAGGGTATGAATTTTGGTGAATCTCCTATAAGTCAAGCTCTTAAACAAAATCTAGTGCCAGATGGAATTTTTAATCACATAAAGGATACACTAAAGGGAATAAAATCAGTTGTAAGAACTGCCGGAGGAGTACAGCCAAGACAGATTAAAGAACTCAAAGGAATATACGGCAGTCCTGGTATGGCAGATATGGAAAAGGTAGTACAAGATGTTGAAAATGCATCTATAAAAAGAGGGAAAGATGAGAAGAGATATAGAGATAAATTAGCTGGAAAAGCTACTCCGCCACCACCTCCAGAACCTCCTGTAATGGTACCTAAAACTCCTAAAGTAGTTGTAGATAGTACTGCTATGGCAGCGGGAATATCTACCTCACTTGCAGAACAAATTCCTAAACCTCAGGCATATATGGATGAAGTTGCTGGAACTACTACTCGTCAACAAGATTCAGAATGGGGAGATGTATCTAGTTCTACTTTTACCATATCTAATGCTGTGTTTACTTCTGATATCCCTATTCCAGCAGACTACACTCGTATGAGTAGTGAATATACTCGATCGACTAAGGATTACGAAGCAAAGCTTGCCGGTGATTATTCTAAGAGTAAACCTTCTTCAGCTCCCCCAGAGTTAAAATTACCTCCACGTAGAAAGACTAATGCTGATATAGAGAATCTAAGAAAGAGCATTTCAGAAAAGCTTGCTGAGATAGATAAACTGGAGTTAGAATCAAAAGCCATCTATGATAAGACTATTACAAAACCTCCAGTTCCTCCGCCAGTTCCACCTACTCCAACAGAACCACCCACCACTGCTAAGAAATCAAATAAGCCTAAAAAGGGAATGAGCAGTATAGCCGGTGTAGCTGGTATTGGTTTAGGAATAACTGCTATGGTAGCACTACCAGCTGTTCTAAATAAATTATCTGGTCCTATGGAAAGATTAGGAACAGCCATAGCTAATTTGATTCCAGATTGGTTTGTAAATAGTTTAGATGCAATAGCTGACTGGGCAGATAAAGCACCTGGAATACTTGTAGCATTAGGTGCAGTTCTTGCAGTAGTTGGAATTGGGATTGCTGTAAGTTTTGTAAAGAGTTTTGTGGGTACTATAGGTGCAACTTATGGTGCATCTACAGCAACAGCACTTCTATCAGGAACTCCAGTAATTACAACGGCTGCTACTACACAAGGAACTGTTGCTGGAATAGCATTCATAACTTCATATATGGCTTCAGCCAGTGGAACAGCTGCTATTGCAACACCTATACTGGCACCAGTAGCAACTGGAGGACTACTCATTGGACTTAAAGCAACAATAGGTGGAATAGTTACAGCAGTGAGTGGGGCATTAGCTGCAGCAGCAAGTGCTGTACTTGCATTCCTTACTGCATTTGCAGTTCCAATATTGATTATTGTTGGTGCACTTGCAGTATTATATGCATTTATGACAGACTTTGGCGGAGTTACTACAAATACAAAGAATTTCATAGCATACTTGCAGAACGATGTATTCAAACTTACCAGTAATACTGATGCACTCAATACTTCTTTAGAAACAACTAATAAACAATTAAGTGATACTCAAAGTGGACTAATGGGAACTAGTGTACAGGTACCAAATCTTGGAGATTGGTTCCAATGGTTAACAGATAGAGTTACAGATGTAATAAATATATTAGCAGCTGGAAAGAAAGCTATAGATGATTTCTTCAAACCAAAAGAAGATCCAAATAATATAGGACCAAAACAAGGAGAAGGTGGCGGAGGAGCTGGAGTAAGAGGTAGAGGTGATCGTGATCCAGATATTCCTACTGATCCATTAGGAACGACAGAACTTAAGAAAGACTCTAACATAATTGGTGATATATTAGATAGTATAGGTAAATGGTGGGATAATGTAGTAGGTGCAATCTCTAACTATAAAGATGCAGCACTTGGATTTACTAACAGTATAATAAATGGAGAATCTCCTGGAGGATTAATAGACGTAATTACCAAGACAGAGGAACTTAGCAGAGCCTGGAGAACTGCATTATCTGGACTGCAACCATTGAACTTAAACAATTTAGGATTAGGTTCAGCAAATCTAGATGTTAAGTTACAGCCAACTGTAGAATTATTACCATTTGATATGCGTAGTCTCAATCTACAGCAAAGTGTAGATAATTTGAAATTACAATCAATGGATATGAGTGCTATAAACTTACAACCAAACTTAAGTAATGCTGGAGTTAACGGCATTCCATCTACAAATACAGCTGATTATATGAGTGGGTATACTAGAGATTTATCTAGGTCTAGTAGTGTAAATAATATCTATGTGACTGTGAACATAGACAAATCAGTTTCACAGAACCTAGATGAGCAGACCGTAGCAAGATTGGTCTCAGATAAGATAGCTAAAGAAGTTGGGAGGAGAATTGGATAATGTCAAGTACTCGTGGTATGAAATTAATGGCTTATGATTCCAACATGACATATGGCATCGTGGCAAACATATTCAATATAGAATTAGATACAGGAGAGACATCTGGTATTACTTCTGTTCAATATGATGCATCAGATGAAAGAGAATATACTAGATTTGATAAGATGCCAGATGGAGAATATAGACAAATAAGACCACATGATAAAGAACGTGAACTTACAGATCTTACTATTAATGGATGGGTAAATGATCCAAACTATCATCAAACTTTGGCATCATTACTATATCTATCAAAAAGAAAACGAATGTATCTTAAAGTAGCTAGTCCATACGTTGTATCTCCTACAGCTAATCCCAAATACGGTGGTAGTTATGATAGTTGGAATAGAGCTGATAGTACTATAGGATGGTATGGTGGAACATCTTCTCCAGGGTCTAATGGAAGTGTTTCAATTGATTCAGTTAATAGAATAGAAGGAGCTGGATCAGTTAAATATACAGCTAGTTCTGGAGCAAATACAATGGTTAGATATGCATATCCAGAGGGTTCTGGTCATAATTGTTCCTATTGGACTCATGTATATTTGTGGTTATGGTGTGATGCTGGATCAACTCAATTTAGTAGTAGCAGAGTATATGTTAGAGATGATGCATCTAATGAAAAATATTGGAATATATCTTTTTCACCATCAACATGGACAGAATTTACTCTAGCTAGAAGTTCTGGTGTAGGTGGTGCTGGAATGATTGATCGTATACAAGATGTTAGAGTACAACTTACTTCTGGTCCATCTTACTCCTATGTAACCAATGTTGATAATTTGATGTTTGGACGTTATGGAGTTCCAGATAACAAACCTCTAGGTGGAGGACTTGCTGAAGCTGCTGGATATGCAGTAGAGTCACTACAAGTAACTATGAGAGCATCTTGTAGATTTGATTATACATTAAAATTGAAGAAGATAAATGATGCATTGTGGGACTAGGTGATGTAAAATGCCTAAGTGTAATACAGATATCAGGGTCTATGATGTTTCAGCAGAGAAATGGATATCAGGTATCATTCCAAATAATATCATTAGATCTAGATTTAGAAGAGCTGTAACTGAAGGCATTGGTGAGTTTGAATTTGATTGGGATATGCCCACTTGTAATATACAAGAAGACGATATAGTAGTTCTCAATCTTGGTCAACGTAATGGATGGTGTTTAAGATGGTTTGTTGGGCAAGTGGATAAATCAATAGAGACTGGTTCTAAAGAACATAGAAGATTCAATATTGTTGGCAGAGAAATGTCAAAGATACTAATGGATAAACCTGGTCCAGAGGGTGCAGTTACTGGAACTCAAACAGATGTAATAAAACAAATAGTATCCCCATTAGTGAATAATTCTCCAGCTACATCTAGAGTATCAGGTGAACCAATATTTATCAATGAAACTGGATATTGGAATGACCTGTGTGTAGATGCAGTCATATCTGGGACTTGGAGTGCATTTAAAGGACCATTTACTCCATTAACTTATGATGTTGATTATCAATTTGATTTATCAACTAATCCTCCATCTGGTAGAGTAAGATCTATAGCAGGCGGCTCGGTTTCCAATGGAGAACATATTTACATCAATTATCAAACTAATAGAAACTTACCATTTGGATATTTAGATAGTGGAATACGCAAATATGAGATATATGACACAGGCATTGCTACTAATCCAGAAACTATAGTAATAAATGCTGCTGGTGTTGGGATGTGGGGAGCAGTATCTGAAGCATGTGGTGGAACAACAACTGCATATGATTTCTATTTATCACCATCTATGGAGTTAGTTACTCTAGCCGCTGGTGGTGGAGTAACTTATGAGACTAGTATTGCAACTATGGATGCAATAGACGTATCTAAAGATACTAGATATATTCTAAATGATACAAAAGTAATGAATAGAGCAGATTCTGCAGCAATGCCAGCAGATGGAGATGAATGGACAGAGGGTGTGAGTTTAGGTAGCTGGTCTGCTGAAGCAAGTCTTCATGGTGTCTTTGATTGTGTAACTTTTGCTGATAACTCTTCTCAAGCTGATGTTGGTGGTGGATATTTCAGATCCTCTTATAGTATTACACCTAGTGTAATTGCTGAAGCAAGTAATGTTAAAGTTGGTAGTTATTATATTAAGACTGTTACAGCATCTGACGTTAGATGCATGATATCAAAAATTAGTTTTAGTCCACCTATAGATATATCTAGTCCAGCATATTATAGTAAACTAACATTCTATGCCTATGCTAATCCTACATTGACTGGAATAATAGAACTTAGACAAACAGACAGTAAGAAATACTATTATACATTCGGTCCTGGGACAACAAATTTCGGAGATCCAACTACTAAATTAAGTGGGTGGGACTCTATCAATATGCCAACATTTGCTTCTATCAGTAGTATTGCATTCAAAGTATTTTCTACAGCATCTAGCGGAATGGAAACTGGACTAGATGGATTTGCTTTCGGAGAAGCTGGAATGATGGCACAGGCATCAGATTCTGCTAGTCAAACATTATACGGACTTAGGAGAACTAATGGCATAATAGCATATCCAGTCATTGATAATACTATAACTACAATAGAGGAAGCACAACAGAAAGCAGCTTCTATAATTGCTAAATATAAAGATCCGATAGATATATTAGAAAAAATACATTTGCCATTTGGAAACATATTACTCATTCCAGGAGGAAATCTTAAAGTTGAAACTAATACTGCTGGACAATATTATCAAACAGTTAGAATACAGACGGTTGAACATCAGATATATGAAAGTACACCTACAACTTTAGTCGAATGTGAATCCTCGCCAGCTTCTGGAATTGAGGCGTACATAGAAGAGTTAGACGCTGAAATTAGAAAACTGGAGATGAGGATTGGGACAGGATGAGTTCACTTGAAGATGTAGTTTCTAATTTAATTATTCGAGTACGTAAGATTAGATTCTTTCTTACTTATGGTGCTTCTCTTACTTTAGAGCTAGGTGAATTTGGTCTAGATAATCCTGGTATAAAACTATCAGAATACTTTAATCTTCATATCATAGAGTGGCCAGCACTTCGTGATATTGTAAGACCAACTAAAGGATTATTCTATACTATAGGACCATATGTAGATTATACTTTTTCATATCTCTATAACTATATTGGAGTAATAGTTTATGAACTTGACACAATTAAGATGTTTGATAAGTTTGTTGATATGTTCTTTCTCTTACGTCCATTCGTTATTTATACGTATGATTTCTTACATATAGAATTAACATTAACTGAACAAACTACATGGCTGTACAAATATATTTATCTATCATTCAACTTAGCAGAAATTCATAAACAAACTGATGCTCTAACTGATATGTTCTTTCTTCTGCGTCCTTTTCCAACATATACATATGACTTCTTACACATAGAATTGACATTAATTGAACCAACTATATGGATGTACAAATATATCTATCTAGCAATTAACTTACTAGAGACACATACTATATCTGATGTTTTTACAGATATGTTCTTTTTATTACGACCATTCCCTACTTATACATACGATTTTCTACATATAGAATTAAGTCTAGTTGAGCAAACTACATGGTTATATAAGTACGTGTATTTAGCAGTTAATTTAATAGAAACTCATACAATGTCTGATAGTTTTGTTGATATGTTTCTATTACTACAACCATTT
>Ga0315284_10009870_pt1 | contig 13594 bp, 9 predicted proteins | sample YL17G09_16_MG_FD_203696 | JGI IMG/M metagenome (GOLD analysis project Ga0315284, IMG submission 203696) | Sediment microbial communities from Yellowstone Lake, YNP, Wyoming, USA - YL17G09_16 | ecosystem: Environmental > Aquatic > Freshwater > Lake > Sediment | place: USA: Wyoming | collected...
ACGGCGCCTCGGCCAAACCCAGCGCTCGCCGCGCCTGCTCGAGCGCCGCCAGGACCACCTCCGCGCCTTGGCGCGACAGGTCGCCGAACGCTTCGGTTATCGCACCGGCTAATCGCCCGAGGGTCTCGGCTGCGTCGCCTTTGCTCTGGCGGACGGCGTCAGCGGCCGCCTGAAGTTCCGCAGCCAGGCGCGCGAAATTCGCCGCGGCGGCTGCCGGCGCCGCGCCCTCCAGGGCGTCGGCCAGACGTTCTCGCTCCAGCGGCGGCATGCCGGTCGTGCCCGGCTCGCCGCGCAGACGGTTGGCCAGTTCGCCCGCCGCGGCGCCGGCCCCCGCGCCGTCGCCTGCGCCGGCCGCTTCGACCATCTTCTTGACCTGCGGGTTCTCAATTTTCTGGAGCGCCTCGCCTGCCGCCCGATGCCGCTCCGCCGCCTGGGCGGCCGCCTGGCGCACTTCCTGCGTGGCCTCCTCGGCGTCGCGCCGGCGGGCGCCGGCCTCGAGGAGCCGGGCGACCGACCGCTCGACGGCCTGCCGGAGGTCCGGGGCGATCCGCTCATCGCGCGCCGCCCGGGTGAGCGCATCGGCAGCCCGTGATGCCGCCGGCGCCGCCAGCGGCGGCCCCGCGACGGACGGCACGAAGGAAAGGCTTGCCAGGACGAGAATGGCGGCGAGGACCATCCGCCCGCGCTGCCCGAGCGACTTGGCGAGGGACGAGTTCGGGATAGAAAGCCGCTCGGCCACCGACCGCGCCTGTTCCAGCAGTTGGGCGTCCAGTGCGTGGCCCGGCGACTGGGCTGCGGCATCAAGCACCTCGAGGGCCGTCGCCAGGCGTTCCTTCAGCCGGCCCGCGCGGTCGGCCGCCAGCGCCGCCTGCCGCAGCGACGCGCCGACGAAAAGCCGTGCGAGGAAAGCCGCCGCGAAACCGGCAGCCGGCCAAAGGAGGGGCCAGAGGGGTTCCGCCCATCCTGCGGGAAGGGCGCGAGGCCAGAAAATTCGGAGAAGCGTTTGAACCAGAGCGGCGCCCGCACCGACGAGCGCGCCGGCCAATCCCGCCTCAGCCGCCCGCACCACGAGCAGCCGACGACGCACACGGCGCAGCGATTTTTCGAGCGGGTCCATGGCGCGACTCCTCGCCGCCCTTCCTGTTAGATTATACGACGGCGGGCTGGTTCGCGTTAAAACTGTCGGCGGCGGCGTGAGGACGAAATGCCCAGTTCTTCGCGGTACTTGGCGACGGTTCGGCGGGCGACGTCGAGACCCTCGGCCCGCAGCCTCTCGACCAGTTGTTCGTCGGACAGCGGCTTCGCCTTGTCTTCCGTGTCGACGATCGCCTTCAGCCGCTGCCGAACCTGGTCCCACGCCACGTTGTCGCCGTTGGCGTTCTGCGTCCCGCCCGCGAAGAAGTCGCGCAGGGCGTAGATGCCCCAGGGGGTGTCGGCGTACTTGTCGGCGACGGCCCGCGAGATCGTCCCGACGTGCCGCCCTACGTCGTCCGCCACTTCCTGCATCTTCAGCGGCCGGATCTGGTCGGGGCTCTCGTCGAAGAACGGCCGCTGGAACTTCACGATGGATCGCGCGACGCGCTCCAGCGTGTCGCGGCGCTGCTCGATGGCGTCGATCAGCCAGCGCGCCGACCGGATGTTCCGTGCGACGAACCCGCGCGTCTTCTCGTCCAGGTCGTGCTGTTTGACGAGTCGGCGATAGGTCCGGCTGATGTAGAGTTCCGGTGCGCCTCGCCGCTCGACCGTTACGCGCCACTCGCCCGCCTCGTCGTCCCACTCGATCCGAACGTCGGGGATGATCGGCGGCGTGCGCTCGGGGCTCACCGCCGTCCCGGGATGCGGATTCAGACGCCGAATCCGTTCGACCGCCTCTTTCACGACCTCGATCCCGACGTCCAGTGCCTTGGCCATCTGGGGATACCGGTTCGCCTCGATGTCCTTGAGGTGGTGGCGGATGAGGCGAACCTCCAGCGCGTCCTCCGGAAGGGCCCCGGCCCCGTCGCCGAACGACGGGTCCGCCGCCAGTTGCACCAGGAGACACTCCTCCAGATTCCGCGCCGCGACGCCCGTCGGCCCGCTCCGCTGCACCAGCCGCAGCACCGTTTCCATTTCCTCGGGCGACGCGGGCGGGTCGGCCTCCTCGGCCAATCCCTCCAAGCCCACCCGTAGGTATCCGTTGTCGTCCAGGTTCCGGATCACCAGGTCGCCCAGTTGCGATACGCGCTCCGGCACGTCCTCCAGGTGCCACTCCGCCAGCATGTGTTCCTGGAGGGTCTGGCCGGTGTCGGGCGTGTTCTGCATGGCCTCGAACTTCGGATCCGGTTCGCCGCTCGCGACGCGCGGTCGCTGCCACGTGGATGTTTCGTCGAAGTAAGTCTCCCACCGGTCCACGAGGTTCGACAGGTGCTCGAAGTCCTCCGCGCCCCCTTGCGCATCGCGCACCACGAGGTTCTGTTCCGACTCTGTGCGGGTCGACGGTTCCGATTCCTCATCCGTCTCCTGCGTCGTCTCCGACGAGTCCTGACGGATCTCCAGCACCGGGTTGGCGATCAGTTCCTGGTTGATCCGCTCCTCGAGCGCCATGAGCGGCAACTGGAGGATCTCCATCGCCTGGATCATCCGCGGCGCCAGGATCATCCGCTGCTCAAGACGCTGTCTCAGGCTCGTGTCGAATCGCATCCTATCCTTCCATCTCGCGCCGGTCCCGCAGCGCGTCCGCCAGCATCCCCTGGTTTGCGTAATCCAGGCTCGCGCCCGCCGGCAGGCCCCGCGCCAGACGCGTCACCTTCACGCCCGTTTCCCGCAGCCGGTCCGCCACGTAGAGGGCCGTCCCATCGCCCTCGGCCGTCGCGGCGAGCGCCAGGATGATTTCCTCGACCTCGCCTCCCGCCACGCGCTTCGCGAGGTGCTCGACGTCGAGGCGATCGGGCCCGTGCCCTTCCGTCGGTGCCAAGAGGCCGCCCAGCACGTGGTAGAGGCCGTCGTACCCTCCGGTGGCCTCGATACGGATGACGTCCTTCGGTTTCTCGACGACGCAGATCCGCGAGCGGTTTCGCCGCGCGCTCGAGCAGATCGCGCACCGGTCCTTGTCCGCCAGCGCCCCGCATTCGGCGCAGTGGCCGACTTTCGCCTTGATGTCGTGCATGGCCTGGGCGAGGGCTTTCACTTCTTCCTCGTCGCCCTCCAGCAGATGGAACGCGATCCGCTCGGCGCTTCGCCGGCCGATGCCCGGCAACCGGCCCAGCGCCTCGATCAACCGCTCCATCGTCTCCGTGTAGGCGTCCATGATTCTTCCTGGCGCTCCCGGCGCGGGAGCGCTTGACGCCAACTGAACGTTGCCGCGTGCTTCCGCCCGCGCGCCCGTTTAGCCGCCCCGCTTGCGGGGCGCGTGCCGTTGCCCCGGTGGACGGGCTCGAACGGCGTTTTCTACCCCAGCAGGTCCGCGAGGCCCGGCGGCAGGGGCAGGCCACCCAGGAGCCGCGACATCTCCGCCCGCTGAAGGTCCCGCGCCTTCGCCATCGCCTGGCTCACCGCGCCGCGGACCATGTCCTCCAGGAGTGCGACGTCGCCGGAGTTCACGACCTCCGGTGCGATCTTGAGGCCCACGAGTTCCTGCATCCCGTTGGCGGTCGCGACGACTCCCGGCGCGCCTGCCCCGTTGGGGCCGGGACCCCCGGCCGACCCTTCCACCCTCTGCCTCGCGAGCGATTCCTGGGTCTCTTTCATCTTTTGCTTCATCGCACCGGCGTTGCGCATCAAGCCCAGGAGGTCGCCGAGTCCGCCCATCCGTCCGTCTCCAATTGGTTTCAGTCTTCGATATTGACGATCCGGCCGTCGAAGAGGCGAATCGCTTTTTGGATGAGCGGGTCCATCATGGCCTCGTCGAGTTTTTGCCGCTTCGCGGGTTCGCGCGGCGGGGGAGGCTGCCCGTTCGGCGCCTCGGCCCCTGGGTCCAGCCGCGCGGCCTCCACTTCCGTCGGCGCGGGCGGCGGCCCGGCGCCAGGTTCCTCGGTTTCGCTGGGGACACGTCCTCCGTTTTCACTCAGGCCGTGCTTTTTTTTTTCGTCGGCCATCGGCTGCGGCACGGGCCTCGACGACCCGCCCGCAAGCGACCGCTCCAGCCGCTCCAGCCGCCCCAGGACCTCCGGCAGCGGTTCCATCTCCGCGAGCGATGCCATCCGGACGACCGCCAGTTCGGCCACCGGTCGGCCGTCCGCCGCCCAGCGTGCCCGCGACCGTGCTTCCACCAGATACCCCATCGCCGCCACGAGCGCCGGCACGGACAGTTTCTCCGCCTCGGCCGCCAGGGCTTTCGGGTCCGGCCCGAACACGTCCACCAGTTCCACGTCCGAGCCGCACGTCTTGACGACCAAGAGGTCCCGGACGAGGCGGATGCACTGGTCCAGGAGCGCGAGGACATCGGCCCCGCCGGCCAGGAGGTCGGCGAATTTCCGCAGCGCCGCGCCCGCGTCGCCGTCGGCGCACGACTCGAGGAGCGCCAGCATCTGGTCTCCGGAGACGGCCCCGACGCTGTCGCGTACGGCCTCGATCGTCACTTTGCCGCCGCCCACGGCGATCGCCTGGTCCAGAAGCGTCAGGGCGTCGCGCACGCTTCCGCGTCCCTCGCGCGCGATCGCCAGGAGCGCGTCGGCGTCGGCCTTCACCTTTTCCTGTTTGCAGATGTTCGCGAGGTGCTCCGCAATGCGCTCGGTCGGCACGGCGCGGAAATCGAACCGCTGGCACCGCGACAGGATTGTTGCAGGGAGCTTCTCCGGCTCGGTCGTCGAGAAGAGGAAGAGGACGTGTTCGGGCGGCTCTTCGAGAGTCTTCAGCAGTGCGTTAAAGGCGTTCCGCGAGAGCATGTGCACTTCGTCGATGTAGTAAATCTTGTAGCGCGCCCGCGCGGGGCGGTAGTAAGCGTTCTCGCGGAGCGTCCGGACGTCGTCCACGCCGGTGTTCGATGCGCCGTCGATCTCCAGGACGTCGACGTCCTCGCCGCGGTGGATCGCCTGGCAGATGTCGCACGTGCCGCAAGGCTCCGCCGTCGGACCTTTCTCGCAGTTCAGCGCCGCCGCCAGGATCCGCGCCATCGTCGTCTTTCCGACGCCGCGCGTCCCGCAGAACAGGTACGCGTGGGCGATGCGCCCCGTCGCGATGGCGCTCTTCAGGGTCCGCGCGATGGGTTCTTGGCCGACGACGTCGTCGAATTTCTTCGGGCGGTAACGCCGCGCTAGAACCGTGTAGGCCATGACTGTTTTCGTCTTTCAATCCGCAATTACTCTGTTGAAAACATCCCTCTCCACCCTCCGGGGGGAGAGGGGAGGGTGAGGGGGGAATGACGGAGCAACCCCTATTCCCCTCACCCTACCCTCTCCCACAAGGGGAGAGGGGGAACCCCGGCGCGCCGGGGTTTTCAACAGAGCAATCCGCTTGCCACACTCGCCGCGCTACTTCTTCCTTCACCGCTCGCCGCTCTCCGGCTCTTCGGCTCGCTGTTTGCCGTTCCCCCCTCCCTGCCTTTCTCTGCGTTCTCTGCGCCCTCCCTGGCAGGGCTACGGCCCCTGCCGTGGCCCGCTGCGTTGAAGGCTGTGCCGTTTCGCCGTTCAATCCGAAACTTGCCACGGCGTCTTGTCCCGGCGTAGTCCGAAGGACGAAGCCGGAAGTCCCGGCACGCCGGGACGAAGCCGGGTCCGCAATATAAAAAATGGCCGTGCACCTCCCGTCGAATAAGGTCAACCGCGGGTTGCGGTCTCCGTGGCTCCGGTCCGACGAGCCCACGGCGCCTGGGCCTTCCGGCTTAGGGCTGCTGCCTTCCGGCCCTGACCCGGTTCACCGGCGACCCATCGCATGGGGTCCGACCTTCAACGCCCGGTGGACCGCTCCCTATCGACCGACCAAAGCCTCGGGGAGGAATTCAGCCCTGCTGGAGCGGGTTGCAGGTACAGGGCACCGCTAACGCCCCGCCTAGCACGGCCATTTTTCCCTCGGGTCCTCTCGTGCCGCCGCATCAACCCTATCTTTGCGCGGCGTCCCGGCGGGACGCCGCGATGCGTGCAAATCACATGCCACCCTGGCTCGCCGATCGGCTTCCACCCCCAAGTATACCACTCCCAGCGCCCAAAGCAAGCCGAACTCGCCCCTTTCCCCGCTACACCGAATATTTTTTGATTTTGGGTGTCACAAACCGCCTTCAGCCTCACGCTAAGTATACGGAGCGTCGGCACTCATCCTTGGCGGAGCGGGCCACGGTGAAGATTTCGGGTGGGTCTATGACCGGCAAACGGGCAAAAGGCGTTCACGGGGTGGCGACGCCGGCAGCAGCCCCGGCTCGCCCGAACCGCGCCAGGAGAATCCCACTATTTGCCGCACCCGTCGTGCTCTTGGCCGCTCTCGCCGCAGCCGGGCATTTCGGATTCTTCCGCAGCAACTCCGCCAAGCCCCTTGCCGCCGACACGCCCCCGCCGGTCAAGGTCGTCCGCATGGCCCAAACCCTCGACGACCTGCTGAAGATGCCGTCCGAGATTCTCGCCTACGTGGACATCGCCGAGATGAACCTGCTCTGCGCCGAGGGGCTCCCGGGGGCGGAGAGACTGGACATCGCCAAGTGCCTCGCCCGCCTGAACGATTGGGCCGAGCGGGTGCGCTATTGGACCGACCGGAGCCTGTGGGATTTCCGCCGGAACCCGGAGAAGTTCGAGAACTCCGAAGCCAAGTTCCGGGTGCTGCTTCTGATCTCGGTCATCCAGCAAGACTTCGGCGTTCACTATAACGACCGGGGCGAGCGGAGTTGCGACTTCTCCAACGCCAAGAACGCGTTTCTGCACGGGATGATTGACGACACCAACGGCGGCACCTGCGCCTCGATGGCCGTGATGTACGTTGCCGTCGGCCGTCGTTTGGGTTATCCGATGAGGCTGGTGCTGGCGAAGACCCACATCTTTGCCCGATGGGAAAACCCTGCCACCGGCGAGCGGTTTAACATCGAGGGCACCAATGCGCAATTTGCGGACCATCCGGATTCCTATTACCGCAACTGGCCTGACAAGATTACTGACGAAGAGATAAAGCAGGGCTGGTATCTCAAGCCGCTGACGCCCGCCGAAGAACTGGCCGTGTTCTTCCACAATCGCGGCTACTGCCTCATGGACAGCGGACGCTTTGTCGAAGCGAAAGCCGCCTTTGCCGTGGCGGCCCGGTTGGCCCCGCAAGACCCGTTGGGGCCGGTCCGGATTGCCGGCGCAGCGGAGGCGATGCGACCCGTTCGTGTGCTTCGTTCTCGGAGACTGCCTGCCAGCCTACCTGCGGGCAACTACAGGTACGGGATGTCTCCGGAGCCCGGGGATCCCTTGGACGAAGTTGACCGTATCATTGCCATCGACCGGGCCAATCGGGGGCGGATGACGCGGCCGCCGCAACCGCCTCAACCGCCGAACCCTTATGGGTCCTACAGCCTGCCCACCCCCTATGAGCCGCAGCCGCCTTATCAACCAGGAAGACCATGAAACTTGAGGATAGGAAAGGGGAACGACCATGAAACGGACAACACTGCTGACCAGTGCTCTGGCGATAGCCGTTGTCTTCGCCCTAGCCAACCCGGCGGATGCCATGCGCGACCCCGGCGGACCCGCCGGGCCGTACGCGGATGGAATGAATCTGTACCAGTATGTCAACTCCGCACCGACGGTTCGTGTTGATCCGCTCGGTTTGAAGGGAACCGACTGTGGAGTCAAAGTCCACCGCATTTTTCCAAACAAGACGGCCATGGGCGAGATCGGCCACACCTGGCTTGAGTACAACGGGAAGACCGTGGGCTTCGCTCCTGGAGGTATTTATACTCCAGAAGATCCCTGGCATGAAATACCTGGCCCGGACAAGAGTTGGGATGCCCCCGTGGACAGTTCGGCATGGTTCCGCCGCATGAAAACGGGAGACGGCGAAACCGGGAAGAAGTGCGCTTGTGTGACCTGCCAGGAGGTTTATGACTGCTTGGACAAGGTGACGGCAGCATGGAAAGGGGTCAAGTTTAAGTTCAAAGGGCCGAACTGCCGCGATTATGTGCGGTCCGCCCTGAATGCCTGTTGCCTCAACTATCCCATCAGTGACCACCCGATAAGGAAGGGATTGCGGGCACTTACGATCGTTGGACTCGGGCCGCTCGGCGCACTTATACCCTTGCCTACGATTGAGGAAGGCGATATATAGGGACGTGCGTTCGCTTGGCGATGCGCCGTGCGAAAAAGGCCGTTTTATGCCCCCGACTAACGACGGGGCGGGAGAAGGAGGCCATCGTGAAAGCCTGCGCGGTTTTTCTGCGGCGCATGGGCGCCGTGGCAGTGATCCTGGTTGGTTGCACCACGGCTTTCTCGTGCAAGGCGGGTGACGAGGCGCAACCTGGCGTCACGCCGGCTCAATTTGTCACAGTGACGATCCACAGTTACAGCCCTAGCCGGGAGGACGCAGGGTGGGCGCCCGACCCTAGACTTCTCTGGAACAGGGGCCACGTTACGCTGGGTCGCGAGGCTACAAAGCGGCTCTTCGCCGACATGACGTGGACCTCGGAAGGCGCCATACGGATGACCACGCTGCTAGTGGTTGCCCAAACGGAAGATGGTGAACGCCGCCTTGTGGCCCTTTGTCCGGCTGGATTGTCCGCTTGGATTAAAGGTGAACCGGGCGATTTCCTTTTCCCCGGAGAGGTGGGCGAAGTCGCCAATAAGTTTCTCTATCCGTTGATCCTGAAATGTTTCAATCCGCAGTCCGAAAGGCTTGAGCGTGTCCGGGCTCACGAGGTGCCGGAGGAGCCCTGGCCGATGCCTTATGGCGAGAAGTTCGGCTTCCTCGATCCGAGCGGAAACAAGATGGTCATTGCGCCTCAGTTTGACGACGCTCAACCATTCTCCGAGGGTCTGGCACCGGTGCGGGTGGGAGACGCGGATTCCGGCCGGTGGGGGTATGTGGACACGACCGGACGCATGGTGATTCAACCCAAGTTCACCTGGGCCGGCCCGTTCTCGGAAGGCCGCGCCGCGGTGACGGTGGGGGACCTCTTCGAAGGCAAACAGGGCTACATCAATCGCGCGGGGGAGATGGTCGTTGAACCGCAGTTTAATACGGCAGGGCTGTTTATCGGCGGTCGGGCAAAAGTGTCCAAGCAGGAGGGCGATGCGCTCCCTCAATTATACTATCTGACGATGGACGGCGCCCTTCACGAACATGATCCGGCCAAGCAGCGCCAAGGGAAATAAGGCTCTGAGCCGGTAGCGGCGCTGCCTTGGCCCTTGCACCAAGTAAGAGATAGGGTGGTACTGGCGGACCGTCAGGTGTCCGGACCGGCCTGCGATTTGGGGCACTTCGAGAGGGCCTTGAGGGCCTTGGCGACCGTCGGATAGAGGTCGAACAGGCGGTCCAGGTGCGAGAGCCGAAGGATGGTGGCCACGGCCGTGTGAAGGTTGGCGAAGGCGATCCGCCCGCCGCGCGTCGCGTAATGATGATGGACCCGGACGAGGGACGCCAGGCCCCAACTCGAGACGTACGTGAGCCGCTCAAAGTCCAGCACGACGCAGGGCGATCCTTCGTCGAGCAGCCGGTACATCGTCTCGATGAATTCGTCGGTGTTGGTGTGGTCCAGGCCGCCGTCGAGCGCCAGGAGCCTGACGCCTTCGACTTCGCTTGGGTGCTCGCGCATCTCCATGGGATCTCCTTCTGCCGCCGGCCGCCGACTCCAGGGGCCTATCCTAGCGGTTCTTCGAGGGGCCTGTCAAAGCGAATCCCCCCCAACGAGTGGCCCGGAGTGTGTGACTGTTTTTCGTGGCATGGTGTTGGTGCCGTGTTGTTAGGAGGCGGCTTCAGCCGCCTTGGCGCCGCGTAAGCGGCGAGTAGACCGGGGCTTTTAGCCCCGGTTCGCAAGCGCGCCAAGACAGCCTGATGTTTTTTCTTTTTCCTCTCCGCCCCGCTGAAAGCGGGGCGGAGAGGGAAAAGAATAAGGAAAGGGAAGGTGGCGACCGGTCACCCCGCCATAAAATGGCGGGGCTAAACCCCGCTAACGCGGGGCAAAGGCCCATGAATGGGCCTAACAGCCACGGCCAGAATCCGCAGTCACACCCGGCCCGGAAGTGCGAAGCGGAAATTGCTCGATAATTCCACGCCGCCTGATAAGATAAAGTGCCCGAGAAGCAGTAGAGTGTCTGCCCCGTGGGGGTTCCGCGAAGCGGAGACTGCAAGGAGACCAGGAGATCATGAGAAGACTCGCTTTCATGTGGTGCGTCGTCGCGCTGATGGCGTGCCTGGGATGCCGGGGCGTCCTGGGTGCTGCGCCGGCGGAGGAACATCTGGCAACCCTCGACTTCCGCCAGGTCGTCCAGAGCGCCAAGGACAAAGTTTTTCCGGCGGTCGTCTATATCAAGGTCATCCGCGAGACGCACGAGGCGGGCAAGAAAATCTCCCAGGAGATCTCGGGCAGCGGCGTCATCGTGAGCCCCGGCGGCGAAGTCCTTACGAACTGGCACGTCGTGGACAAGGCCGTCCAGGTCCGCTGCCTTCTCTACGACGGCCGCGCCATGGACGCCGAGGTCGTCGGCACCGACAAGGACACCGACCTGGCGGTCGTGAGGCTGAAACGCCCCGACCCCTCGCCGGTTCCCTTCGCGAAACTCGGCGACTCGGACGTCCTGAAGGAAGGCGATTTCGTCATGGCCATGGGCGCCCCGTGGGGGCTGTCGCGCAGCGTCTCGATCGGCATCGTCTCCTGCACGCACCGCTTCCTGCCGGAGTCCAGCGAGTACAGCCTCTGGCTCCAGACGGACGCCTCGATCAGCCCGGGCAACTCCGGAGGGCCCCTGGTCAACACGGACGGCCAGGTGGTCGGCATCAACACCCTCGGAGTCCTGATGGGCGGCGACATGGGCTTCTCCGTCCCCTCGAACACCATTCGCCACATCCTCGCCCAGATCTCGGAGTTCGGCAAGGTGAATTGGAGTTGGACGGGCCTGCAACTTCAACCCCTCCGCGACTTCGACCGCAACATGTATTTCGAAGGGACCGACGGCGTCATCGTCGCCGAAACCGATCCGGAGAGCCCCGCTCGCCACGCCGGCCTCCTGCCGCGCGACCGCATCCTGGAGGTCGGCGGCCAGCCCATCAGCGCCGTCACTTCCGAGAACCTCCCCTCCTTGCGGCGATTGCTGGGCCTGCTGCCCAAAGGCCAACCCGCGGACATCAAGTTCCTCCGCGGCGAAAAAGTGATGACCGTCCAACTCACGCCACGCGAAAAAGGCAAGGTCGAGGGCGCAGAACTCGATTGCCCACGATGGGACCTCACCGTCAAGCAGATCAACCAGTTCGACAACCCCGAACTCTATTTTCACCGCAAGGAGGGCGTCTTCATCTACGGTGTCAAGTCGTCCGGCAACGCGGGCAACGCCGACCTCCGGCCCAAGGACATCATCGTCTCGATCGACGGCCGGGAGGTGAAAACCCTCGACGACGTCAAGAAAATCCACGCCGAGGCCATCGAGAACGTCAGAAAACAGCACCGCATCGTGTTTTCCGTCCTCCGCAACGGCCTGCTGAGGCAGATGGTTCTCGACTTCTCGCGCGATTATGAAAAGGAATGACGGTTCCCGCGGATGACGTTCCCGGATAAAGGGTCCACCATGAACGCTCGATTGGCTTGCGCGGTACTCGTGCTAGTGGCGTCGTCGGCCTTGGCGGCCGGCCCGGAGGAGGCGAGCCCCGCCGACTTCGTCGCCGTCGCCAACCAGGTCGCTCCCTCCCTGGTGCGCGTGGAGTACACCCTGCGCCCCGACAAGGGCGAGGATCCCGTCGCGGGCGGCTATACCCGCGCCGCGTGCCCCGTCAATCTCTACAGCGCCTTCGACGCCGACGCGCCCGTCCGCGAGGAACGCCCCTTGGAGGTCGAAGGCTTTCTCCTGGAGCCCGCCCTCGTCCTCAGCCCCGACCCGATGATCCATCCGCGCTTCATCGAGTCCATCGCCGTTCGCTTCGGCGACCAGGTGGTTCCGGCAAAGCCCGTCCGCTACGCCCACGACCAGAACGCCCTCTTCCTCCAACTCGAAAAACCCCTCGCCGGCGCGAAGCCCCTCGCCTTCGACGCCGAGGCCAAGGGATCTTTCCTGGCCGTCACCTACGGATACGGCGACGAAGGCTGGACCGTCGGCGTATCGCCCATCGGCTCGGAAGTCTCTGTGACGGAAACGGGGCGCCAGGTCCGCGGCGTGCCGCTCTGTTGCCTGATCGTCACCGAGAAGGGTGAGCCGGTCGGCATGTCGCTCAGCGGCACGCTACCGGTGGACGATTCGTGGAAAGGGCCGCCCGAGAAGTGGCCGACCCTTTCGGCCGACGAGGTCGCCTCACTCGCCGACAAGGTCGCCAAAAGGGCCGACCAGGCCGTCCTGCGGGTCCAATTGGGCTTCCGCAGCCCGCAGAAGGAGGAGGGTGGAAGGGCCCAGTACTCTCGCGGCGGCGGCGGCGACGACGACCAGGCCACCGAACGCCACGTGCCCGGCATCCTCGTCGGTCCCGACCGCATCCTCGTCCTGGCGAACCTCGCGCAGAAAGTCACCGCCCGCCTGGAGCGGATCAAGGTCTTTCCGCCCGAGGGCGAGCCCGTCGTCGCCGCCTTCGAGGGGACGCTGAAGGACTACGGCGGCTTCATCGCCACGCTCGGGAAGCCGCTCGACGGCGCGGTCAAAATGGCCGCCGGCGACGTCCGCCGATTCGACAAGATACTCGTCATGGGGGCCGACGTCCGCATCCAGGGCGAGAACCGCGTCCTCTACGTTTGCCGGCGACGCGTCGCCGAGTTTGCCCGCGGATGGAAACGCCACGTCTATCCCGAACTCCCCGGAAACGCCGACAACGTCTTCCTCTTCGACGATGAAGCGAGCCTCGTCGCCTTTCCCGTCGCGCGCCGGCCCAAGGCGGGCCAGCAGGAACGAGGGTCCTCCGAAACCCCCAAACTGACCGCCGCGACGCAACTCGCGCCGGTCTTGGGGGCCCTCGCCCAGAACGTCGACCCGAGCAACGTGCCCCTCTCGGAGGAGGAAGAAAACCGCATCGCCTGGTTGGGCGTCCTCCTTCAGCCGATGGACCGCGAACTGGCACGCCTCAACAAGGTTTCGCACCTCACGCAGGACGGCGAGACGGGCGCCATCGTCTCCTACGTCTATCCCGATTCCCCCGCCGACAAGGCCGGCGTCAAGGCCGGCTGGATCCTCCTCAGGCTTCACGTCGAGGATTTTCCCAAGCCCCTGGAAATCAAGATGGAGAACGACCGCGCCGGCGACTGGGAGTTCCCGTGGGAACGCCTCGACGAACTCCCCGAGGAATACTACGACCGCCTCCCGGCCCCCTGGCCGCCCGTCGAGAACTCCTTCACCCGCATGATCACCGACATCGGCTTCAGCAAAAAGTACCGCGCCGAGTTCGTCGCCGACGGCCAGACGGTCTTCAAGGATTTCGAGGTCCTCCAGAGCCCGCCCCATTTCGGCGCGGCCCCGAAGTTCAAATCCGACGCCCTCGGCATCACCGTCCGCGACATGACCTACGAGGTCCGCCGCTATCTCCAGAAGGAACC
>Ga0315284_10009871_pt1 | contig 13594 bp, 13 predicted proteins | sample YL17G09_16_MG_FD_203696 | JGI IMG/M metagenome (GOLD analysis project Ga0315284, IMG submission 203696) | Sediment microbial communities from Yellowstone Lake, YNP, Wyoming, USA - YL17G09_16 | ecosystem: Environmental > Aquatic > Freshwater > Lake > Sediment | place: USA: Wyoming | collected...
CTTTAACCACCGAATAGGATGATCCGAAGAAATTCGGTAAATCTTCTTCTGAAAATCCATCATAACCATCAAAAATACAACCAGTACCTAAATATGTAAAGTGAATATGATGTGTCTTACATAGCATCGCCAACACAAATGGACTATATAAATTATCCTTGACATTCTCCACTAACTTGCCTTTCTGTTCTAAGTAATCTATGGTAGAACAACCTGGCCCATGTGTTCGTCCAATAAATGACATTACTCTATCTGGTGCATATACGATCAACTCTTGTTCTACTAATCGTTCATCATCTGCACGGCAACCAGCCGGAATAACAGTTTCTCCAGCATCCACTAATAATTTACATACCATTGATCCAATCCATCCATTACTACCAAATATTAACCACTTCATATGCTAATATGATTATATATCAAAATTATATATTGTATTATAACCTAAAAAAATTGAAATTTTAAGTGTAATAAACCTATATATCAGTACAATGAATATCAAATCCTATGGACAAATTATTCGCAACACTCGACCAAACTATCAGTGATCTTCAAACCAGAAAAACTATCGTAATTGGACCAGTTGGATCTGGAAAAACATCCCTATGCAAGTATATTGCTGGTGATTACACTGAATCTACAGAATCTCGATTATGTGGTGGCACAGTTACACTTGGTGTAAAAACATATCGCGGTAAATATATTGGGTCTAGTGCAACGGGTACACAAGTTCAATATACAATGGTTGATAGTGAAGGATATGGTGCAGATAGTTTTTAGTAGTGATAATCTTAGAAACCAACTTGTTAATGCATTAAAGTTTGAAACAGAACTAAATTGTGTTATTATTTGTGTTAGTTTTGAGAGATTTCGAAATGGATTGAAAGCAGATCTAACTCATCTTCTTGGTGTTATTAAGACGCTTGGGTTAGAAAAGGAACATTTATTAGTCGTTTTTACTCATTGCGAAATATATAAAACAGGTCTTCGAGAAGCATATGTTACAGAATTCAAGCAATATTATGATTTTGATTTTGGAACAAATTATCTATTTTGCTGTTTCTCCAACATGAACGAAGTTAATGATGATTATACTCCGATTGTTATTAAAGATGTTTTAAATTCTATCACAGTAGTCCGACATAAAATTATCGACAAGAAAAATGTTATTAATGTTGCCATGAAAATTTGTGAAATGGAAAAACCAAAATAATCATTTATATTAATATGATTACAAATAATCATATCAATATATAACATGTGTTGGTCTCTAGAAGTTAGCTTAATCACAGGAACTATGAGTTATGCCATTGCTGCGTATCTCTGGAAACGGAATTTCAAAAACGATCGTTGGCATGCCATCTTATTATTCACGGCTACCCGAAAATATATGAAAATGCATGCATTTTCATATATTTTGGGTAGATTTCATATGCGAAGCATATGAAATTTTTAGGCCATTTGGCCTAAAAACGTTCGAATATATGTGAAAATGCATGCATTTTCATATATATTTCAGAACGGTCAGTACTATCCAATTTTTAGAAGCAATAGTCTGGTATATGCATAAACATGATAGTGATAAATCAGAAATTACCAAACTAGTGATTGCATTATTAATTCCCCTTGTATTGGCACTTGAACCGGTATCATCATTGTATGGTGCAAGTTATGTTGGTAAAAACGTAACTAACTATGATAAAATATTATATCTCATTGCATTTGTTATCATATTTGTAATGCTGATGAAAAAAAACTCTTTTCCAGATATTTTTATTGGCAATAGTATTCAATACCAAAAAAATGGGTCTAATAATACGATCTATTATTGGATATTCTATTTCCTATTAATTTATCCATTTATTAAATACAACAAAATTGATGTATTTTATTTATTCATTGGTGGAATTGTCGCATTTGCACTATGGTATGCATTATCTAAAAAATCACCTGGATCATATTGGTGTTTGTATGGGAATTGCATCGCAATTATTTTCTTATTTTATCCCTACATAATTAGTATATAAATGTCTCCAAATAAACAGCTATCTTCTATAGGGGGTGTCATCAAGTTTTATAGAACAAATGATACTAAATCAGAAATTATTGGTGCCGACCTAACTAACGCGAAAATTGCAAATTACATGATAGCTAATGGACTACCCCATGAACTCGAACAATATGGCACGCATTACAAAATGCCATACAAATTATTCATTCAAATGGTCCAATCGATGATGTCGGACTTTGATACTCCAACTTATATGCAAATTTTTGATGGTACCAAATATAGAGTTAATATTTCATTGCCTATCAATGGGATGAATACATTGTTGTCACCATTAAAAATGATTCCACTTGCACCGGACCATTTAAAAATTCCAAATGAATGTGATATTAGAATCGATTTTGTGTACAAATGTAAGGAATTTTTTTCGGTAATTGATAGAAATGGTAAAGAACGATCTATTTTTACAAACCTAATAGTAATAATGCTCGTATTGATATTATTGTATATATTGTATCAAAATTATTTGTGATGCATATATAGATGTCTATCAAGTTTTATCGAAAATATGATCCAAAATCAGAAATAACCAGTGCTACTCTAACTCAACCTATCGTATCGCATTATGTGGTCATGAATGGAATACCTAACGCAACAATCGGTCAGAATTTCACTTGTTACTTGTCATACAAATCATTTATCAAAATGATTCGAACTGGGATGAATGAAGAACAGGAATTCAATCATATCAATGCTCTCCAAGAATGGAACAATATGGACGGTATGCAAGAATGGAAAAATCCAGATTATATGCAGATTTTTAATAGTACAGAATATTCTGTTAAAATCACCCTACCACTCGAACCAGATGTTGTCATTTCGGCATCTTCTGGTATGGTATTAATTACGAGAGATCATCTAAGAATCCCAGATGAGTTGGATCTTAAGATTGAATTTTTGTATCGCATAATAGAGCCATTTTCTACATACAAATCTAAACAGAACTATGATATATTTCTCATCATACTTGCTATTATTGGTATGATAATATTGTATCTATAATCAAAATCATTTTTAATAAATTTATTAAAAACAATTTTGTTCATGACATGTTACAACTACTGTTTTCGCAGACTGCAGTTGAGCTCGTATTTTTTGGAGTTTCATGGCATCCTCTGTGGACAATGCATCACAATGTGTTGTTGGTGTCTGTGCATGAATTATTTTTTTTTCTTGTGGAGGAGCTACAGAATGTTTGCTTTTCTGACTTCCATTTTTCTTTCCATAATATTCTCTTTTGATACGCAACATAGATTTTTCCATTGCATCATCTAGTTGTGATAATGCATGTTGTTCATCTTCTTTGGGAAGGTGAACAGAAATGATTTCTGCGCGCTGTTTGCGATACCGTGTGATGATGCTTTCGTTGATGGCCCTGTAATTTGCGTCATCATCTTGTATGGCAGTGTTTTCTCTAGGATACACAGATTTTTTAGGTGATCGTTGCATGGTAATTGAATACTATTCTGACTTCACTATAGACTTCCTAAAAATTTTTTTTTCAATTTTTCATTAATAGTTGGATTTAATAAAGGCTGTATTGTCCTTAATACGTTCGATTGTTTTTTTGATCATATTATGAAAAATTGACTTATCTTCAAAGAAGACAGTGATATCATCCACTAATGTCCCATTATCTACCAGATTATCCAATGATTCTATCAAATCAACTAATATGAAATGGTCATGTTGAAATATATCCCAAATATGATCCCAATGTGTTTTAATATATGGCCATAGATATTTGTTCATTACTGGATTATTACCAGCAACCCAACATATTTTCGCCTTATCCTGCTCGGATGTATTGCTATCATAGATTAAATTCAAAAATCTATGATATCGATCATAATCTCTGGTCATTCCTAGTATATGCATATCTGGATTTTCTGTCTCAATTAATCTATCAAAAATAGTATTATTATATTGAATAATATGCATCATTGCAATCTCATCATATAACGTCATTGTATCGATAAATAAATCTATTTTTGACAGTAAACGATAACAATAATCCATGGCACGAGGTGTTTTTAGTTCACACATTAATTTGAATATTACCACATTGCCAGTGTGGATATTAACATCATCAATCTTGTCTGTAGTAAATTGGATTTCAAGTTTTGAAATTAATGGATATAGGATCGTATGATATACATATTTCATGTGGGTATGATTGATAGCTTGACAATATTTGTATTGATAGAGAATTATTTGTAATACCAAATGAGCGTATTGGATATGATGGCTGGACAGATAATTGGTAATTAATATTAGATATTTGGTATATTCATCTAATGTATTTTTATTGGTACGCAATAGGATAAATGCATCCGAAACAATTCCAGTGATATCTATCATGGATAATAAATGGATTTTTTTTTGTAGGATATTATTAAGAATCGGTGTATCGTAATGTATCCGACACATACACCAGATGTCTTTATTAATTTTACATGGAAATTTAGATTTTTTGATAATCATTTGTTTTTCGTTCAATATCACCGTGTTAGTTAATGGGATCGACCAAATATACTTACATGTAGACGATGCATTGCAACTGTTTTGGGAAATACTCAAATGGTCTGCATCATGTTCCTTAATAAACAGAATGGGATAATTCTGTTGATAGATCCATGCATGAATCATTTCTTTGACAGGTTTGTGGGAAATTTCTTCTAGACATTCCCATAAATTATCTGTTGTGGCATTTTTGTAACTGTATGTATGAAGGTAGTATTGGATACCATATTTGAATGTATCTGCGCCAAGTAGTTTGATTAATACACGAATGACAGTAGATCCTTTGGCATATGATATGCCGTCGAATATTTCGTTGATATGATGTGGATTTGTGATATGGACAGACACTGGATGGGAATTTTCTAATTGGTCAAGTTGCATGGCAGTTAGAGTTTCATGTTTGTAATAATGTTCCCAAACACGCCATTCTGGGAACAGATGATCGACTGTTTCCCAACTCATCCATGTCGCAAAACTCTCATTTAACCACAAATCTGACCACCAAGTCATTGTCACTAAATTGCCAAACCATTGATGAGCAATTTCATGGCATATAATCCGAGCTATTTCAAATTTATCATTAATATCGCTTGTTTCATCGCATAATAGAAAATTTTCTCGAAAAGTAATCAATCCCCAGTTCTCCATGGCACCAGCTGAGAACCGTGGCACGGAAATGAGATCCATTTTTTTTAACGGATATGGAATACCAAAATAGTCTGTCATGAATTCCATACATCGAATAGCAATATCAAGTGCATACTCGGAATATTGAGAATCTTTGTAACTATAAACTCGAATACAAATTCCATGCCAATATTTTTCTAGATATGTATCCGGACCGATATAAAATGCCAATAGATAGCTGGACATGACAGGAGTTTGTGCAAATGTCCATAATATACTATCATCAATTGGGTATGTTTCGATCACGTGTGTGTTGGATAAAACAGTTTTTCCTTTAGCAGCCATAATATGTAGTTGAAAAATTGCCTTGAAATCCGGTTCATCAAAACAGGGTATACAATGTCTAGCATATAATGGTTCAAATTGAGTAGAAATGATAGTTTCATTGTCCCTGGTAGATTTATAGACACCATTCATATCATCTGATATCTGCCCCATATATTTAATAATTAGTGTTCCAGAAGATGGAATTGTATCAAATGTAAATGTAATTAATTCATCTTGGTAGGTAATTGTAGTGGCCGGAACATTATCCATGGTAGCAGACGTAATTGATAGATTTTTCCCATGCAAAATAATTTCATGTGAGTTTTCGATGGACGATGTAAAATTAATCATACAGATTCCATTAAATGTTGTTTCGTGGAATTTGAGAATAATATGATATTTTTTAGGTATGATATGTTTGGGTAAACGATATGTCATATATTATAGGGCGAGATATATTTGATCAATAAATATATTAATCAAATATTATTATTCTTCGTACTCCTTATGCACGACACATCCATTGTCCATCAATATCGCAATTCCTCGTTTGGTAACTGATGTGCTACCTACCCAAATATCATGACAGTTTGTTAGTTTATTTAAATTAACATCGGTGATATCTGAACATCCTGTAAGGTAGAGTTCATGAAAATGATTTAATTTAGGCACACTATGATCCGTTATCTTCGTCCAGGATAAAAATAATATCTGACATGCGGTGATATGATCAATAAACATTGTAATATCATGATCGGTGATGCCAGTATGGGATAGATTCAATGAATAACAATGACGTAATGCCGATAAATATTGTCCTGTGATTTGGGTTGAACTGAAATTCAGATGATAACAATTGGCTAAATATGGAACACTCGCATCGGTAATTTTCGTATTTGAAATATCTAATACATGGCAATTGATTAATTTGGATATTCCAACATCGGTAACTTTCGTATCAGATATATTTAGTGTCTGGCAATTTGTGAGATACGAAATACCAACATCGGTTATGTTTGTATCAGTCAAATCTAATGTATGACATCCAGTTAATTTAGCAATACCAACATCAGTCACCTTTGTACAACTGAGATTGAGACTCTGGCATTTAGTTAATTTCACGACACCCACATCAGATATGTTAGTTTGGCGAAGATTAAGATTGGTACAATTCGATAGTTTTGATAAACCAGCATCAGTGATTGTCGACCAAAGCAAACTCAGTGTATGACAGTTTGATAATTTTGACAGACATTTCTTTGTCAACACCATTCTAAATAAAATGAAATTCGAAAAATGATGAGTTTTCAATATTTTTAGTAACATATTCTCAGATTTAATCATAATCGGAATATTCATCCATTTGTTTTTTCGTATAATGTGTTTATGAAATTTCGATACTAACTCAAGCTGTATCAATTCTTTTTCGGTCATCCAATAATTGCAAATATATAGGAACACATCATTATTCAATAATACATTGTTCATTTATGATTAGAACATGAATGATAATTATTTAAGCCTGCATAATTAATTTGTTTCATGAATGATATAATTTACGCATTTTATTGTGTAATTTAAATCTACATATTTAGTAACATGGCTGGTGCTATCATTCAACTTGTCGCATATGGAATCCAAGATTTGTATCTGACTGGTGATCCACAGATTACTTTTTTCAAGATCATTTATCGTCGCCACACTAATTTCAGTATTGAAAATGTATTGCAAAATTTTTCATCTCCAGCTAATTTTGGAGAAATAGTCACTTGTACGATATCACGAGTGGGTGATTTAGTCGGGCAAATATTTTTGTATGTTAATATCCCAGCTCTTCCTAAATTTATCGATCCATTAACCTGTATGGAAGACCCTAACAAGAAAATCGCTTGGGTGAATTATCTTGGATATGCATTAATACAGGAAATTACATTTGAAATCGGTGGAAAATTAATCGATAAACAATATGGTGAATGGCTATATATCTGGGAACAAGTCAGTGGCCGTCAGGATAATGCTATCAATAAAATGGTTGGTAATGTCCCAGAAATGTATGATTTTAGTAATGGAAAAAAAGGATACGAATTATATATCCCATTGAAATTTTGGTTTTGTAAGAATGCTGGGTTGTCGTTACCATTGATTGCACTCGCGTCATCAGATGTTAAAATTAAAGTGACATTTAGAAGGTTAGAAGAATGTATCAGAATCGGTCCGTCATATTCGATCGAAATGTTGGATGATGTCATTCCGTTCCAACAAGGTGATTATATTGAGCAAACAGTGGATGGTCAAACTATTGCTGGCTATTTTATGAGTTATGATTATTTGGAAAAACGAATGTATTATATTAAGATTTTCAATCCGAACGCCATCATAAAGAATTTTACTAGTTTGCAACAACCAAGTGTCTCAACTGGTATTATCAATAATGTATCCTATGCAGGGAATATCCCCTATCGGATTTACAACAGTTTGACACAGACATATGCCACTCCCAAACCAAATACCATCGAAATGGCAGAACTAACGAATCTCCCATACAAGCCTAGTTTTGTGAATTCGTTTCTGTATGTGAATTATATCTATTTGGACACTGATGAACGGCTGAAATTTGCTAGATCCAATCATGAATATTTGATTGAACAAATTCAATATAATCAAGAATTGGGTGTGACAAGTCCGAATGTCAAACAGAATCTCAATTTAGATCACCCCTGCAAGGCACATTATTGGATCGCCCAGTTGGATTCATTGGTTGGTCCGAATACGATTAACGATTTATTTAACTACACTACATCATATATTCATAAACCAGATGGAAGTTATTATGGAACAGATCTGGTAGAAACGGCTGATCTATTATTAAATGGTCGAGACCGTTTTGGTGTGAGGGAATCAGAGTATTTTAACTTAGTAGAACCCTATCAATGCCATTATCGTGGACCAGAAGTTGGGATCAATATGTATTCATTTTGTCTCAATCCAGAAGATCACCAACCATCAGCATCCTGTAATATGAGCAAAATAGATTATATCACCATGCAGATGCATCTGAATGATAGTATTACGACCCAAAATACATGTCGGATTCGATCATATACCATCAATTATAACGTTTTACGAATCTTTTTTAATTTAGGAGGATTGGCGTTTGTTTAATAACATATTTTAGAATAATCTACAACGTTGTAGATTATCATCATTACTTTTCATGGCATGGTGCATTTGTTCACTCCATATTTTGGGATTTGGTAAAGTATCAAAATACTCCCAATTAAATACACCACCCATAGTTGGGTATTTCTGTTTGACTTGTCGTATCACATCATATGCCCAATCTAAACCACCACTATATTGGGATGCCATCATGCCCATTACGATCTTGTTTGCTGGGTAGCCATTTTTAATACATTCTTCAAATGATCTCATTGAATAATCATCATAGAATTGACAATTGAAATAGTCAATTAGTTGTCCTTCTGGTGAATTCCACAAATCCTTATAAATAAATCCACCTAATCCAACAAGGTTTGTTTGCAGACTCCTTTGAACAGGTGCCATACTAATTATATATTCCGGATAGTCTTGGCGAATTCTCCTAATTAGCATTTTCACGTTATCCAATTCAACAATCTCTTCTACATCCAAATCAAATCCAGTTATTTCTGGATGTGCTGTCACCATCCCACGTAATAAACCATAATATTCTTCAAAATCATTAAACAATGTGGTATATGCACCACCTGCACCACCAACCATGAGCATAATTTTAATTCCCATTTGTGCAGCCAGGTGGATCTGAGCCCACATAGTATTGTACATAGGATCATCTGGGTGGGTATCATTGAGATATATTTTTTTGTTACCATCATGGTGTAAGTTAAAATGGATGGATGAGATATAAATGTGAGTGACGACAGGATTGGGTCCTAGAATTTGCATTAAATCAATAGTGGTGCTTTGGTAATAATAAATGATTCGCATCTATATTATGTCTATATTTTTTTAATGATTATTGAAAAAATATATTCTCTAATTAGTAGATCCAAAACCATTGGCACCTCGTTGCGTTGTGGTTAGTTCATCTACTAATTGCACTTGAATAGGTTTGCCATCAAATGCGACAATCTGTAAGAGTCGATCACCTTGTTTTGCTGTATAGGGTTCATCTGAAAATGATCGGAATGCTCCAATAATAGGTCCACGATATTGGGGATCGATAATGCCGATTCCATTTGCTAACATCAATGGTGTATTTGCAATGGAGCTTCTTGCCACTAACATAAATGGGCCATGATTGAGTTGACAGGCAATGCCCATGTTGCATTTGGTCACTGCATGGGGCATAAGATCCACATTATCTGGAAACACCAAATCGACTCCACAATCGTCCACATAGGATTGAGATTTGGCTTTGGTTTGGTAATAGGATACTACACTATCCCTATTTGGGCAATCATCCGCAACTTTAATTTGTAAGATATGAGACATTTGGGTAATATCTCATATCTTGCTAATGTTTATTAGAATATTTATTCGGTCAATTTTTTTTAGTATTAGCCATGGCAACAAATAACATGTGTTGGTACATATCCAATAGATTTAATCCGAGTTTGTTAGAATAGGCTAATAGGACTGGGATATTAGCATACAATTTGTCTAATCCTTGTTGAACAGATTCTGGTTTGGTACCAGGAAAGTTAAGTATCTTACTACGATTAGCAGCATCTTCTAATTCTTGGTTTAATTCTAGTTCTGCTTTTTGAAATTCTTCTAATTTTTTGGTAATTTTTTGTTGGTCAGTCTCAGATAATTTAATATTATAATCTTTCAAAAAATCTACAATATTTTGGTACAATTGGGTGATTAATGCAGATCCATATTCACCTTCCCGTTGTTCAATAATCTGAGAAATATCATACAGTGTATTTCCACCAGTCATATTATTTTGTAATGTTGGATGAAATGGATAGTTAATATTCCATGTGGAACCTACACCGACTTTAGAAAACATCCCAGTTGGATTAGATGCATCATTGGCAGATAACCGTTGTTTCAATCTAGCTAAATCTGAAAAGGCGTTTTCTAACACATTCTGTGGTTGCTTGCTAACAAAATAATTCATCGGCATACTAACTCTATTATATGCGGATGTTTTGGAATCGGCTGGGTATCCATCGTTCATCATATAATTATAGATGATATTTGTTAAATTATCTAAAAATGTATCGTTCAATAAATAAATTAAAGCAATATTGGCAATTTCTGCACCAGGAACAACACCACACAATAGCGGTATATTAGTTGGGATACGTGCATATTTATTTTTGCCAGATGTCAATACAACACCCATAGTGCTAATTGCACCTGTCATGGCTGCCACTAACCCAGCCTTGATTAGAGGTTTAGTAATCGGTTTGGATTTATCATAATTACTGACAAATGTGATAATGGCATAAATAGTCGATGTGATCATAGTATTTTTTATATTTTCTGCTATATCAAGATTTGATAAATTCGTGAATAATAGTTTTCGTATTCTTTCGGATAAACTTTTTTTAGGTTTTAATATATTCATCTCACAAATATACTAATAGATGAGTTTTTTCATACCAGGGTTAGTAATGTAGACTCTTTTTTTCATTCGCATCAGCAGCCGCTTGCAACATACTTTGAAAAATACCCATCATGGTAGCACTCAATTTATTCGTGTTACCAATTAATCGGGGAATATCGGAATATATTTCTACTAACTTCTGTCGTTCTTCTTCATTACTTGCTTTATCGATATCGATTCTTCCGTTGGTATTTTTAAGGATTTTCACTCGATTGACAGCTTCTTCGAGGGCGTTGTTAAGTTCGAGTTCGGCAGTCTTGAATTTGGTAAGTTTATCTTCGATTTGTGATTTAGATTTTTTTGATAATTGAATTTGGTTTGTATCCAAAAATTCTACAATATTAGTGTACATTTGGGAAATTAATCCAGATTCAGTATCTTTGGATTTGACAATCGGTTCAATATCCCATAAAGTGGTTCCTCCACCATACATACCGGACCGGCTCACTGGACGAAACAGAAACTTCATATTCCAAGTTAAACCAGCGCCTACTGATGAAAATGTCCCATTATGATTTAATGCATCTGACATGGTTATTTTATGTTTCAATCTAGCTAAATCATGGATAGCTGTTTCAATAATGTTGGTTTGGTTTATCCCAATAATATAATCCATTGGTCGTGTAATGGCATTGCGTTTTAATGTTGGATTATTTGATATGATTTTAGAAGCTTCTTCTACCAGATACCCATTGGAAACTAGCTCATTATAAATAACATCTGTTAGATCGTCTATGAAATAATTATCTAGTAGAGCAATGGTGATGATATTTATAATTTCTGCAGTTGAATCATAGCCACCATATGCTTCAAATAATAATTGGCATTCTTCATCTATTATATCATCTATATTTTTTATATTATTTAGATGAGTTAATACCTTTTTTTGTGTAAGTTGATCTAATGTGGCTATATTTGAATCATTAAATGGTAATAATTTATTTGTATCATCGAAGGTTTGACCTGTTACCTGTGTATATATTTTTTTAATTACATCTATATTTTCTTGTTTTTTTTCCTTTAAATCTTCACATGTTAAATCTGCATTATTAACAAATGTTAATCCCTGTAATAATTTATTCGTTTCATTTGTTTGGTAAATCTCAATTGCTGTACCAATAGTCGAGATAGCTGTCGTAATCGTAGCAATCAATCCAGTCTTAATAAATATTTTTGAAATAGGCTTATTTTTATCAAGATTTTTTATAAACACACCAATTGCATATACAAGATTTATCATTATTATACCTACAATATTCTTTGGGATATTTATGTTATCCATAATATTGGATGTTTTTTGTTTGATTATTTGTGATGTTTTCGTATCCATTATAGTATATGTTATTGAATAATATATTATAAATATATTATTCAGATTTTAATTCGATATAATGTATGATTAAATATGGATGTCTTAGATTTTGACAAGTTTTTTCGATTTAGGATTTATTTTTTAGATAATTTGCGTCTTCAATCTAGCAAAATCAGTAATCATATTTTGAATGTCATTTGTTGAACGAACGTTAGAATAATAATCCATTGGTTTTTTTATATACACGGATGTCTTTTTAATTGCCAATTTATCGAGTTCTGTAATAATTGGAGTTATCGATGATGCATTTAATAGTATTGTAATAACTGTGCTAAGGGATCCAATTAATATTGCATCACATGTATTTTCAGTAAGACCTCCTCGCTGATATCGTTTTCCAGTAATTTCATCCAAGATTTGTTGTTTTGTAATATCTTTATTCCATTGCATACGTTGATTTAATAATTCTATTGTATACCAAACACGTATGGGGTCAATATTCATTAATTCTTTTTGTATATCATTATCTTGTGAGAATTTTTCTATGAGTGTTATATTATTTGTTAATCGTTCTAGTTTTGCATCTATGTCGACACTATCGGACATATCGTATAGTTTATCTGTATATTGCATTACGTGGGTCACATGAGATTTTATTGTATCAACATCTGAAATATCTTTATTGGATTGAAGATATTTGAGAATTTTCCAGATTAAAATAGACACATATTCCTTGTCATATTTTTTAACATACGGTATGATAATACCATAAATATCCTGTTTGGATATTCCTTTAGATTCTAAGTCATTGAATAAAACTTTTTGGTTAATGCCGTCTATTAATTTTGCAAAATCATCATCATTTAGTGTATCAATAGATGGATATATTGTCTCATATATTTCTATCTTATATTTGCCATAAATTGCAATAAAATCATCGCGAGATATATGCATTCTATGATGTAAGATCCTATACAAGTCATCCACCGTGTCATGATTATGACACAATCCACTATTTTGCAAAAATATTTTTAATATCCAATAGATGACAACTGTTGACATACCAATAATAATCTTCCGTTTTAGATTCTCTGTCAATGGTTTTGATTTATCACGC
>Ga0315284_10009872_pt1 | contig 13593 bp, 12 predicted proteins | sample YL17G09_16_MG_FD_203696 | JGI IMG/M metagenome (GOLD analysis project Ga0315284, IMG submission 203696) | Sediment microbial communities from Yellowstone Lake, YNP, Wyoming, USA - YL17G09_16 | ecosystem: Environmental > Aquatic > Freshwater > Lake > Sediment | place: USA: Wyoming | collected...
GCCAGCCGTCCCGACGGGATGGGCGTCTCACAGGGGTACAGGTGCGTTTTCTTCGCAGCGAGTTCGTTATCGAAGGCTTCCGAACCGGGCAGGGCAATGCTCATCAATACGCCCGGATGCACGCCTTTGCGCGTGAAGGCCGCCACCAGTTCGGTCTGAAACAGCCAGCCGTTGACCATATTGATGGCCACGTTCACCGTGCTCTCGGCTTTGGTACCTGTCTTCGCGCCGTTGTCGATGAAATAGTCATACGGCGGCAAGTCGGCCGGCATGCCCGCTTTCGACGCAAAGAGGATCACCATCCAGCCGAGCTTACGGTAGTCCGCGAGCACCTGCTTCGCTTCGACGGCATCTTCCTCCCATGAGCGCACGGCATAGAGTATGACATCGTTGGAGACGACGGCTTTATTGGTATAGCCGTAATCCCAGTTTGCCAGCGCGCCGGAGCGGGCGATATATTCATCACTGAACCACTGCTGCTTCGGCCAGGGGTAATGATACGTCAACTCGGGATGCGCGAGATTGCGCGTCACCACGGCCTCTGCAATCTGCGTGATCGCCGGTATCTGTTTTCCCAGTGGCTTCACCCGCTGGTGGAACGCCTGAAGATAGGCCGGTTCTTTCGCGAAGCTCGCGAGGGAAACGCCCACGAGTAACAATATGAGAATCTGGTGGCGGATTGATCGCATATTCACACCTCTCACGATGGTATCTAACCACACAGGTATGTGACTATCCCTGTGCAATCGTAAAGCTGGCCAGCAGCACAATCTGCTTTCGCTGCTCGCTAAACACATGAAAAACCGCTAATATGGTCCCAACATCGCGCACGGCAGCGGAAGGATAGCCGATATGTCGATAGCCGGTGTCCAGGCTCTCCGAGCTGACGCCCTGCAACGGCGCGTGCAGCAACTCGCGTTCCTGCGCGGGTTGCCAGGTGCGGCCGTCCGGCGACACGGCGATGCGAATGCCGATGGGATCGCGGCGATGGCCATAGATAGCAAGGATGGCGCCGTTGTGCATGGTCACCAAATCTGCCGGATACCCCCACAATCCCGTTTTACGGAAGGGGCTCCAGCTCGCGCCGCCATCGTCAGATTCCGCGAAGAACAGATAGCCACCTGGCGGTGCATCCTCGACTTTGGGATAGTGCTGCCGCATCAGCGCCACCAGCCGACCGTCGTCGGTCTTCGCGAGTCCGGGCTCGTGGAAGATATGGATGTGCGCGGGATCGTAGGCGATGGTGCCGTGGCAATACCAGTGCGCCCCAGCATCCGTCGACGCCAGCAGCGCCGCTCTTGAGGTTTCGTAGGCGGAGGAGCCGAAATTGGCATCCTCAATCGCGCCTGATACCGCCAGCAGCAGCGTGCCGTCGTCAAGTTCCAGCGGGTTGTCCCAGATGTTGATTCCCCGCATGGGCCACGCCAATAGCGGCTCCGGCGCGCTCCAGGTTTGCCCACCGTCGGTCGAGCGCGCACTGTAGGCGCCGTAGAAGACAAATCCGCCGGGCTGCCCGCGCTCGTTGGCGTGGGCAATCGCCAGCAACGACCCATCCGCGAGGATCTTCACCCCCGGCGAGGTGAATCCCCAGCGCGGAAACCGGGCCATCACCACGGCGGGCGTCTCATCCCAGGTGGCGCCGCCGTCGCGCGAAGTGACACAGAGGATATCGCCGTCATCCGAGTGCACCATGCCACGGTAGCGGCCGTAGACCATCACCGCGAAATCGCCGCGGATGTCGATGCTCGCTTCCGCGAGGTAATTCTCCGAGTCCCGCACCACTTCGCGGAACTGCAGGTTGGCGATGGTGTAGTCTGCCATCACGCGCTCCTTTGGATGAGTTATACGACCGGGAACAGCCCAATCTCGCCCGCGGCGCGGATTTCTGCCTGCCACTCTGGCAGGCGCGCTTCCTGGCCTTCGCCGGGGACGATGATGCAAGCGGTTTCGTAAATAGACCGCGGGTGATCGGGATCGGCCACCCAGTGATACGTGCGCAGGTTCGGACCATTAGAGCACCGTCCCAAAGTGTAGCATATCGAATATATGCTCACAATGTATATACGGAAATCATGATATATGAAGATCATCTTTGTCTACCAAGGCAATCGGTGTCCTAGAGGGATATCCTGACCCCGAGTCGACCAAGGACAGACCGAGCGATTTACACAGACGGCGAGAAGCAGTGTTATTCTGACTGTGGATGCTCCATATCAGGGGGTGTGATCCACCTTTTCCTTTTGGTGCACTTTCCCTATATATTATATGGCGCAATGGGGAAGTTTGTGGAAGCTTCCCTGGATGCCCTATACTGAAGCGATGCAATGCCTGGTGTGCTCGGAGGTTTCGATGTTGAATCGCCTATCAACCGCCGTCCAGATGCAATATCTGCGTCCCCGTCAGTTGGAAGACGCGCTCCGCAGATTTCCGGTGATCTACATCCCGTTTGGTTTAATCGAGTGGCACGGCAAGCATCTCCCACTCGGCAACGATGCGCTTAAGGCGCATGCGATCCTGGCGGCATGCGCCGAGCGGTTCGGTGGGGTTGTTTATCCCCCGGTTTACCTTTCCGAGACCCTGACACGCGCGTTACTGACGCCGGTGTTGACGCAGCTCTTTTTCCAGTTGAAAGCAACCGGTTGTCGCGTGCTCCTCGCCGTCAGCGGGCACAACACCTTCGGTCAGATCGACCTGCTCCGCGATGCGCTGGCGCCGGTACTTGCAAGCGGCGGCATTGCCGGCGAGGCGCAGTGGGATATCGCCTGGAACCATGCGGACCGTCCAGGCTGCGTCCAGTACCTGCCGGACGGCCGCCTGCTGATCGACGGCGAGGAGACCACCATCCAGCGTGATGCGGAAAGCTGTTCCGACCATGCCGCGAAGTGGGAAACCTCCAATATGCTCTTCTTTTATCCCGAGCACGTGGATCTGCATGCGCTCGGTACAGACCCTATCGCGCTGGATATGAGCCCACCCCACGGCATCGGTGGCCTGGACCCGCGGGTATACGCCTCTGAAGACGTAGGACGCCGCAACGTCGAGATTGCCGTTGACTGGCTTGGCAACCTGGCGCAATCCTTGCTGGCATCGCTGCCGGAGGATCAACGGGTGTTCAGCCTGCCCGCAATCGGCCCGGAGCACTGGTGGGCGGTCTGAACAGCGGATGCCGATGCGTAGCTGGCGCGAGCATCCGGCAGGCATTTCACGTCCGCAATGGCGTACAATGGGGGACCGTATTGTCCCTCATTTACATTCCTCCTATTTACTTTTGAACACCCCCAGTTGTTCGTTATGGCCGAATCATCACGATGTCCGCCGCGCCCAGCGGCAGTGCGCAGGTGACGACATTCCCCTGCTGCGTGAACTTCAATACGCCCGCGTTGACGCCCGCGACCTTCGCCGCCTTGAAAGGCACGGTGGCGCGCAGGGTCAGCGTCTTTTGCGTTTCACCGCTCCAGTTCAGCAGCGTCACTGCCGCCCCTTTGTCGGAAAGCAGCAGCGGCGTTTCGATCATCGCCGCGTCTACCGACGCCGGCGTGGTCACCCCGGCGTGCTTCGTGGGATAGACTATCAGACTGCGGAGCACTGCGGAAAACCCGATCGGCAGTCCATCCTTCGTCGCGGTCTGTGACTTGACGTAGGACATGCCGGGCAGGAAGGTGAAGTAGACCACCGCGCCTTTCTCGACCGGGCGCTGGATCACCGCCGGCGCGCCGTCGTCGAACTGCGCCGGCACGCCGTCGGGCGCCGGCGCTGCCAGTTGACCGCGCGGCCCATAGGATTTGAAGGCGGCCTGCTGATAAGCACCTTGCCCGGAGGCTTTCACCGCATCCAGGTTGGACACCAGCCCACGCTCGCGCGGCTGCTCGCCGATGCCGATGCCTTTCGCCAGGATGTCGCATGGGTCGTTGTAACGATCGAGCTGGCCGGCGCCGGTGACCATCGCCAGCGTGCCGCCCTGTTTCACCCAGGCGAGCAGACTCTGCTGGAACTCGGCAGGGATGTTGGGCTCGGTGACGTACAGCACTTTATAAGGCGCCAGCCGCGCCGGGTTCAAGTCCTCTTCCTCCACGAAATCCGTGGGGATGTTGGCGTGCTGCAGCGCGGTATACAGGTTGAAGATCTCCGCCAGGTAATCGACGGTTTGCCCGTTGAGATTGGTGTTCGTCGCATCGTAGATGATGTCGTTCGGAATCGGCACGTTCTTGCAGTCCCACATCTCCGCGCTGCGCGGCGAGAGGATGGCGACTTGCGGGCGGGGGAGGCGGCCGGGCCACAGCACGTCTTCCGCCGCGCCGATCATGCGGTGGGCTTCCGCCATCTGCGGCAGCACCTTCGCGTTCTCCGAGTAGCAGTTGAGCGGGAAGTTGTATTCCGGTCCGAAGACGAAGTATTCGATCCCCTTGCCGCCGTTGCCGATGATGGCGAGGATCTTCTGGATGATGCCGTCCCGGCGCTGGCCGGCGGTACGCGGGATCACGTAGCCGCCGAACCCGACGCCGCCCTTGTCCGCGGCGCAGCGCAGCTTGGCGCTGTAAAACGACCACTGCGGCGCCATGTCGTCGCCGAACCAGTCCTGCGTCCACAGCATGGTGCTGCCGCGCATGCGCCCGAACTCCAGCCAATCGGGTCCGCCCATTGCCGCATCCAGACTTTGCTTGGCGGTGTTGTTGGCGACCGGGCCCGGCACATACAGGCGGTTGCTGAAGAAGTTGGAATTGGAGAAGATCGGCATGTTGGGCCAGAACGCCTCTTCCAGCGCCCGCGTGCACTGCGCGAAGTACCGGGAGGAATCCCACGGGAAGAAGCGCATCGTCCAGTAGAACAGGCGGCGGGTGGCGAGCGGGGCCGGCGTGCCGTCGGCGGCGTCCATGACGGTGCTGCGCCCGATGGGCAGCACCTGCTCCCATGCCTCCGCGCCCACGTCCTTCGGCGTCAGTCCCTGCGCCTGCAGGTAATCGTGGAAGCGCACCATGGCGGTCGCATCGCCTTGCAGCGTGTTGAGTATGGCCGGGAAGTACCACGCCGGCTCGTCGGACATGGCGTAGGCGGCCATGTCTTCCGGCAGATAGCCGGCGTCCGTATAGGGTTTCGCGATGCCGGTGGCCCACTGCTCGAGGCCGGCGAGCGAGGTGTTCTCATTCCCCCAGACGCCCCCCCGGGGGAACTCGAAGGTATAACCCGGCGGATTGTAAATGCCGCCGGCGGTGCGCCGCAGCCCGACGTTCAGCATCATCTCGCGGGTGAGCCGATCCGGTTCCAGCATGAGGACGGAAAAGCCCGCCTTCGCGAGCTCGGCGATGGCGGTTTCCCAGTTGTTGCGGTCATCGTCCCCGCCGATGAAGCGGTCGATGATTGGAAAATGCTTGGGTCGCTGTGCTTCCGTCACCTTCACCGAGGTCAACATGGCCCAGTAGCGTTGATTGTACTGCGCCATCGTGGCGACATGCGGTGATTTGTCCGCCTCGCGCCAGATCAGCAAACCCAGCCGTCCGCCGAACAGGCGGGCGGTGAATTTGATCGGGGCGTTGGGTCGCTCGTCGAGGATCATCTCACCCTCGATAGTCGTGGTATCGACCACGCCGGTGACGCGCATCCCGGTGACCACCGGATAGCCGTCCATATATATGGCGGGATAACTGTTCGGCGCCAGCAGGACTTCCGCGTCCCTGGTGGTGAAGGCCAATCCCGTCGTCCACTCGCCGCCGGTGACGGTCGAAGTAGTCGTGCCCAGCGAGAAGGTGAACGGCTTCCCCGCCGGGTCCTGCCCGTTAACCGACGCCGCGCGCGCGCGGATGGTGAAGGTCGGCACATCGGTGGCCGGGAATTTGGCGAACGCCGCACCGTTGCCCAGCAGCACCAGCGCCCAACAGCACGCGATGCCCATGATGCTCGACCAGGTACGCATACGGACTCCTTTCTCGCGGTGCAGCCCGAAGGTCGGCCGTTTCCGGTCGACTATAGCCAGTATTCGCAGCGCGCGGGGAAGCTCCTGCCGACGGAAAGTATACCGGGACAAATACCGGGACAGCACAACTCATGCGCTCCGCGTGAGTTATGCTGTCCCCGAAATTCCTGAATTATCCAGCCAGGGTGGTGTTGCGCGGCATGATGGCAAGTCAACAATCGAAATCCGTGGCGGAAACGAAGGATCCTGCGGCAGGCGTGCGTCATCCGGCATGAGTTACCTGGCGAATCGAAGAGGTGTCTCGGGCAATGATGCAATGGTCGCGGTGTGACGACACCACGAGGCGCATGAGCGGCGGGAGTGCTCGAGCGTGTTATCCAGCGCCCTCCATGGCCAGTGCGGCGGCTTCCCTGCCGCCTGATAAAGGGAAAAAGGGCTAGAGTATAAAGGGAAATTACGGTCCTAGCGAACGGAGCACACACCGGAAGCCTAAGTCCTCGACCCGATAACTCGGATCGCACCCGTTCCGGTAGGCCGCGCGGAAGACCCAGGGATCGCCACGGCCCCAGGAGCCGCCGCGCACCACGTCCGACTGTCCAGTCGTTGCTCCGGTCGGATTCCGTGGGGGAGCGTGATCATTGTACAGCGCATCATACCAGACCGCGCACCTCTCCCACACATTCCCCGTCATGTCCTGCGCTCCATACGGGCTGGCGCCCGCCGGGAAACTGCCGACGGGAGACGGCGATTCGGCATCATACGGATCGACCGAGTTGCAGCATTTCGCACCGTCCCAGGCGTTCCCCCACGGGTAGACCCGCCCGTCCGGGCCGCGCGCCGCCTTCTCCCACTGGGCTTCCGTGGGCAGCGACGCCCCCGCCCAGGCGGCATAGGTGGACGCATCATGCCAGGTGACGTTGACGATGGGGTGATTGTCCTGCCATCCCCATTCCGGCGCAGGCGGCATGGCGCGTTTCGTCGCCCGGCAGAAGGCGTGGTACTGTTTGACCGTCACCTCGTATTTGTAGATCCAGTAGCCGTCCAGGTAGACGGAGTGGGCGGGTTGTTTATTGGAAGTCGCGTAGCCGCTCAGGCGGTTCAGCAAGGCATCGAGGAGGCCTTCACCCGTGCCGCCGCCCATGCGGAAGGACCCGGCGGGCACCCACACCATGGCTGCGCCGTCTGTGGGATTGATCCGCTCGACGATGGTGATCGGTCGCCGCCATGGGTGCCAGAGCCACAGCGCCACGGCCAGCGCCGCCGCCGGCGGGAGCAGCACCCGCGCTCTGAAGAGTGTTCTTCGCACAGGCCCATCCTTGCATAGCATTATAGCACAGCACCTGGGACGGCACCTTCGTCAGCGTCAGCAGGCGCGACTTGCTCGGTTGGCCTCGCGGCCGCGCGCTGCGCCGTCCTGGCGGATGCGGCGGCCTCCCTGCCGCCTTGGAAAGAGAAAAAGGGTGAGAGTGTCAAGGGAAATTACGGTCCTGGCGAACGGAGCACACACCGGAACCCGAAGAGGAGGCCCCTGAGCCCAGGAGTGAGCCAGTACCGGACGGCAGCACGGCAGACGACTGGATAGGTACTGTCCCAGGCACCACCGCGCAGCACCCGCGCATCGCCAGTCGCCGGTCCCGTCGGATTCCGCTGGGGAGCGGGCTGGTAATATTCCCCGTCATACCAATCCGCGCACCACTCCCATACGTTCCCCGCCAGGTCATGAATGCCGTACGGATTGGCGGCGAAAGCGCCCACGGGGGACGTATACACATAGCCATCGGTATAGCCGTCAATGTACGTCAGGCCTGGTACCCCCCCGGACGCTTTCATTGTTTGATCCGCGAAGTTCCCCGCGCCTTTCGGCGGCGGCCAGGCGTCGCCCCAGGGGAAGACGCGCCGGTCGCCGCCCCGCGCCGCCTTCTCCCACTGCGCCTCGGTCGGCAACAGGACGCCAGCCCAAGCGGCATACGCCTTCGCATCCTCCCAGGACACGTTCACGATAGGATGCGTGTCCTGCCACTTCCACGCCGGCTCCGGCGGCATCTGCCGTTTCGTCGCCTGGCAGAATTTCCGGTATTGCGCCACCGTCACCTCGGTCGTATACATGTAGTAGGCATCTAAGTCTACTTTATGCTGGGGCATATCATGGGCGTAGTACTCGCGCTCTCGGTCCGGATGGGCTTTTAGCCACGCCGCGAGTTCCTCTTCACTGGTGCCCATCAGGAACTCGCCGGCGGGGATGAGCACCATCTCCGCGCCGTCTTTCGGGTTGATCTTCGTGGCCGGCAGCACCGTTGGCTTGTCTTGTGCGGCAGGGGGAGCCTGTTGGGCGAATAGCGGCGTCAACGAGAGTAACACGAGGAGCGGTACCCAGCACCAATGACTGCGCATGGTCTGAACCTCCCGAATCAACTGGCTATCTTATAGTATAGCACTGAGTTATCTTTTCAGATGAGTTCTGTGCAAGGATTTCAGTCCGGGATGCGCATAGAGTATCGCCGACTGGCCGCGCGCGGGATCATCAATGCAGCAGTGGTTTTCGCGGTGGCGGCCTGTTCCCGACTGCCACGGGGGCGACAGACGACATCCGTGACTTGTGATGCGGTTCACCCTATCGTGTCTGTTGAATCGCCAGCTCCAGCCCGGTGTGCTGCCCCTTCTGCGCCGTCTTCCAGCTTCCCGGCACGATGTAGCCTTGTATCGCGTTAGGATTCCCTGACGGGTGCGAGGTGACGGTCACTACATTACCGTCGATGGCGATGTCGGCCAGCAGCACGGCGCCATCCGGCACGGAAGTGCCGCTGCCCGGCGTGACGGCGCCATCGGCCAGCTCCGCATACACTCTGGTGTCGCTGTTTTCGCAGGTCAGGTCGGTGTCCTCGTCCAGCCAGTAGCTGTCGCCGCCGTCGTCGATGCGCCCGGCCGCCACCGTCACCGTCAGGTCCGCGAGCCCGGAGCTCGTTACCTCGCACGCGCGCCGGCGGTGGTCCAGCCGCACCTGCACCAGCCGCCCCCGGGCGTAGTCCTCCTCCGACAGCCGGAGGAAGTCGGGGTCGGCGATCTCCCACTTCAGCGTCACCGTCCCCGAAATTCCGAAGGTATCCAAGGTTTGCTTTGTGCCGGCAGTATCAGTTCAGATCGATGAGCCGAAGGCCGCCGGCTGGTACGGTCAGCGTGACGGAATTACCGTTCACCGTGAGCTGATCCGTCGGCAGCAGGCGATCCTTCGCCGTGCGGATCGGCACCCTGGATCGTATGGTGATGGTGCGATTCTCCCGGAAGTCCGTGGGGAACATCCCATGCTGCGGCTTGATGTCGCCGGCCGGATTCATCAGCGTCACCGCCCAGCCGTTCTGCAGCTTATTGACCATCCACTCCACATCACCGTCCACCTCGATGGGCATCAAGCCTCGGGTCAGGTGCGCGAAGAGGCGCGGCACGACGGGGATCACTTTCCGATCCATCCCCAACCCATACGGCAGGGACAGCACAATCAGGCGGCCCTGACCTTGATCGAAGGCGGCGCAGAAGGTTTTGCCGTCGGCCGTCGTCGCCAGTGCCCGCCCGCCGGTGATGGGCCGGAAGCGGAAGCGCTGGGAGGGCTGCACATCGGCGTTTGCCAGCCAGCGATAACCGGCAGCCTCTTCGAGACCGCCCATCTTCGGCATTTGCAATTCAGCCAGCCCGGGACCGGTCAGTTGCGCATCGGTCACCAGCAGGGTGCCGCCATTCCGCACGTAGTCGTTCAGGCGCTTGCCTTCCGGCCCGGTCAAGGCGATGTCACCGGTGACGATCACCACCGGATAGCTGTCGATGGTCGTCCACTTCCTGGTATCGGGATAGGCGTAGATGACATCGAAAATATCGCCGAAGACGGCGGGGACGAAGTTCTCGCCGAGGGCGGTGGCCGGCGCTTCGCCCTTCGGGCCGATGGGATAGAAGGCGACATCCAGGTATTCCTTTATCATCTGCGCGTGGTCAGTCGGTTTCGTCAGGTCCGGACGCTCGCCATACCCATCGAACAGGTGCGAGGAGTTCATGGTGGGTCCCCAGCCATGCGCGTAGTCGGCCAGCAGCGCCACCGGCGTAAACGCCGCGCCGCGGTCCGGCTCTTTCGCCGTGATGCGCAGGAAGCGATCGATCAGACTGCCTTTCGGCGAAAGCTGCACGGGGTGTTGCCCACCGGCGGACAGCCCGCCGGGCATCCAGTATTCGTCGAACCCCTGCTCGTTAAAGGCCATGGACGCGCCGGACATATACTGGTACCAGATATCGTATTTGTACCAGGTCATGCCCGTGCCGGCATAGACATCGTAGAAATTATCGAAAATATACGACGGCTTGCTATAGTAGCCCGCCTCACTGAACGCCGTCGCCGAATCGCCGAAGTTGCAGGAACGATAGGTGGCGGTCAGTTTGCCGTTTTGCCGGGCGGCGCCGCGCAGGAAGGCCAGGTTCAGCGCCTGACTGCCGTGCCACCCGGAGAACGCTTCATACCCCACCGCGCGCGCGCCCCAATCGGCGATGAGCGAGGCATAGATCGTCATATGCGTCGATTGACAGGGGATGACGTCGAGATAGGGATCCGGCAGTTTCTGTCCGAACACTTTCTGGTATTTGGCATCGTTCGAGGCCATGTTCACGGTGCGGAGCGCCTCAACGAATTCACGGCGGGTTTTCGCGTTGGCAGTGCCCGCCTTCACTTCTTCCACCGTCGGATAAAAATAGCCCAGATCCTCGCCCGAGATTGAACCGACATACTGATTGCGATATTTCTTCAGGAAGTTATCGCGCGCGCCCGCGGTGATCGGCGTATCGGGATAGTAATTCAACATGCCGGCCCAGAGCCGATTCGGATTGGCATCCAGCCAGCGCGTAAACAGCTCGGCATTCTTCTTCTCGTTCGGATCGGCGGAATCCGTCGCCAGGATTTTCGGACCGGACTGGTGGAAGGTCGGCACGATGCGCGGATCGGAGAATATCGGGATTTCCGTCTTGCCGCCATATTTCGCGATGAATGCCTTGATCGTCGGTTCATCGCGCAGATGGTACGGATATCTGACCGCGTTCGGGTCATCCCCCGCCCACTCCTTCACACTGTCCGGGCTGACGTTCCACAGGTAGATGAATCCTTTGTCCTTGAAGGTTTTCGGCGTCCAACCGGCGGGCGCGGTGAAATTCCCGGTGCGCTTTGCGAGCGGCTCCAGCCCCTGGAATCCGTTCTTCCGGTACGACGCCAGCACGCTCGAGCTATCGTTGTTTGGAACGTCTTTAATGACAGGTTTGTAGGTGGGGTCACTGGTGATGGCGATCACGTCGATTTGCCGGCACTTCTCTTCTTTGCCCTCGGACAGCAGGCTCAACGTGGCCGCGCCCTTTTTCAGCGTGGTCGTTTGCGACGCCCAGCCGAATGACCAGCCCCAATACAGCTTCGAGGTATTGTCTTCTTCGATGACCGGGTTAATCCCATAAGAACCCGTCCAGGGCTTGGCGCCGTCCTGTTCGAGGCGAATTTGGATGCGCTCTGAACTCTCCCGGTTGTCGCGGTAGCGCACCCAGACGAAATATTGCCCGGTCTCGGGAATTTCAATCTTCTTCGTCGCCACGGCCGCATTATCGGCGCCGCTGCACGCAATGGAAAGGAAACCACTCTCCCCACCCTGCATCCACTCGGCCGTCCAACCGGGACCGGACAACGCCCAATTCCCGTTCGTCGTCCGCAGGGCGGGATCGGCAGCTTGCGGCCAGCAATAGCCTTTCACGCCATCGAGCGTTTCCGCTTCGATCCAGAGAGATTCCGCCGCCTGTAACAGACCCGGCAGCAGCAGGCAACACAGTGAGAGAAGCAGCAACAAACGCTTCATCTGATAACTCCTTTGGGGGGTGGATATAGATATTGACACCGAGTCGGCAGGTTGGTTCCGGCACCCTTGGCTTCACCGGAGGGGTCAGTTCCTCAGCCGTCATGCAAACCATTGTCATACTCAGGTGGTGGTCCCACGGGCAGGTCGCCATGGATCACGCTCCACGCCTGGCGCGGCCAGGTGATGACAACGACCTAATCCCCGCTGATCACCAGGTGCGGCTGAAGCGCGCGCGCCAGGGCATAAACCTCGCTCATCCGTGACAGGAATGCCGGTGCCATCAGCGCGCTGTCGAACCACAGTAGGTCGATGGGTCCGTAGCGTGTCAGCAGTTCGGTGAGCTGTGCCAGCACCAGTCGGTAATAATTCTCGAACACCGGAAGGTCGGCTGGTTCGACGGCCTGGCGCTTGTAGAAATCCAGGCAGGCGGGGAAGTCGGCCGGCTGTCGGGGCAGGCCGTGCTGCCAGTCTTCAAGCGAGAAATAAAGTCCCACGCGCAGATCCTGGCGACGGCACGCGTCCACGAAAGGTCCAACCAGATCACGCCCACCCGCAGTTCGCCTCCAGTTGAATAAACCGGTCTTCGAATTGAAAGACGCGGATATCTACGCATTTTGCTTTCAATAACACACACTCATACGGATTGTGCTTTGCGATGAAAGCTGGTTCGTCTAAGTTAGCTAGCACGATCCACAAGGCTCATAACCACATGAATAGCTGGAGCATAGGCTATTGCACTGTCCCAATGAGCAGCTTACATCACTCACCGCAATCTGTATCAGTTATCTTCTGGAAAGGTAAACACCTCTGGCACCAGCAATCCGTTAAATATGAGTTAGACCCATTTCTCAATCTGAGATTTACTCAGATGCCGACACTGAGAGTCGGCCTTGCGACATCTCGTGCAGACTCGGGGGGAGGCTGCAAAAAGCTCACAGACTTTGCGTGCACTCTCGTCTCCAATGCAGAAGGAATCCCCCGCATATAAGGGAAAAGATGGCTCAGGTTATCAAGGCCCACCTGGCAGGAGTCGCCAATCATCATGTTATCCCTTTCCATCAACCTGACCCAATGCCCGGTTGAACTGAGCGACGGGCTGTCTGCCGTGATGGCGGATTTCCCGGACCGCTTCGTTGCCGGAATACCCGTCACCTTTACGTCCGATCCCGCAATCGCCGGCTTGCGCGTCGCCTGGGATGCAATGAAATGATTCCCTGTATTCAAACGCTGGGCTACCTGGATCAGATTTTCCAGTGGCCAGCCTATACTGACCTGCAGGACGTGCCCGGCGTGCTGCTCGTCGAAGATGAACGAGTCTACGCGCTGCTGGAGAAGCTGATCGCCGCAGCCAGCACCCCTTTCCGCTCCCGGCGCATCAGCATCGGCATGGATGAGACGTTCGGCTTGGGCACCGGCAAATACAAGCAGCTGCACGGCGAGAAGAACCCGCTAGAGATTCTCAACGACTACGTCGTCAAGGTCACCGCCCTGTGCGAAGCGCAGGGACTGCGCCCGATGATGTGGAGCGACATGTATTTCTGTTTCAGCTCGCAGAAGAACGATTACTACGACCGGGAATCGACGCATATCCCGCCGGCGACATCGCAGAGATCCCCGAGATGGACGCTGACCTGCTACGTATCTACGAGGCACCTGTCGAAGGCCTTTGGATCCCCTACCAGCGTGTCACTACACCGAGCTGGGTAAAGTAGGCTATTGGTGAGTATGTTTGTATTCGACCGGGTCACCCATCACTGTGACATCATTGAAACGGAGAACGAGAACTGGCGCATCAATATCCGCAATGCGCCCCATAACTAA
>Ga0315284_10009873_pt1 | contig 13593 bp, 3 predicted proteins | sample YL17G09_16_MG_FD_203696 | JGI IMG/M metagenome (GOLD analysis project Ga0315284, IMG submission 203696) | Sediment microbial communities from Yellowstone Lake, YNP, Wyoming, USA - YL17G09_16 | ecosystem: Environmental > Aquatic > Freshwater > Lake > Sediment | place: USA: Wyoming | collected...
GTTGGGGCCCTGGGGGGGGGGTGGGTGGTGGGGCGGCGCCAGAGGCCGAGGCGCCCCCCCCCACCCCACTCACCCCCCCTCGATCCGCCCACGGCACCTGCAGCGTCACCAGCTCGTGCAGGATGACGCCCAGCGAGTAGACGTCGGCCGCGGGGCCGTACTCGCGGCCGGCGAGGCGTTCGGGCGCGGCCCACTCGGGCGAGTTGAGCGCGCCCGACGCCGGGAGCACGCCCGCGCCGCCGCGCAGGGCGCGGGCGAGGTTGAAGTCCGACACTTTGGCCTCAAACCGGTCGGTGATGAGGACGTTGTACGAGGTGAGGTCTCTGTGGACGACGCGCTGCGAGTGCATCCAGGCCAGCGCGGCCGCGACGTGCTGCCCAAGCGCCAGCCTCGTCGTCCACGACGCGTGCAGGCGCCACCCGGGCGAGGCCCGCAGGCGGGCCGCGTCCGGGGTGGGGGGCGGGGCGGCGCCGGAGCGGACCGAGGGCGGGAGCGCCGCGACGCGGCGCGCGTACTCCAAACATTTGAACAGGGTGCCACACCGGCACAGCTCCATGACGATGGCCAGCGTGGCGCCCGACCCGGAGCCGGAGGAGGCGCCGCCGGCCGCCAGGGGCCTGGGCACGTGGTAGCACGCGCCCAGGAAGCGCACGATGAACGGGTGGAGCGAGAGCCGGCGCTGGAGGTCGACCTCCTCTTTGAACCGCGCCAGCGACGCGGGGTCGGGCGACGCGTCGGTGTCGAGGGCCAGGATTTTGACGGCCATGTCTGAATGCCGGAAAAAGGCTGCGGAGAGGGTGGGGGTGAGCGCGGGCGCGCGCGCGCGCGGCGGCCGCCGACCCCCGCCCCCGTGTCCCTCCTCCCTCACCTTGGTAGACGCTCGAGAACGAGCCCGACCCCAGCTTTTTTACGAGCGTCGGCCGCAGCTCGGCCCAGTCGACCTGCCAGAACGGGTCCTCGCGGCCCCACGGCAGGTCGGGCTCGTCGGCGGGCGAGGCGCCACGCGAGCCGCGCCCGCTGCGCGCGCGCGACCGCGACCGCGAGTCGGACGCCGACTCGGGGCGGCGCCGGCCCAGCAGGCGCTCGGTCCAGGCCCAGTGTCGGCCACGGGGCGGGGGGGGCGGCGACGCGCCGCGCGGCAGCGCGGGAGGGACGAGCGCGGCGGGCGCGCCGGCGTCGTCCCAGCCGTCGATGGGCAGGCCCTGGGCGGCTTCAAACGGCGACAGCGTGGTGCGGGACGGTGGCGCGGGCGGCACGGGCGGCGGCGGTGCGGGCGTCGCCGCGGCGGCGGCCGCGCTGCCGCGCCCGGCGCCCGCCGCCCCCGCGCGCGCCGGCCCACCCCCGCCCCCGCTCCCGCCCGCCGCCGGCGTCGCCGGCCGCGGCGGCATCCCGAGCAGGGCCGACGGCGCAGCCGGCAGCCTCCGACCCCCACACTCCCTGTCTGCCGCATCGCGCTTCGCCTTGAGCAGCCGCCGCACGCGCAGAATCGCGTTGACGAGCGCGTCCGCCGCGCGCCTCAGGGAGGCATAGTGCCGCAGCCCGCCGGGGCCGCGGCCGAGGAGGGAGACGTCGAGGTCGCGCACAAAGACGACGGCGGCGCACGCTTGCTCCTCCAGCAGTTCCAGGGCCCAACAGGCGAGGCCCGACGGGGACGCGCACAGGGCGGCGACGCGGCGGGCGGACGCAAAGGCGAGGTCGTACATGGCGTCGGACAGGCGCTCGGTGAGGGCGGCGGACGGGGGCGGCGGGGGCGGCGGGGGCGGGGGGGCTTCGCCCTCGCCGCGCGGCGTCACCGCCGCGCTCGCCCCCGCGCCTTCGAGCGCGACCGCGGCCGCGTGCTCAGCGGCAGCCAGCAGGGCGGTGAGGCAGGACGGGAGCCAGGCCTGGGCCTGGAGCTCGTCGTCGTGGATGGCGGCAGGGGGAGGGTCGGCCGTGCCTGGCGCCTCCGCGGGCCACCCGCCGCCGCCGCCAGCCCAGCCACCACCCTGGTGCCCAACACCCCACGCGCTCCTGGGCGTGGCCGCCCCGCTGCCCGGCTCGTCCGCGTCCGACGGCGGCGCCGACACGGGCTCGCCGCCCGCCGTCGCGGCGCGCTGGGCCGACGCCGCGCCGCGGGCGGCGGCCAAGAAGACGAGCAACCAGTCGCGCACGAGTTCGGGGCGCTGCTCGGGCCAGGCAGCCGCCACAGCCTCGACTAAATCGCCAGCGCCGAGCCAGAGCGCGGCGAGCGTGCGCGCGAGCACGGCGAGCTCGTGCCCCGCCGCGCTCGGGGCGAGCGAGGCGGGGGTGAGTAGGGCGGCGCCGGCGTCGGACGCGGCGTCGAGGGCGGCGAGGGCGACGCGGGCGCAGGCACAGCCGAGGTCTGCGACGGCGTCGCTCAAGTCAGGAGGGGTGGGGGCAGCCCCGCTTTCCGTCGCCACCGTCGTCGTCGTCAGCTCATTCAACTCGGCGGCCGACAGGGGCGGCGGCGCGCCGACATCACCGGGCGGGCCGCCCGCCTCGAGCGCGGCGAGTCCGCGCAGGCGAGCAGCCAGCCCCGCCACGACGCCCACCGCGCGCGCCGCCGCGCGCAGCGCGCGCCGGGTGTCGGCGTCGCCCGGCACCAGCGCGCGCAGGCCGTCGGCGACGGCGTCGCAGGCAGCGACAGCCGTCTCGGCCAACGACGCCGCGACGCCGCGCACGACGCCCACGTACGCCCCAGGCCCGCACGGCCCCGCGCCCGCGGCGCCCGGCGTGAGCGCGCCGTGCTGGCGCAGGCCCGTCGCGATGTCGCGCGCCTCGCCCAGCGCGGCCTCCAACCAGTCCAGCCGCTGCTCCCGCGCCGGCCAGCACGGGTCGGGCGGGCCGCGCCACAGGGCGAGTTGGTCGACGAGGTCGCCCGCTTTGGAGCGGGCGAGGGAGAGGGCGAGCTCCCAGTCTTCGCGCGCGAAATCGCCGTCGAGCAGGTGCGAGAGGGACGCGTGCCAGGCCAGGCGCTCGGCGGAGACCGAGGAGGCAGAGGCGGAGGCGTTCGGGGTTTGTTGGAGAAGAGGTGGCGGCGCGGACTGCGGCTGCGGTTGCGGCGGCGGCGGCCGCGCGCGCGCGCGCGGCGCGTCGGCCCTCGCCCCCGCGTCGCTCTCGGGCGGCGTCTCAAACCCCAGCCGCCGCGTCGACCGCGGCCGCCCGTCGGCAGCCCTCGGCGGCCCGTCCGCGGGCGGCGCGGCCCCGGCCCCGACCCCTGGCTCGATGCCCAGCGCCGCGAGCGCCGAGTCGAGCTCCTTGAACGCGCGCGCGTCCAGCCGGGCCCGGGCCCGAGCGTGCCGCTTGGCGCGGCGGGCGGTCTTGTCGGCGTCCGGGGGGGGGAGCGGGCGCGACTTGGCGCGGTGGGCTGGGAAAAGAGGGGAGTTGGGGGGGTCCGGGGGCGAGCGCGCGCGCATGACGGCGCGTTGGCGGCCCCGCCCCGCCACGCCCACGCCCGACACGGCGCTCACGCACGCACCCGCGCGCCGGCCCCCAACCGCCGCCACCCCCCACCCTTCTCACCTCCGCGCTGCGCCTTGCCGTGCGTGCTGCTGCCGTACGCCGCCGCCAGCTCCTCCGCGCGCGCCGACGCCGCGTCCACGCGCGGACCGCGGCGGGCGCCGGACGGGGACGCGCAGGCGCCGCCGTCGCTGGACGACGACGACGCCATGGTGGGGGCGGGCGCGGCGGCTGGTCAGGCGGCCGGGTGCGACGCGGACTGCGTCGCGGGTGGCGGGGTGGGGCGGGGCGGGCGGCGCCCGCCCCAGGCGCGCGAGGTGTGTGTGCGCAAAGGCGCGCCGCTTGCAGACTCGTCTCGTTTCCTCCCGCCCGCCACACGCCACGATACTGCACGCACTCTACGCCACGGAGAGCGTCTGCCCCCCCACCCACTCCCCCCCGGGCGCCACCTCGACCGGCCCCGACCCCGCCGCCGCGGGCTCGACGCACACAAACTCCCTCCACTCGTTGTCCCCCAGGTCGCCCGTCGCAGCCGCTTTGGCGGTCCACGGGTTCCACACGACGGCGTCGGGCAGGCCGGTCGTGGCGATGGTGACGGTGCGGGAGGAGGAGGAAGAGGAGTCGGCGACGGAGAGCGACGAGGGCGCGCCCATGTAGATGCGATCCACCTCGCCCGCAAAGGACACCGCCGCTTCATTGTCCACCTTGCGTACGCGCCCGTCGAGCGAGTCGAGGTAGGGCACGCTGGCCAGCCCATTCACCGTCGCGGTCCGCACGTCTGCGACGCGGATGTAGGTGTGCAGCGCCAGCGTCGCGCGCAGCGGCTCAACGCCCGTATTCTTCACGGTCACCGTCTGCTGCAGCGCGCCGGCGGGCGTGAGCGAGACCGCGACGCGGAGCTCGTGCGGGTGTGGAAACGCGGCGTCGCCCGCGTGCTTCAGACAGAGCGTCGCCGCCGACTCGGTCGCGATCTCCAGCTCAAACGCACTATTGCGCGCAAACCCGTGCTGCGTGGGCAGCCCCCCCATGTCCCCAAACTGGGGCCAGCACAGCGGCACGCCGCCGCGGATGGCCTTGGGCGGCTTGAACACCGCCTCCCGGCTCACAAACAGGACGTCGCGGTCGCCGCCGGGTGGGACGTAAGACGTGACGTGGGCGCCGTGCAGGTAGACGGTGGCGGCCGAGCGCTGGAGAAGAGGGGGGTCGTCGTCGTTGCGCGGTCGTCGACCCCCCAGCCCGCCCCAGGGGCAAGATCGCGGCATGGCACATCCTTCGACGCATCGCCGAGCCAGCGGCGGCGCGGTCGGCCGCCCGCGAGCGCGCTGCCGCCGCGCGCGCCCTCGCCCTCGCCTCACCTACCTCGGGCCCCTTAAGCAGGACGCGCTCCATGCCGTGCTCGTCCACGGAGATCATGGTGGGGATCGCCGGGAGCGCGGCCTGGGTCGACGCCGTCGTCGAGGTGTGAGCGCCGATGGCCCGCCGCCTCGCCTCCACTCTCCGCCGTGCCGCCACGCCGGCCGCGCGCCCTCCCACCCCGCCCACACACCGCCCCGCGCCGGCGAGCGGGCGCCCGCCGATTGGCGCCGCGCGCGATGGCGGGCGCCGACGACGTGCACGCCCTGCGCGCCGCCGTGGACGCCGCGCTGTGCGGCGCGCCCGGCGTGGATGCAGTCGACCTGCGGGCGCGCCTGGGGCGGGCGCGGGCGGGGCTGCTCGACCTGCTCGCGATGCAGGTGCGTCGAATGGGGGCGTGGGGGGGAGGGGGCGCCGCGCGCCGCGCCGCGCGGCCAGGGGTCGCGGCGACGGTCGCCAGCGCCCAACCGCCGCCGACCGACCCCACCCTCCCTCCGCCAGCCGCCCAACGCCGACGCGCGCGCCGCCGTGCAGACCCTGCACCCGCAGACGCCGCTCGGCCGCGTGCGCCTGGATGCGGGCGACGTGCAGCAGGTATGCGTGCGGGAGCGGGAGCAGGGCGGCCGGGGCGGGGCGCGCCGACGCGGTGCGCTCGCCCACCGCCGCCCTTTTCCTCCAGGTCTTGCTCCTCTCGGACGAGCTGCGCGTCGACGAAATGACGGCCCTCATGTGTCTGGTCGCCGCGCACGACGCGCGCGGCGACGCGAGCGCGGCGGCCGCGGCGGGCGTCTTTTTCGACGGCCGCGCCGCGGCGCTCGCGTCGCTGCGCGCCCTGCTCCAGTCCCAACTCTTTTCGGCCGGCGACGCCGCCCCCGACGTCGCTACCGCGGTGCGCGACTTTGTGGGCGACCTGCTGGCCGCGCGGTCGCCCGACGGGCGGTCGACGCTGCTCGCGCGGCTGACCACTCTGGCCACCGACGCCTCGCTCGACCCCGAGCCCGGCGCCGCCCTGGCCCGCGTCGTGGACGAGCGCGGCGCGGAGGCGGATCGGCGGGCGCTGGTGGCCGCTGAACGGGCGGCGGTGTGCGAGTGCCTGGCGCTCGCGGCGCGCGCGGCGCCGTCGCGCGCGGCAGCCGCCGACGTCGCCGCGCTCGTCGACGCCGCGCACGCCCTGTCCCTGCGCGCGCGCACGACCGATGCCGCGCTCGCGCCGGCCGCGTGGTCGGCGGCGGCCACGGTCGCGCTCGCGGCAGGGGCCGCGCTCGCGCCGCGCGCCGGCCCCGACGCCGCCGGCGCGTCCGACGCCAACGCTTTGGCCGCCTTGGCGGCCGACGCGCCGCTCGCGTCCCGCCTGGATGCGCCGCCGCCCGCGGGCGACCGGCTGGCGCCCTTGCTCCGCCTCGCGTGGGGCGCGCTCCTCTCCACGCACGGCCCCGCGTCCGCGCGCGACCGCGCCGCCGACGCGATCACCGTCGCCCTGGACGCGGGCGCGTGCGGCACCCTGGCCTCGCTGCTGGGCGGCCCCGCGCTCGGCGACGAGCCGCCCGCCGCGCGCCGCGTCGCGGCGGCGGCGGCGCACGACGTTCTCGCCTCCTTCCTGGACTCGGACGCGGGCCGGGACGCGGTCGGGGATTTGGCGACCCGGTCGGCCGACGCCGCCGCGGCCGCGGCCGCCTCTGGCGGCGCGCTCACGGTCGCGGCCCCGCCGCCACCGCCCTTCTCCGGCATGCACCGCCCCGGCGACGCCGCCCCCCCCCCCCCGTCCGACGCCCTGGACGCCCCCCTGGCCGCCATCGGCGCCGTCCTGGACGCCGCGCCCGAGCTGTGGCTCGACCCGGGCCTCCGCGCGGCGACGCTCGCCGACTTTTTGGAGTACGTGGGGGGGCACCCCGTGCTGGCGGAAGCCCCTCCGACCCTCGTCGCCTACCTGCGTGTCTTGGCGTCCGTCGCGCGCGGCGGCCGGGGCGGCGCTGCGGCCGTGCTCAACCAGCTGCGCGCGGCGCACGCGCCGGGCACCGTCTCGTGGCGCGCGGGCCTGGGCGCCATGGCGGAATATTGTGCGAGGTATGCAGGGCCCGCTGGAGCCGCGGAAGCCGCCGCCGCCGCCGCGGCGGGCGGCTACGGTGGCTACGGGTTTGGCGGCGCCGCCCCGCCGCCACCCCCTCCCCCTGCCGCCGAGCTCGCCGTGCCCGACTCGGACGCGGCCGGCATGGCGGCCTACGCCGACCTGGCGGCCGCTGTATTGGCCGCGGCACCCAGGCGGGCGGCAGCGTCGTGGCGGTCGACGCTCGAGGCCGAGGCTGGCGGCGCGCCGCTCGCCGAGCTCGCCCTCCAGCTCATGTGCCACCCCGTGCCCTCGTCGCTAAAAGCGTCGCTGGACGGCTTGCTGACTGCGCTCGCGGGCGAGCCGGGCGCGGCGGGGCCGCTGCTGGACCGGCTCGGGGCTTGCTTGCTCGCGGGCGGCGGCGCCACCGGCGCCCTCGCCGCCACCCCCCACGGCGCCCCCTCCTCCTCCCTCGCCCGCTACGACGCCGCCTACCAACTGGCCGAAGTGGAGGCCCGCCGGGAAGAGTATGGCGAGACGCTGGCGCTCGTGCGGCTGCTCACGGCGTGCGTGACGCGCGCCGCCGCGTCCGCAGGCGGCCTCGCCGCGGCCGGCGCCTCCCACGCCCACCTCGCCCTCTTTGTCCGCCGCGACGTCCTGGGCGCCGTCGTCGGGCGCGGCTTCCGTGACCCGGCCCAGCGGTGGGCGCTGGCGGCGGCCGCGTTTGATCATGTGAGCGCGTGGCTGGCCGACGCGGTGCGCGCGCGCGCGGCGCCCGGCGGCCCTTTCGCCGGCGCGCGCTCGCCCGCGCCCGGCGCCCGCCCGCCGCCCGCTTTGGATGCTGTCCTCGACCTCTTATCCGAGGGCGACGCCGCGCGCGCCGCGCTGGCCGTGCTGCTCCCCGGCGCCGACGCGCTCGCGGCCGAGCCGCGCGCGCGCGGCGCGGGGGCGGCGCGCGAGAGTGCGGTCGCCGCGGCCCTGCGCCTGCTGCGGCTGGCCGCCTCCCTGGACGGCGCCGCCCTGGACGCCGTGCGCGCCGCGGGCGGCAAAGGCGCGTACGAACCCCTCGCCGCCGCGCTTTCGCGCGACGTCCGCGTCCTCCCCGCCCTCCTCGACCACGCCCGCTACTCGCCCTCGCCCAAGTTGCAGGCTGAAGCCATGCGCCTCGCGGTCGCTCTCGCCCCCCGCCTGCCGCGCGCCGCCGACGCCCTGCTCCAGGCCGGCGCGGGCGGCGCGCCCGGCGCGCCGTCGCCCGCCGCGCGTGTGCGCGACGGCGTGGCAGCGTGCTTGGCAGCGGGCCTGTTTGGTGGGGGTGGAAGCGACGAAATTGATTGGGGGAGCGACGAGGGCGGCGACAGCGACGGCGACGACGACGACTTTGCTGCGCCCCCCCCGCGCCGCCGTGCGCGCGACCCGCGCGCCGCGCTCGCCCTCGAACTCCTCGCCGGCGGTGCTGCGTCCGCCTCCCCCTCCCTGGCCCACCTGCTCATCGGCTACGACGTCTCCCGCGGCGAGGCCGGCCTCACGGCGTCGACACTCGACGCGCGCTTTGGCGGCGCGGCCGCCTGCCCCCTGGTTCGCGCCTCGCTCACCCCCGCCCACCTGGACGCCGACACCGACGCGTGCGTTCTGGCCGTGCTGGCCGACCTGGCGGGCGCGCCCGCGGCGGGCGGGCCGGCGCGCGCGCTGCTGCGCGCGGCACGCGTGCTGCCGCTGCGCCTGGCGGACGAGGCGGACGCGGCGCGCGGGGGGGTCGGGGCGCCCAGGCCGCGGGCGGCTGCTTTGCTGTTGCGGGCGGCGTCGGAGGAGCTGCTGCGCGCCGACGCGGCCGACCCGGCGGCTGCCGCGGGCGTCGCCGACCTCGCCGCCGCCCTGCTCGACCGCGGCGGCGGCCGTGGGGGCGACCTGGCGGCAGCCGCTTTACTCGCTGCCGCCGCGCCCGCAAACGGCGGCCCGCCGCCCCCAGCGCCGCACGGCGGCCGCGCGCCGCCGCCGGCCGTCGCGGCGGCGGCGGCCGCGCTCGGCGTCGACGCGTTGCTGGCCAGCCCCGACGTGCGCACATCAACCGGCTCTGGCGCCGATGGCGTGCCCGCGTTCGACGTGGGCGCTCTGGCCGCCGCGCTCGCGGCGCGCTGCGCCGACGCCGACGCCGACGCGCGCCGCGGCGGCCCCGCCGCCCCGCCGCCTTCCGCCGCGCGCGCCGCCTGCCGGGCCGCACTCGAGTTTGCGGCGGCGCACAACGATTGGGCGGCCGACGCGGCGGCGCGCGGCGACGCGGCGGCGGCGTGGGCGGCCGCGGTCGGCCTCTTGTTCGCGCGCCGCTTTGACGCCGTCGCCGCCACCCCCGCCGCCTCTGGCGCCGACGGCGGCGGCCGCTTCGCGCTGGAGCTCGCGCGCGCGGCCCTATCCGGCGTGCGCGCGTGCCTGCCCGGCGACGCGGCTCGCGCGGCCGCGCCGCTCGCGCGCGCCGCCACCGCCCTGCTCGCCCGCGCGCGCGAAGTGGGTGCCCGCTCCTTGGGCGCCCCTGGCGACGCGCCCGCCGCCGTGCGCGCGCCCGCCGCGCTGGCGGGCGTGCTGGAGGACCTGTTGGCCGCGCTCGCCGCCGCGCGCGGCGCAGCCGCCCCGCGCTCTGCGCTCCACGGCGCCCTCGTCGAGTTCCTGGGCCTCGCCGCCCCCCCCGCCGCCTCGCGCGCGCCGCCCTCGGTGCTCGCGGCCCTGGTGGCGGCCGCGCCCGCGGGCCGCGGGGGCGAGGGGGAGAGCGCGGTCGACGCGGGCGTCGCGGCCGCGCTGGCTGCGGCGCCGGGCCTCGTCGAAGCGGCTGCCGCCGACGCGCTCGAGGCCGGCGCCCGGGCCGCGCCGTCGCGCGTCACCGCGCTCGCCGCCCTGGCCGCGCTCGCCGCGCTGCCCGGCGGCGACGTCGCGGCGCGCGTGCGCGCGTCGGGCCTGCCCGCGCGGCTTGCCGGGGCGTTGGCGGCCGCGCCGGCGACCGCGTTTGTCGCGCCCGCGATGGCAGACGGCGGCGCCGGCACGCTGGCGGGGCGGGCGGCCGCGCTCGAGGCGGAGGCCGCGCTGGCGCTGCTTGCGCGGTGCGCGCGCGCGGGCGGCGCCTCGACCGCCCCCGCCGCCGCCGCGGCCGAGGTCTCCGCCCTGGCCCGGTGCGCCGCGCTCGACCTGGAGCCCGAGGACGCCGGCGCGGGCGGCCCCCCGCGCGCCGGTGGCGCGCGCGCCGCGCTCGCGCGCGTGCTGCCGGCCGCGCTGCGACTCGTGTCGCTGCGCCTGTCAACCCACCCGGGCTCCCCCGACGTCGTCGACGCCGTGTCCTCGTTCGTCACATCCCACCGGCGCGCCCTGGTGCGCGTCCTGGTCGAGGCCGGGTCGCCGGGCGCGCGCGGGTGGGTGCCGGGGCCGGCCGAGCTCGGCCAAGCGTCGCTCGCGCTCGGCCTGCTGGCGCGCCTGGCGGCCTGCTCGCACGCCTCCCCCTCCCTGGGCGACGCCGGCGCCGAGCTGCGGGACGCGGGCACGCGCCTGGCGGCCGCCCTCTTCGCCGTCGACGCGCGCGGCGCGCTCCCCGCCCCCGCGCGGCTCGCCGCCGCGCGCGACGCGGGCGGCGTCCCGCCCGACGACGTGGACGCGCTGCGCGCGCTGGAAGCCGCCGTGCGCCGCGTGCGCGTCGAGGCGGCGGCGTACGTGCTGGCGCTGGTGCGTGGAGGGGGAGGGGGGGGTGGCGGCGGCGCGTCCTCCGCCCCTCTTCTCCTGCGCGCGGCCCCCCCCCCGGGCGCCGCCCCTGGTCGCCTCTCCCTACTCTCCGTGAAAGACTGCCTGTTCCAGGCGGCCGAGGACCTGTACGCCGCGGCCGACGCGCGGCGCGCGGCGCTCGCCGCGCTCGCGGCGCCGCCGTCGCCGACGGCCGACCGCGGCGCGGCCCTCGCCGCCGCCGTCGCGGCCGACGGAGCGGTCCGCCACCTGCTGCGCCTGGCCGAGACGTGCATGGCCATCGTGTTTTGCGCGCTGCGGGCGCGCGGCGGCGGCGCGGGCGGCGACGCCGACCGCGCCGCGCTCGGCCGCGTGCTCGCGCCCGCGCTCGACCACCTGGCCCGGCTGCCGCCCGACGGCGCGGGCGGTGAGGGGCGGGCGGCCGCCTTGGCCGCGCTGGCGCGCCGGGTCGAGGGCGAGTTGATGGCGGCGTGAGAGGAAGGGGAGAGATTTGGGGGGGGGGGGGGCGGCATCGTGTGTTGCATGCCCCGACCCTCCTCCCTCTCACGCCGCCAACCACTCCTCCGCGTCCCGCCGCTTGCGCGCCTGCGGCATGGGCTGCAGCGGGGATCCGTGGGGCGCCTTGCGCCCGCCCGTCAGCGTGGCCACCACCTCCTCGGCGCGGCGCGCGCGCGCCGCCGCGGCCTCGACCTCGGCCGCCGCGTCGGCTGCGGCTCGCGCGGCGTCCGCCCGGGCCACCGCTGCCGCCCGCGCAGCTTCCGCCGCCTCACGCCTTGCAGCCGCCTCGCGCGCCGACGCCGCCGCGGCGTCGGCGCGAGCGGCGCGCGCGTCGGCCGCCGCGCGCGCGGCCTCGTCCGACTCGGCCGCCGCGGCGAGCAGCTGCCGCTCCAGGGAGTCGACGGTGGCGCGTTCGGCCTGGAGCCGCGCCCGGGCGTCGGCCAGGGCGGCGTCGCGGGCGGCGAGGGCGGCGGCCAGGTCGGCCGCGTCGCGGGGGTCGGCGCCGCCGCGCTCGCGCTCGCGGCCGGCAGCGGCGGCGGCGGCGGCGAGGCCGGCTGCGCGGTCTCGGGCAGAGGCGACGTCGCGGCGCAGTTCATCGGCTTCGGCGCGCGCGTCTGCGAGCGCGGCTTCGGCGGCGTGGGCGCGGCGTTCCGCTGCATCGCCCGCGCCCACCGCCTCGACCGCGCGCAGCTCCGCGCCTTCCACGGCCGCCATCGCTTCATCCGCCTCTGCGCGCGCCGATGCCGCCGCGCGCTCGGCGGCGGCGGCCCGCTTGCGGGCCTCTTTTTCGGCGGCGACCGCGCCGTCGACCGCGGCCGCGTCGCGCGCCGCGCGCCGCGGGCCGGCCGCGGCCGCCGCTTCCGCGTCGGCCAGCTTGGCCAGAGTACTTTCCAAACGGGCCTCGACTGTGGTCAGTCGAGTCGCCAACCGCTCGGCCCGTGCCTCAGCGCGCGCCCGGCCCGCGGCCGCCGCGTCGGCCGCCGCGCGCGCGTCGGCCGCGCGCCCGTCGCGGCCGCCGTCGGCCAGCGCGCGCAGGCGGGCTTGCTGGCTGGACAGCAGGGAGCCAGCTTCGACCAGGCGCTCGTCCAGGGCGGCGGCGCGTTTTTCGGCGGCGTCAGCGCGCCGCGTCGCAGCGGCCGCCGTGCGCTCGGCCGCGAGGGCGCGCCCGTCGGCGTCGCCGCCGGCAGAATGGGCGGTGGTCAAGGCATGCACCGCATCCGCAGCCCGCTGCTCGGCCGCAGTCGCCGCCGCGTCGGCCGCTTCCGCGCGCGACACCGCGTCGGCCGCCGCGCGGCGCGCCGCGTCGGCCTCGCCGCGCGCCACCGCCTCCCGGTCGGCAGCCGCGCGCAGGGCGTCGCGGGTGGCGTCATTGGCGGACTCGCCGTCGCGCCGGAGGGCGCGCAGCGCGGATTCCGCGCGGTCGGCCCGCGCGGCCGCGGCGGCCGCCGCGTCGTCGAGCGCACCGCACCGACGCTCGGCTTCCGCGGCAGCGGCGTGCGCCAGGTCCAGGGCGCGCTCGAGTTCGGTTTCCCGGGCGGACGCCGCGTCGGCGGCTTCCCGCGCCGCGCGCTGTGCCCGCCCTTCCCTCCGGTTGGCCGACGCGCGCGCCGCGTCGGCGTCGGCGCGCGCCTCCTCGGCCGCCGCGCGCGCGGCGGCGACGTCCGCGTGAGCCTTGTCCAACGCCTCGTCGCGCGCGGCCAGCGCGGCGCGCGCGCGCGCCTCGACGTCGGCCGCCGCGGCGCGCGCGGCCGCCGCGTCGGCCGCCGCGGCCTCCGCCCTCCCCTCAGCATCCGCCGCCCTCTGGCTCAACGCCAGCAACCTCTCCCCCGACACCGCCCGCGCGTCCGACTCGGCGACGCGCGCCGACGCGGCCGCCGCGGCGTCGCGCGCTCGGCCGCCGTCGGCGCGCGCGGCGGCCGCCTCGCCGCGCGAGGACGCGAGTTCGGCCTGCAGCGCTTCCCGCAGGGCACGCTCCTTGGCCAGCGCGCCCCGCTGGGCGGCCGCGTCGGCGACCGCCACCTCGCAGCGCGCGGTCGCGCCCGCGGCGGCGGCGGCGGAACGCTGGGCCGTGGCCAGCTCGCGCCGCAGCCTGTCGCACTCGCCGCGCAGCAGGCGCTCGGTGTCGGCGGCCGCGAGGGACGCTTTGAAAGCGGCGGCGGGGGAGGGGGCGGCGGCGACCGCCGCGGCCACAGTCGCCGCCGACAGCGGCGGCCGGCGCGGCGTCGGCGTCGCGCGCGAGTGCCGGTCCAGGGCGGCAGCGGTCGGGGACACGGGGCGCGCGTGCCGGGCGGCCGACGGCGGCGGCGGGTCGGCAAACGAGAGCCGCGCTCGCACGCCGTCGGCGCGGCGCGGCGTCGGCGACGGCCGGGCAGCCGCAGACAGCGAGCGCAGCTTTTCGACCGTGGCGTTCAGGGCGGCGACCGCGGCGTCGCTCTCGGTCGCGGGGTGGTGACGGTAGTGGGCTTGGGGAGGGGAGAAGGGTGGAGGGCGTCGGCGGTCTTCCCGCCTCCAGGCCCACCCCCGCA
>Ga0315284_10009875_pt1 | contig 13593 bp, 9 predicted proteins | sample YL17G09_16_MG_FD_203696 | JGI IMG/M metagenome (GOLD analysis project Ga0315284, IMG submission 203696) | Sediment microbial communities from Yellowstone Lake, YNP, Wyoming, USA - YL17G09_16 | ecosystem: Environmental > Aquatic > Freshwater > Lake > Sediment | place: USA: Wyoming | collected...
TCAAGGATTAAGAGGTAATACTGGACCACAAGGTACTAATTTTTGGGCTGCTACTACTAGTGGCGCTACAGGTATTTTTTATTCAAGCGGTGTTGCTATAGGGACAAACACAATTAATTCTGATAAAATATTATATGTAAACGGTCCTGCCGACTTTAATACAAGTGTTAATATAGATGGAATACTAACAACAATAAATAGAATTAATATGAATGGTGGTGGTACTGGTTCTACATCAAATAATAATATAGCAACAAAAGAATTACGATTAAAAGATACACTAAGCGGGATTGATAATAGTTCTAAAATATCAACTACTGATAATATTTTAACAGTTGATAGTGCGGGAACCCTTAATACTGCTACAACAACTGAATTCAAATTAAGAAATAGTGCAAATGCTACTATAATTCCATTACAACTAACAAGCACAGCAAATAATATGAATGTTCCTTTAAATATGAATACAAATGCTATTACAAGTGCTGGGGCAATAACAACAAGTGGAATATTAACAACAACAAATGCGATTGATATGACTGGAACATCTACAATATTAAATAATATATCAACAAGACAGTTAAGTTTAAAAGATGCTGTTAATGGAAATAGTAATGGTAGTTCAATATTAACAAATGGTAATGTTTTAACAATTGATAGTGTCCCCTCATCTGGTAATAATTCGTTAATCCAATTTGCTCTAAGAAATACGGCAACACCTTTAGTTCCAACTATACCTTTAACTTTATCAACCACCATAAATAATATGAATGTTCCTTTAGATATGATTGGAAACAGCCAATTTAATTCTATAGTAAGAACAAGAGTTTTTGGGTTTAGAGATATTAGTACTGGAGCAATCGCTAATAGTTCTATTTATTATCAAGCGACTGGAATGGTTTTTGAATGTATAACCCCAAATTCTAATTTTCTTTTTTTAACTCAAAATGGAGTTGGTGGTAATACAATTGCTTTGGCTGGTAATTCAACAGAAATTTATACAAATACACCAACAATCGCATCAACAGCAGATAATTCCAGTAAAATACCTACTACTGCTTGGGTTCAAAATGTTTTATCAGCAAAAACTGTAAGAATAGCATCTTCTGCTGCTAATTTTACGAGTGCTGCTCCTAATCAACTATTTCAAGTGAATATTCCTTTGAGTGGTGGTTCATTTTTAAATCCAGACCCTACTAATGGTTGGGCACAAAATCAAGGTGTCACATTTAGAGTTAATTATTTTCAATCATTTAATCCAAGAGCAACATCTCCATTTGATAGTCAAAATTATATATCATTTTCATCTCTTTTAACAATATATCCATTTAGATTTAACAGTTTAGGTTGGTTAAGTGGAACTCCACCAAGAGGTAGAGTTAGTGATAATGTTATAACTGGTCAAAATGGTGATAATACAAATTATATTGTTTTAGATAGTTTCTCAACTGCTGGACGACAATTTTGGAGTAATGGTATAAGTTTTCAATCAAATGGTAGTTTTGCTGGAAGATTATTTATATATGGAAGTAATACAAATATTAATAATGTTATTTTTGAATTAACCAAACCAAGTGGATTTAGTGCTGCTAATGAAATTTATAGTTATACTTTTTCTCTTGAATTAGTAAATCAAAGCAATACTTTTTCTACTATAACTTCAAGTGTTTTTAATATATCTAATCTTTAATTCACTCTTTAAATATTGACACTTTATCCAAGTAAAACTATTTTTTAAACATTTTCTTAAAATGTTCAGGCGACCCCAAACTTTAGATTTTTTTTATATTTTTTAAAAAGTATATATTATAAATGACAACAACAGATATTACAAATATAGCTTATAGCTTTCTTTCAGATGACCAAGATAAAATAATTAGCATAAGCCCAAATGGTTTAACATTAAAAAGTAATTTATTAACGGTTCCAATAGAAATAAATATAACACCTTTAGATATAACAGATGTTAAAACCGGAAATATTATTACAATGGAAAGATTATGTTATTTACCTACTGGATTAGCCGCATTAGAAGCACCACCAAATTCTAAAACATTACATATACAAGATACTTTGTTAGTCGATAAAATAGACGACCTTGATTCAACTACAGTTAATTTTGATAGTATTGTTTTAACAGATGGAACAACTACTAATATTATAAATAGAAATGGATATACTACAAAAAATACAATAGCAAACGCAACTCATTATTTAAATTTTAGTGATAATTTAGATTCTGGAATAAGTTCTATTTACAAAACATTAAATTTAAGTTGTAATCCTTCAACGAGCACAATAACCGCGAATACATTTAAGGGTGATTTGTTCGGAACTGCAACAAATGCAATAAATACATTAGTAACAAGTGATAATACATCAGGAACATACTATATTCCTTTTTGTAAAACAAGTGGTACTGATTCCAAACCACTTTATATTAATGATACAAGTTGTGGATTAACTTATAATCCAAACACCTCAACTCTTACTGCACATTCTCTTTCTGTAAATTCTCTTACTATAAGTTCTCTTACTGCAACTTCTTTTAATATTACGGGAACACCATCGACCGCAAATGTTGCTTGTACATTTGGTCAAGTTGGATTAGTAAAATTAAAAACGGTTACTGGAACAATAACAGGGTCTGATTCAGTAATAAATTTTCAATTAACTTCTTGTTTTAATTCAAGTTATAGGAATTATAGAATAATAATATCTTCAAATCAAGTAGTATTTGCAGCTTTTCCTTCATATTCTCTAAGAGCGTTTTTAGGAACCGGAACATTACCAACAACGGCGTCTTTATATGGGTTTGAAATGAAAAGTAATTCTTCTACAATTGTTAGTCCAGTTTATATCTCGAATGCTACAATGGCTAATACTCCATTAGTTTTTAATGTTAGTTCAATACCAAATAATCCAATAATATTTGACATAAAAAATGTTGGGTCTGTAAATTCATTATCTAATCAAGTTACAATACAATGTAAAAGTGAGTATAATAATCAATTTGTTCAAGGGATAAGTGATAGAACTATTACTACTACTGCTTCAAATGGTTGTACAATTACTGGTTTAATACTTCAACAAACTCCTATTGGTTTAGGTAATAATATGAATTGGTCTGCTACAATTTATGGATATAATTGCCTTTAGCCAATTTTGAAATAAATATAAAATTGAAATATATTAAAATACTAATATAAAGACATAATTATATAATATACAAGCGTACAAAATGTCAAACACAATTTTACAAGAAAGATATTCTCATCCGAGAGACAAGGAAATTAAATTTTATAGCAGAGGACATAAATATGAAATTTTATGTGATAAAACTTCCAAATACACATCAGTCACCACGTGGAATCATACACATTTTCCAAAATTTGACGCGGATGCAGTCATCGCAAATATTTTCAAAAGTAAATCTTGGAATCCAGAAAATAAATATTGGGGTCAAACCGCCGAGCAAATTAAAGCAAGTTGGAAAAATAATGGTAATTCTGTTGCTTCTGCTGGAACAAATTTACACGAAAGAATTGAGCATTTTATGAACGACAACAGTTTTGAAACCGAATACACACAACAAGATTTATATGACAAATATAAGAGTGTTAATGAAGATAAACTTGATGCGCAAGTGGAATGGGAATATTTTATTCATTTTATTAGAGATCATCCAGAATTAAAGCCTTATCGCACTGAATGGATGATTTTCGATGAAGATTTAAAACTAGCTGGTTCAATCGATATGGTTTATGAAAATCCCGACGGCACATTATCGATTTACGATTGGAAACGCAGTAAAGATATTTCAAAAGTAAATAGTTGGAAAAAATTTGCTCTAAATCCTCTAATATCGCATATGCCTGATACAAATTTCTGGCATTATACATTACAATTAAATACGTATAAAACGATATTAGAACGCAAATATGAAAAAAAGGTGACAAAGTTATGTCTTGTTAGATTACATCCGGATATTAAAGAACAAACATATGAGCTTATTGATGTGCCTATATTATCAACTGAAATACAAGATTTATTTGAAGAAAGAGAAAAAGAATTATTATAAAATAATAAGTTATTCGTAAATAACTTAGAAATATAAATACTATATATTATATTTAATGTATAGTATTAAAGAATTATTAATAATACCATTTGTATGCTATATATCTGTATTTCATTCAAAAATTATATTAATATCATATTTATCATATATATTTGTTTCCTATTCAAGTACAGATTTAAAACAATATTTACTATTTTTTAATGAAAATGTGAATGAGTTTATTGAATTTTATCATTTTATATGTGAGAATAATCCATTACTTTTAAATTATGTAGATGATTTTGACGATTTTGTAAAGAATGATGTAAAGAATTTAGAACAAGTAAATACAACTGAATTAATTAAATATGAAGATAAATATTTGAAAAAATTCAAAGATTTTCCTAATAAATTTATTTTTGATGAGACAGAGTTAACTCAAGAAATTGATGAGCGTGATAATATTGAGTTTGAATTTGAAAAAAGGAGAAGTATGTCCATTTGTGCAAGACAAAAAGAATTATCTAAAATAAATGATTTAAATGTTTTAACTGATTTAAATGATAATAAAATACAACGGCTATTAGAATGGTTTGATTTAGCGGAAGATTATGAAGATAATCCAGAATCAGTTAATATTCAAGAATTAGAAAAACAAGTGATTGAACACAAGAATAAATTATTAAAACAGATTTCGGAATTAGAATCGATGACAATAACAGAAGAAGAAATAAGTGTAAATGCTCGTGATATAATTATAAATAATAAATTAGATAAATTTATAGATAATTATATTTTAGAGTATACGCCATTAGGAAATATATATATGAGATATAATAATGACAAAAAATCATTTGAATATTTTAGTAATAATTCAATTCCATATAGATATTTAGAACCTGTTGGAAGAAAATATGTAATGACTTATTGGTGTAAGCCTATTTTTGTTGATATTGAGGAAGAGCTGAAAAAAGCAGAAGAAATATATGACAAAAAAGTTGAAGAAGATTTGAAAAAGGTAGAAATGAATAAGGTTTTGAAAAGTTTTAATCCAAAAAATGTGTTCGTTAAATTGAAAGATTATAATAAAAATACAAAAGAAAACTCAATAAGACCAATGAAAAATAGGACTGATAATAATGCAATGTTACCGGCTCAAATAAAGAATAATTTACCCGATATAAATAAAAAGTCAGAAAAAATGTTTTTAAAAGAAAAGGCAAATAGATATACTTGGGAAGGGCGTTTAACCAACTTCTGTCCTTTAAAAAAAATAGATAAAAAGATGATTGATAAAAATTTAAATATGACATATACTGAGTTTAAGAAATTACAACAAGAGTCTCAAAATAAAAAATAGCTATATTATAACAATGGTAAAAACAAAAAAAATAGTAAAAACAAGAAAAAAATATAGAAGAAATAAAACACAAATGGGTGGTCATATTCCAACAATAAAAGATAATACGGAGAAGCTGATTAATATTTTTAAAAAGGCATTTATAATATTTAATGTATATTTAATAAATAAATCTGAAAATAAGTTATCAGAATTATCTAATTCATATGCTATTAATCCAAATGAAACATTGGAAGATAAAATATCACAAATGAGTAAAAAAGCAGAAGATTTAAAAAATGTATTAAACAGTGCAGAAGGTCAACAAGCATTATCAAATTTAAATAATTTGTTCAATAAAATAACAAAAGAAGTTATTGTTCCAAGTTCTACACAGTTAGCCGAGGAACTTATTGAAAGTCTTCAACCAATAATGATAAGAGGACAAAATGCGGTGTTTGCATTGCTTAGTGCTTCTCCTTTTGGAGCCATTATTGATATTCCAAGATTTTTATCGGAAAGTTTAGGGGTGCTTGAAAAAAGTGTAACATTAGTAAATAATGGATTAAAAATTGTAAATGAAACATTTTATAAACTGGAAGACAATAAGGCAGAAGTTAAAGAAGAAGTTTCAAGAATTTATTCATTAATTAATAATGCTAACGAAAAAATATCAAGTGGGTTAAATATGATTGAAGAAAAAGTTGATGACAATCTTGCAATTCCAGAAATAAATGCTGTTCCTGTAAACAATTTTGTTAAGCCAGTAAACAATTTTGTTAAGCCAGTAAATAATTTTGTTAAGCCAGTAAACAATTTTGTTAAGCCAGCATCAAATAATATTGCAATGCCAGCATTTAATCCTGCGCAAGCAATACAAAATGGGGGTGGTGTTAAATTATTACAAACATATAGAAATCAAGCTAAAATGATTGGAGGTAGAATTATCGAGTCACAATTAGAATTTCTGACACCTTATAACACAACACGAAAATGCGATTTAAAACGCAAAAGGACAACGCGTAGACGCTAATTATTTATTATTTTTCTTCCAATCTATAAATCCATTACTTTTTATTATATTAAATGATGAACCTAAATGTGCTTTACCAATTGTATACGCTTTTCGTTCTATTGAGTCCAAGTGTTTTAAATAGTTTATTACGAGGGTTTGAGTTGTTTCATCATAGTTTTTAAATTGCTGGGGTAATTCCAAACCTAATTCGGTTTCAATATCTTGATGATTCATTATTATAAATTATTAGTGATGTATTTTTATATATTAAAAAATGAAATCAATTTTTTAATTTATTTACTTATTATTTGAACGAATTTATTCTTTGTTTCTTTTTGTATTACGCTTCTTTTTAATTTTTCTATTTTTCTTTGTTTGATTTACTTTTATTTTTGTTTGTTGTCTTTTTGTTCTTTTTCTTTTTGTTTTATTCTTTTCTTTACGATATTTATGCTTTGATAATTTATGCTTTTTACCTCCTGCTGCTTCAGATGTTATTTGATAATCGTTTAGTGGATTTTTTCCTTGACCAACATCTACTTTATCATTTTCTTTATATGGTGATACTAGAACTTCAGTGTTTTCAACAGTTGGTACTACTTGTTTAATATTATTACTATCAGTTTCATCAAATGGTACTACTAGAACTTTAGTATCATCAACTTTAGTTTCTTCTTCACCTTCCTTTATAGTTTGTTGTGCTTGTGCTTTTCGAACAAATTCTGTTATTAATTGAGAGTTTGTTTCTACCATCACCTTAATTATGTCAATTGTTTTAGTTGTAAATTCTTCTTGCAAATCACTAAATCCACATAATTTTAAATTATATTCATCAACATTTTTATATGTTACTTTATAATCCGTATTTTTTTGTTGTATATCACTATAAATTTGTTCTATTATTGTATAAGAAGTATCGGTTACTTTTTCCATCATTGTTTTAAAATATTCGTAGGTTGCAATATTTTGTCCACTCGTTAACTCGGCTTTAATTTCTTCTGTCATTGAAACTTGATAAGAAATATCTAACAAATAAGATTTTATAGTTAGATAATTAAAATAAATATCATTCTCCTCTTTAGTCATATATAAATAATATTCAAATAGCGCAAAATTAATAGTTGTAATTTTTTCCGTATTGTAATCTTGTATAAGAAATGTTAAAAATACATAAAATTCAATATCACGTGGCATAAAATTATGTAGACCAATAGTATAACTTAGTTGTACGGATTCATCTATTTTACAATAAAATGTATCTATGCCTTCTTCATAATTTATAAAACTTAATTCATATTCACGCAATAATTGATGTAAATATGTTAGAACTGTTATATTATTTTGTAATAATTTTTCAGTGTTATTTAATTTACCAAAATCTGCGCCCAAAATTTCTTGGTATGATGATTTGTCGGATTTATTGTCTTTCTCGTCGTCGTTTGGAGCACCACCTTTTGCTTCTCCTCCTTCTACTACTTCTACTTTTTCTTCTTCTTCAACTAAATAATTAGCACCGCTATCCTCAATTATTCGTAAGGTTTCTATATAACTATCGTAAATCTCTAAATCTATCCAGGATAAAGATTTTTTTATGTTCCACTCATTAAACTGATGACCATTATGCATTTCATAACTACCAGTAGTAATGTAATTTGTTTTATGAGGAGTAGGATTTATAAATCCGTATCCTGATCTTCCAAGCGTTCTAGTATGTGTACCATTATTCATAAAATCTAAATTAATCACTTTCGTACCATCGTGATAATCTCGTGTTATTTTTAAATAATTTTCGTCGTTTATATATATATAAATAAATGTATTGACCTCTAATAAGTCATCATCATCATCATCTAATTTTGTAGCGTCAGCTGCAACTTCAATTTCTGTTGTCATAATATTAATAAAATCTGGAGTGCCAATAAGTAGTACATTATACTTATAATTTGTTATATATTCTATATGAAGATTATTCACATAATCATTATTTGCACTATTTTCGTTATATAATAGTTCGCAAACTATTTCTAAAAAATAAGCAATATTTTTCGTACCGTAATATTGATAGTTTTCAACAGTTGATTCTCGTATTGAACCTAAATTACGACGGAAGTACAAATAACGCATAATTGCATCTATATTTGAGAAAATATCTTTTACTAGGTCATCTATTCCCTCTCCACCAGTCTGTATACTTCCACCATTTCGGGTAAAAGTTTGGGTATTATTTCCGGATGTACTAACACTGGTATCAATGACGACTTCGCCACTGGATACATTTTTACTCACAACTTTAAAAGTTCCATCAGTTCCATCAGTTTTTGGTTTAAATATAATCATGTGATTTTCCATATCCAAAATAGCAGGGATGTTATTAATCACCGCATATGCAAAGAGCATACGGTCGTGAGTTACTAAAACAGCACCTTTTGTCGGGGGTATTTTAGTGTCAAAATTTACTTCATATTTACCATTCTCATTTTTCTTTACATTATAAAAAAACATGTATTGTAAATTGTAATATCTACATACTTCTGCTTGTAATGTATCTCCTAATCTCTTTATAGCATAAAATAAAGCATATACTTTATAAAGGTTAAACATTTCAGCATCATCAATATTAATATCCTTATTAAATAAATTATAAAAATCATTTCTATCCGGAAGTGTTGATTTAGCGAACAATTTTTTTATATTAGTTATAATATTAATCATTGCTCTTGTAAATTTAAATTTTTTTTTAACATTTTCTACAAAATTATTCACTTTTGTAGTTACAGCTGTTTTTGCCGTTTGTTTTTTGTTCATTGTAATATTATTAGCGCTCTCAATTATATCTGTTTCATAATAATATTCTAAATTAACTGTATAATCCGCCTTTTGTAAATCATTAGGATGTGAATATTGAATATTATTATATTTTACGCTAATATTACCTTTTACACTATGAACCTTAATATCGCCGTTTCCATTATCTTGAATCACGTTATCGTTGTGATTTTTTACAACATCAACAAAATTAATATTTTTAACAATCTCGGGACCACCATAATGACCTCGTGTCCGACCATCATCAGTATTATTTAGAGCTTCAATATACCAATTTTCAAACCCAAATGTCTCGTCAATAGCTTCAGCTTTTGGTTTAGAAGCACTGTCTGTGATGGTTTCGGCTGTATATAAAAGACAAAATTTTTTTTTTGTCTTATTTTTCCTCATAATTTTATTTAAATTAGACTGAAAATCAATGCAAAGTTTTATTTTGCCTTTTAGTTCTTGACCATCCAAAGATACTTGACCATCAGCAAAATGTGGATCACTATATTCTGCAAAAAAATCAGCAAGATAATCATATATATCTATTTGTTTTTGAGCCCGATTATTTAGAGGATTATCTTTGTTATCTGTTATTGGGCTTGTAGTTTTCACTTTAACAAGGTTTTTTACTGTTGGATTTTCGACTACAAATAGGTGATCGGTTGTTCGCAAGTAATTTAATTTTGTATTTATTACTATTTGTAAATCACCTGTAGTAATATCTTGTAGTTCTTTTGGCAAAGAATGATTTTTTTCATAATGTTCAATCCTTTGTTCAAGACTTGGTTCTTCTTTAACTATGTTATACATATTACCTATCACAAAATAATTTTCAAGTCCTTCAGGAGATATCGGGCGTGTGTAAGCTTTTAAATATGAATAGTTTACTTGAAAATCTTGTAAATTGAAATTAGTTACATTATTTAATTCTGGATAACCTCCGTATAATAAATAAGTAAACATAAATTTTGAATAACCATAATTTTCTTTTCCCTTTTTGTCAGTTTCAGTATCACAAATCTCGTATCCAAAATCGTGTAAAGAATCATACAAAGCGACAGCTGATGGATTACTATATAGGTTTGGCGGTATCACAAACTTATTTCTAGAATCAGTTTCAAATGATAATAACCCCTGATTAAATACAGTAATTGCTATTTCTGCATTAGTTTTTTCTTGTGCTAATAAGGCTTTTTGTGTTGCTGCTGTTTGTTTGATATTTAATTTGTTGTTATCCTTAAATTTGTTTTTTATAACATCCAATATATTTTTTGTTTTATCTTTAAATGCCTCTAATATTTGTTGTCCTTTTTTTACTTTTGTTGCTTTTGTTGGTTTTTCTTCTGATTCATCAATGTCATCTTCTATTTTCTTGTAATTGGCTAAAAATGAATTTTTGTTTTTGCTGTTTTTCATATAATCTTCTTGTGCTTTTATTTGCCTTTTTGCTTTATCGTCTTCAGCCATATTATCATCATCGAACTTATCTTCTGCGATTGAGTAATTTATAAAATTTGGAATGGTTCCATCATTTGGATCTGGTAAAAATAAAGTTTCAAGGTTAAGCTCGGTTAAATTTTGACCTTTTATAAATTCTTTTAAAAATGGCATAAAAAGAATTTGTTGATTATTATTTTTAAGTGGAGGATAAATACTATTTAAAATGGCATATTTATTAGTAGAATCATTAAAATGCAACAACCTAAGATAATCGTTATAATACTTATTTATTTCGTTATAATTTTTTAAAGAATACGGTGTCTTTTCTACAGATGTCATATTATATTATATTATATAATATATATATTATATACATTATTTTTACTTATATATTTGCAATAATGCTATCATCGCATATATGTTATATTGGGTTGTAATGTATCATAATATGTTACAGTGAATGCTATTTTTTTGTTGGATATTTTAATTTCACTTTGATTTAACATATTCGTTATTTGTGTTTCAATTTGATACCCATTACTGAATAAAAATGTGATTAACTCGGGTATTTCATCAGGGTTCATTAGATTATTTCCTTTACAACCATTATAACAAGTATTCAAACTCTGTAAAGCTAAAGCGCATTTAGGAATGGGATTACACGGACCTTCTCGTTGAAATGGAGATAATCTAGGTAATTTTATACGTCGAACTATTTTTCTAATAGGGCCACGTGGTTCGGGGTTAACAGTTAATATATTTTTATAGCATTGGTTATATTGATCGTAAAATGGTTGTGAAGTTATTGTAAATGTGTTTGCTCCATTATGAATCATATATATATAATTAATTTTTTAATTTCTTCGATTTCATTATTTGGTAATCGAATGGACTTTAATATTTTAAATATATTCATATATTCATTTTCATTCGTAATATTATATTGATTTATTAGACAAAGTTCAAACATCTCAATAATAGTTAGAATTAATTCGTAATAACGTAAATTAGGTCTGTCAAATAATATGATTTTATTTATTTGTTTTTTTATGTTGTGAAATTTACGTTGTCTTGACTGTTGTTCTTGTTCTTGTAATAAATTGTATTCATTTTTGCTCATTTCAATAGCTGTATTTAATTCACTGTTTAAATCTCTAAAGGTGTCATTGTAATCAATTAGCCGTTCTGTTATAACCGAATCAGGAGGTCGAATATTATCGTTATTATTGTCCATAATAGTATATAACATTGTAACAAAATCTTTATATTTATTAATTAAAGATATTGGGTTACCATGTTTAAAATATATATTAAAACTACTTAAAGAACAATAATATATATTAAAACTACTTAAAGAACAAAAAGTATTTATTTAAATAAAAAAAATTGAAATATAAAATAAGTATTTAGTTAATATTATACATATAACAAGGCATAATATTATTAAAATGGATACTTTAACTGAAATGAATACTTTGAATGAATCAACCGGTCCTGTATTTATAAGAAGAGATGATACTATTACATCTAATTTAAATCCAATTTATAGATACAAGTTTACTGAACACTTTATGGAAGAATTATACGAATTCTCAAAAATTCATCAGTACGATGCACGAAAAGACTTTAAAGAAGCTTGGAAAATATGGATTGAAGAAAACGAAGATATCATTAATCAAGAAACTTTACGCTTAGATAATTTAGGATACAAAGGTAATGTTATTGACAAGATGTTTAAAAGTGCTAGATATTATTTTAGAAATAAAAGCACTGATAAAAAAGAACCAAAACAACGCAGACAATATATTAGTGTTACACGCGAGCTATTAAACGCAATGGATAATCATATCGAGAAAAATATGTTTAATGAAGATTATCAACCCAAAACCGGATTTATATTATTTTGTAAGTCAAATGAGGCAATTCTTATAGAAACATTAGCAAATGTCATTGAACAAGGAATAACCGACTCTGAAGTTATCCAAGACAAAATTAAAAAAACATATAAAAATAGATATTTCATATTAACTCAAAATAATAAGTAATTATTCAATAAATATATTACCTTTACAAATAAATGATAAATGATAAACACTTTGTAAATTGTGTATTTTATTTTTTTAATGAACACGAGCAACAAATTAAAAAACAAAAAATACATAAAATTGTTAAGTCAAACCTTTTTATTCAAAATGAACTAACAAATCATCAAAAATTAATTCATATTATTAATAGAAAAAAACATTTTTATATTTGTGAAAATGCATCGGAATTAAAAATTACAGAAATTCAAGATGATGACACCACCATTGAAGAAACTAGATCAACCAAGGATAATACCATTTTATTCGAATTTGAAAAACGCGAATTAATATATTTAAAAAACTATTTAAAGAACTTATTAGAAGAATGTAATTACACAAAATATATATCGACAATCATTCAAAATTACAAACATCTGCTTAATTCATTACACTTGTTAGTTGATAACCATATTTTTCATAATCATATCAATTTTGATTCAATTGTTATCGATAAATATGATTATCCGTTATTATCTAATTTTTCGTTTTCAATTGATTATTTACATCCCAATATTGACGAATATATAAAACATTTTATTATAGCGTATGAACCTTCCTACATAGAATGGCCAATTGAATTACATATCTTATCTTATCTACTAACTAACAAACTTAATAGTTTATCTAGTTATAATATTGAGAATATCATTAATGATGTTGTTAAAAATAATCATATTTTAAATAGCTTTGGCGATGCGGTTGTTAGTTCATATAAAACTGAAGCTTTGGAATATTTTAATAAATATGTTAATCAATCATATCATTTTATACTAACAGATATTTTGCAATTTGTTAATACGTGGGACAACTATTCCTTAAGTATTTTATTTTTACGCATTTT
>Ga0315284_10009876_pt1 | contig 13592 bp, 9 predicted proteins | sample YL17G09_16_MG_FD_203696 | JGI IMG/M metagenome (GOLD analysis project Ga0315284, IMG submission 203696) | Sediment microbial communities from Yellowstone Lake, YNP, Wyoming, USA - YL17G09_16 | ecosystem: Environmental > Aquatic > Freshwater > Lake > Sediment | place: USA: Wyoming | collected...
TAAGTTCAATAAGGCAGTTCCTCTTAAGATAAAATGATTAAATCCTTCTTTTCTTTAAAAATAAAAAAGCCCTTCAGCAAAAGGCCAAAGGGCTGGAATTGTCTGGCTCCCCCTATTGGAAACGTTTAGAACTTTTAAAGAGGATATTATAATAGATAATATTAGATTAAATCAGTTAGTTTCCTCAATAAAGTAATAAAAAATAACTGTTATTTGGTTCCCAGACAGGACGATTTTCGCAACTTTTGTATGAGTGATGAAACCGAAAAAGTATATCAAAAGTTAGAAGAAGTAATTAGGATTTTTTAGGAATTAAAAAAAACAGAATAAATCTTAAGATAAAACGTTCCTTTTAAGCAAAATACACTTCTCATTGGTAAATATTGATGATTTATTGATATTATTAATTATTTCATGAATTCCAAATTAAGATCTTTATATCCACCATAGTTAACAGCCCACCATAACACATTTGCACTCTCCCATTCCATCATTGCTGATGAACGACTTGTCTTACTTGCAACTATTCCATACCAAATTTTAAATTTGGAGTCAAAATGATCGAGTAAATTATCAATTAGTTTTTGATATTCGCAAAAAAGAAATCCAATGTATTTGCGAATATCCCCTAAATTTTTTAATCCGTTTACAGTTGATCTATAGGAATGTTCGAGGGTATATATTTCACTTTGATTTTTTTTTATTAAAATAAGAAAAGATTTATAGTGATGTACTAAATCGACTCTTCTTTTTTTAAATTCAGGAAACCAAATTTGTGCTTCTTTCAAAATGGGGCTAACGTCTTTGGGAAATTTATACCAATTTTTACTTTTCTTAAGAAGATCGTGAAAATTTTGCGGTAAATTTATTCTTTCATTTTTTTCATAAAAGTACGCTATCACTCCCGATAAAGTATCTAGTAATATATGATAAAACAAATAAGAAGCTTGTAAAAAAACTATTGCGTCAGCATAAGCTTGATAATCTATTTTAATAGGTGATTTAATATTTTCAATAATTTTTAAATTCGAATCCAAATACCTGAGCATAACTGACAAATCATGAGTTTTATTGGCAATCGCTTCAAAGGCAATGGGAGTATATACTGGTTTATATTTGTCTTTTTTAATAATTTTGTTCCTTATATTTACCTCTGATTTCCAATCTGATAAATATACAGATAAATTATTTTTATGAATTGATTGCACAGAATTTCACCCTGTCTTTTAAAAAATATAAATAGAAACTTGTTTTAATATTTAATGTGGAAACCCCACGGACAAGTCCGTGACACCTTTTTCACTTTTCGAGCTTCGCTCGACGCCCTTCGGGCGAATTTTACATTCATCCACGGGTAAACCCGTGGTATTCTGCCCTTCGGGTTAATAAATATTCAGAAAATATTTTATTTCTCTTACTTAAAGATATTATAAACTTATTCTATTGCCTAATACCATAAATCTTTTAAAAACCCTTCTTTTTTTAAAAAAATCCCAATAAAAAAGCCCTTCAGCAAGAAGCTAAAGGGCTGGAATTAGCAAGCTCCCCCAACAGAACGATTTTCGAACTTTTTGTATGAGCAATGAAACTGAGAGGCTGTGTCAAAAATTAGAAGAAATAATACTATCTGTTAAAAATTTAAAAAAGGCAGACACTTCAATTAAGAAATCCTGCCTTTTGATTTTCTTGGCTCCCCCAACAGGACGATTTTCGCAATTTTTGTATGAATAATAAAACTGAAGAGGTGAAACAAAAGTTAGAAGAAATAATTGGTATCTTTTAAAATATTGTAAAAATCTTTACAGTTTACTATATTTATACTAATATAAAAATATTAATTTACTTAAATATAACAGATAATATTTTGATAAAGTATTACTTTTTTATTTCTTTTTCCAGATCCTCTATAATTTCAATTGTCTTTTCAATATCTTTAGAACTTCCCAAAGTTTTCCATACTTTCAACGCTTCTTTAAGTTTTTTCATAGCTTTATTTAGTTTACCCTGGATCCGGTAGACACTACCCATATTGTTAAGAGCACTGGCTTCCCCTTCTTTGTAGCCGATCTCCCGGCCAATATCTAAAGCTTGCTGGTAGTGCTCGAAAGCTTCCTTTGGTTTGCCCTGGGCCTGGTAGACACTACCCATATTGTTAAGAGCCTTGGCTTCCCCTTCTTTGTAGCCGATCTCCCGGCCAATATCTAAAGCTTGCTGGTAGTGCTCGAAGGCTTCCTTTGGTTTGCCCTGGATCTCGTAGACATTACCCATATTGCAAAGAGCACTGGCTTCCCCTTCTTTGTAGCCGATCTCCCGGCCAATATCTAAAGCTTGCTGGTAGTGCTCGAAGGCTTCTTCTAGGTTGCCCTGGGCCTGGAAGACAATACCCATATTGTTAAGATCACCGGCTTCCCCTTCTTTGTAGCCGATCTCCCGGTCAATATCTAAAGCTTGCTGGTAGTGCTCGAGTGCTTCCTTTAGTTTGCCCTGGATCTCGTAGACATTACCCATATTGCAAAGAGCACTGGCTTCCCCTTTTTTGTAGCCAATCTCCCGGTCAATATCTAAAGCTTGCTGGTAGTGCTCGAAGGCTTCTTCTAGGTTGCCCTGGGCCTGGAAGACAATACCCATATTGCCCAAGGAAGCAGATCGGTTTAAGATAGTATCACGCTCATAAACATTTTTTAAATCTTTTCTTTCAGTTAGTTTTAACCGGTCCATATAGTAACTTTTTGCTTTATTATAATCACACAGTGATAAATAACAGTTACCAGCAATGCCTGAAAAGATCATCCTATCTTTAGGTGACATTGTTAATAAGTAAGCATCTTCAATTATTTTAACTGCTTCTTTATATTTGTATTTATTCATAAGTTGAGGAATTGTAGCTAAGGCTTCTACTACTTTTTTATTATCAGAATATAGTACCCCATCAATTTCCCAGAAGACTCCTGTTTTAATAGACAATTCTTTATAATTACTATTTGTTTTAGTTATGGTTGTCTTTATATGTTCTAAAAGGTCAAAAGGAGCTGGCTTTAGAGAACCGGAAGAAAGATAATTTGTTTTCCCCATTTCTATATCGCGGTAAAGTCTTACATTATAACTTTCAAAAATATCATACACTTCTAAAAATTGTTTTCTAAGAGATTCCTCTCTCTGGATTTGAAAAACTTCTACGATATTATTTTTTTTATATTCTTCTGGAAACCTGAAAAACAATTTAATACGACCCTGATCAGTGGAGATGCTCTGCACATAATGATGTGACCACCAATAAAATTTACTGTCAATTGGGATATCAATTATATTTAATACTTCCATATCTACTCTTCGATAGTCTGCATCCAGTTCATCACCCAATCTAAGGAGGGCACCTAATAAGTGCAATCTTAATGGAGCACTTGCTATATTTGTATCCTGAAGGTCTTTAAGGTCTAACTTACGATGGTACTTACACACACGAGCAATAAAATCAACATAGTCTTTACAAAGATCTAATCCCAAAGGAAGTTCAGAATTAACTTTTATGCTATCTTTTACTGCTTCACAACTGGACATATGGTGGTCTTTCCTTATTTTTTCTAATTCTTCTGTGCTATATGTTAACTTAATAGGTATACCGGCATATCTGGGCAACTGGTTACCTATGTCGTGGAGAAATATTGCCGCAAGCAATACAAAACGTTCTTGTGGGTTTAATAGAGTAGGGAATTTTTCTAAAAGTTTTCCCAAGTATTGAGTAATTCTTTCGGAATGGTCAATTCCATGTTTGGTGTAATGTTTAAGTAAATTATCACTATTCCAAATATTAATCTTTACAGTTTCAATAATAGTACTAAGACATGTTTTAAAATGCTCATCTTTTAATAATATACTTTCAGGAAGTTCATCAATTTTCATTTATGCACTCCTTTAATTTAATCTGGCTTAAAGAGAATAATATTATAAATTAAGAAATAGTAACGATTAAAGTTTAAAAGTTCAGCTTAGATTATTAACTAATACCTTATTTAAATATACAATATACACTTATAAATATCCTTCTTTTTAGGTAAGAAATTTAAAATAAAAGCCCTCCAGCAAAGGCCAAAGGGCTAATATTTATCTATGAATGATGGAGGCTATTAGACGAGTTTCGCAACTTTTGCTTGAATGACAATACTAATATCTACCATAACCTAAAAACTATAATTACAACTATATAAAGTCAAGGTTCAATTCAATATTAATCTTAAATTATCTTAAATATTTTTAAAAATTTCATTAATAATATATTCTTATCTTTAAAATAAAAAAGCCCTTCAGTAAAAGGTTAAAGGATTTGAAAGTCAAGACTCCCCTTAACATCTCACTGATTTACTTGTTAGATATGTTCTTAAATATTTAAGATATGAAAATAAATACCCTTAGGTGTATCTTCAAATCTAAAACCAAAGTTTGTCATGAAATCTTCAATTATTTTCCTTCCATCGAATAGATTATTGTCTTCTTTTTCATATTTTAAACGAAAAAAATCTATAAGTGCTATTGTTTTATCGTTTATAAAATAGCTTTTTTCTAATAGAGCTTTGTTTTTTTTCAGCTTATAGTTGCAATCTAAATATGAATAAATATATATTATCGATTTTGAAACCTCATCAACTAAATCTTTCGTACGATCTAAGAAGAGATCAACATTGTTATGGGACTTGAATTTGACTATTTCTTTTCTTAATTTTTTTAAATGAAGAGAGTCATCACATATTATCTTAACAAATCTTTTCAAACCAAGAACATGAATACTTTTATAACGATGGGATAATTGAGGATAAACTTTTTCTGTAATTTTGAATGACTTTCTATTTGCATCATATTCATCAAATAATGTATAAATAATCCCGAAGTAAATATTAGCAGCTGTGGGATCTTCGGAAATTTTAGGGAAGCGTAACTTATTAAACGCGTGTATGAATTCATGGATATATGTTTGAAGTCGTGTTTGATTATCGTGTAATTCGGTATATAATTCCTTAGAAAATAATAAAATTATTCCATCTTCGGTAGGTACATTTTTGGCAATTACTAAGTGACCACCTCTTTGTGATTTGTAATGTTCTACTCCTAAAATATCGTTTACTTTTCTTTCGAAATCTTCAGGTACAATTATCTGTGTTATTGGTATAGGAGGATTAAAATCCCTAGAAATTTTCTTTATAATTGAAAGTTCTTTACTTATTAACTCCTTTTGTTCCTCTGTACCTATCTCAATAATAATATCCAAATTGATTCTACCTCCCCTATCATTTTTTAATTGGAACCAAATTATCAAAGATATGCGAAACATCTATAAACTAAAAGTAAAAAATTAAATCTTTTTTGTATGAAAATAATTTTTTTCTATTATTTATCATTTTTTTGAAATTTTTTTCAAAATAGTTAAAGTGTAAGTATGGTCTTATTCAATTTTTGAAATATTTTTAGAATAAAAAATACTTAAAATATAAATTGATAACTATCCGTTAATTTAACTTTTTCTTTTTTTAAGAATAAATTTTAATAAATCTATATCTTTTGCACCCTTTGCTAAATTTAAACTCCCCTTAATATTTGTTAATTCAGAATTTGCTTTTTCAATCAACTTTTTCCTCTCTACTTCAGAATCTTCAGAAGATGTAAAAGAAAATGAAATGACTATTATGCTAAATAGAAATATTGCAGAAAATATTTGTAATAATACAGATATTTTTGCAAACTGAGTTATTGGTGTTATATTAGCAATTTTTATTGTTGAAAAATTTGAGACTGCGAAATAAAAATGGTTTAGAAGATTGATTTTTCCCATTCCCAAAAAACATGATTTATCTATCTTGCTTAAACCAAAATAGATAAATGAGAATGTTATTGTATTTAAAAATAAAGCAAAAACAAATATAATTACAAACATAAAAAACCATAAGCGTCGATTTAACAAAAATTTTATCAACATCATAAAATGTGATTTTATAATATAGTGTTGAGAAATCCTATCTTTTGAATAATTATTTAAAATCATAGCGGGGAATTTAATAAATAAATTTGAATCGTTAAACCAATATAATAAATATAATTGATAAAAAAATACACAAGCTATTAGACCAAAAATAGATGCAGATAAAATATAATGATTATCAAAAGTTACAATTGCCGAATAAAGTAATAAAAATAATGGTAAAAAGAAAATAAAATGAAGAAGATTTTTTATTAATACGCTATCAAAAACATATAGGTTCATTATAAAGTTGAATACAATGTTAAGCAATTTTAGAAAAGGATAAAAAATAATATAAAAAATAAATAACGTTAAACCAATTAATTTACTTAGAATATTTGTTTTTTTAATGATTGTTGTAAATATAAAAATTAAATAAATACCTATTAATAAATAAAAACAATTATTTTTAGTGAAAAATATTATTTTTTCAAAAAATCCATATAAAAAATCTATTTTAAAAAACCAATAATTTACTAATAATAACCAAAAACATACACCTAAAATATTTTTTAACCAAAAGTAAAACTTTTTACAATCCATAAATTTTCACCTAAAATTACTATAAATAAAAAACCTTCAAGTAAGGACCCAAGAAAAACAGACATGGATTTCTAATTTTTCTATAATTGAACTAAGAAAATAAATTGCGAAATAAATCTATGAACTTGAAAATTTATTTAGTATCTAAAGTAAAAAGAATTGTTTATATATTATTATTTTCTTACAAGTCTTGATTAATTTTTTCGATATTTATGCTGTTTTTATCTTTTTCCAATTCAAATATCTCTTTTATTCTTTCAATAACTACCTTGCTAAACATAAGATAAACATTATAATTGGATTCGATATTATCTTCAATTATTTCAATATTTTTATTTGACATTCCTGGTGAAAAAGATTGTTTAAAGAAAAAATCAATTCTATCAGCCAAGTCATTCAAAACATTAACTTTGGTTCTCACATCAAATATTATTAATCTGAATTCATCGCTTAATAATGAAAAATATGTTATATTTTCTTTGCTAAAAGACAAAGTAATACTTTTTATATGTTCAACTCCGGATTGTGCTACTTTGAAATCTGTATCGCTGTTTATGCTTATATCATTGCGTTTCAACAATTCTTTTAATTTTTCTTTTATAGATGCAATTTGTAGTGAAATGGTTTTATCTTCATACAATAATAAATTATCATATACCCATTGTAATTTTTCTTTATCATATTTCCTTGTTTTAATTATTAGAGTATAATAAGTAAGAACTAATCTTGGTAAAAGTACTTTAAGCTCGCTTAATATTGCTGTCTTTAAATTTTTTCTATCAAGATATCTTTTATATTGTTCATATCCAACAGTACTTATAATTCCTGTAAACCATCCAATTAATATTAAAATAACTTGTTGATACATCTCATTCTATCCTCGCTTTCAGACATCTTTTAAAATAATTACATAATTTTTTTAATTACAATATAATGAATATCTTTATACTCCTCTTTCTAACTTATATACATATATACAACTTACGAATTTTTGGTTTTAAATTTTAAAACATGCGGTGTATTCATACTAAATAATTATTAAAATCCTTCTTTTTTTTATAAAGAATTTCCTTTCATTTATTTTTCATTTTATTACTTCTATTTTTTTTAGCTCTATCCAATAGGGCATTTCCTTAACATTAGAATAGATTTTATCCCAATTTAAAGGCAATTCAAATAATGGATATTCTTCTTTATGTTTTAATAATTCTGTAATAAAATAATAAAATTCTACAGAATTATCAATCTTTGTTTTTCCGACTAACCATATTGACTGAAAATTACTTTGTTTAATACTTGCTATTTCTTTAAAAACCTCTTGCCAATCAATCCTGCCAATAAACCTAGTCCCCACTAATAATATCCTTCCTTTATAATCATGAATATTATTCATTTTATTTTTAATAATACTTATTATTTCATCTTTTTTAGATATTTCAGTAAATTCTACTTTATAAACAATTGCTTTTTTAAATATTTCTTTGTTGGTAGTTTTAAAATCAGGGATTTTTCTTTTTGGGAGTTTTAATATCAAAAAATCATAACTATTATTTTCTGGATAACAAACTTGATGAATAAAATTATAATTATTAATAGAATTTAAAAATGCAGCTAATATGCAACCGTGAAATAATTCATAGAATGTTTTATTTTCTTGTCCTTTTTCCCTAAGAAGCAACATTCCAAATGAAGCTAACAGCATAATTTTTTTGTTATCCATAGGTTGAGCATAATATTTCTTATCGTCTTTTTTGATTACATTTTGTAACTCTTTAAAAGATTCTTCTAAGGCAATTGGTATAGCTCTGTTTATAATGATATCTTCAATTCCTATTAAGGGATTTTTTGCAAATATTTCATAATTTTCCATTTATAATTTTTTCTATCCTTACACAAAAAAATATAATACTAAGAAATTTGGTTATAAACTTACTATCTCAAATATGTTTTTTTATAAATTTTCTCATTTTTTTATGTTACAGCTCCTTGAGTTTTTTTATAACTGTTTCGATTTTTCTGTATAGCTCAGGGAACTCTTCTTTAGTATAGACCTTCAAGATTTCCCGATAAGCCTGAATAGCCTTCTCGCAGTTTTCAGCATTATTCTCAACCTTAACAAGGATGCAGTAAACAACCGCCAAGTTGTTCTGGGTCTTGGCATAATCCATAGGGAAGTCCTCTAAGGTATAGATTTTCAAGGCTTCCTGGTGTGCCTGGATAGCTTTTTCGTAGTTATCGGCCTTATTCTTTACCTCGGCAAGGGTGCGATAGGTAGCCCCCAGGTTGTTCTGAGCCATGGCAAACGGTATCGGGAAGTCCTCTAGGGTGAAAACTTTCAAGGTCTCTTGGTAAGCCTGGATAGCTTTTTCGTAGTTATCGGCCTTATCCTTTACTTCGGCAAGGGTGCGATAGGTAGTTCCCAGGTTGTTCTGAGCCATTGAATACTCCATGGGGAATTCTGTTAGGGTATAGATTTTCAAAGACTTTTGGTAAGCCTGGATAGCCTTCTCGCAGTTATCGGCCTTATTCTTTACCTCGGCAAGGGTGCAATAGGTAGCCCCTAGATTATTCTGTGTCGTGGCAAACGGTACCGGGAAGTCCTCTAAGGTAAAGACTTTTAAAGCTTCCTGGTAAGCCTGGATAGCTTTTTCGCAATTTTCGGCCGGATTTTTTAACTTGATAAGGTTGCTATAGGTAATCCCAAGGCTGCTCTGAGCCATCGCATACTCCATGGGAAATTCTGTTAAGGTATACACTTTTAAAGCTTCCTGGTAAGCCTGGATAGCTTTTTCGCAATTTTCGGCCGGATTCTCAACTTCGGCAAGGATACCATAAGCATTCCCTAGTTTGTCCTGGGTTTTGGCAAACAGTATCGGGAAATCCTTTAGGGTAAAGATTTTAAAGGACTCCTGGAAGGCTTGAATAGCCTTTTCGCAGTTTTCGGCCGGATTCTCAACTTCGGCAAGGATACCATAAGCATTCCCTAGTTTCGCCTGGATTCCGGCATACATTAGGAAGTCTTCTGGTGTATAGATTTTCAAGGCTTCCTGGTAAGCCTGGATAGCTTTCTTGCAGTTCTTGGTTATATTCTTCTCTACCTCGTCAAGAATGCTATAAGGATCTCCCAGTTTACTCTGAACCTCGGCAAACTCTATCGGAAAGTCTGCTAAGGTAAAGACTTTTAAAGCTTCCTGGTAAGCCTGGATAGCTTTTTCGCAATTTTCAGCCTTATTCTCAATCTCGGCAAGGGTGTAATAGATATCTCCCAGGTTTCTCTGGGTTCCGGCAAACTGTATCGGGAAGTTTGCTAAGGTAAAGAATTTCAAGGACTCCTGGTAAGCCTGGATAGCTTTTTCGCAATTTTCAGCCTTATTCTCTACCTCGGCAAGTCTGCCATAGGCAACCCCCAGTTTACTCTGGGTTCCGGTATAATCCTTAGGGAAGCCTGCTAAGGTAAAGACTTTCAAAGCTTCTTGATAAGCCTGGATAGCCTTTTCGCAGTTCTCGGCCTTATTTTCTACCTCAGCAAGGATACCATAGGCATCTCCCATGTTGTTCTGGGTTCCGGCATAATCCACAGGGAAGTCCTCTAGGGTATAGACATTCAAAGTCTTCTGTAAAGCATGGATAGCCTTTTCGCAATTTTCAGCCTTATTCTCTACCTCGGCAAGTCTGCCATAGGCAGCCCCCATGTTGTTCTGGATTCCGGCATAATCCACAGGGAAGTCCTCTATGGTTCTTACTTTTAAAGCTTCCTGGTAAGACTGAATAGCCTTTTCGCAGTTTTCGGCCTTATCCTCTACCTCAGCAAGGATACGGTAGACAGCTCCCAGGTTTCCCTGGATTCTGGCATACATTAGGAAGTCTTCTAGGGTATAGATTTTCAAGGCTTCCTTGAAAGCATGGATAGCCTTTTCGCAATTCTCGGCTTTGTACTTTTTCTCAGCAAGTCTGCCATAGGCAGCCCCCATGTTGTTCTGGATTCCGGCATAATCCACAGGGAAGTCCTTTATGGTTCTTACTTTTAAAGCTTCCTGGAAAGCCTGGATAGCCTTTTCGCAGTTCTCGGCCTTATCCTCAACTTCGGCAAGGTTGTTATAGGCAATCCCCAGGTTGTTCTGGATTAAGGCATACAATACCGATAAGTCCTCTCCAAGGGGAAAGTCCTTTAAAGCTTCCTGGAGAGCCTGGATAGCTTTCTTGCAGTTCTCGGCCTTATCCTCAACTTCGGCAAGGTTGTTATAGGCAATCCCCAGGTTGTTTTGGGTTACGGCATACAATATTAGAAAACCTTCTGGGGTATATGCCTTTAAAGATTCCTCGTAAGCCTGAATAGCTTTCTTGCAGTTCTCGGCTTTATCCTCAACTTCGGCAAATTTGTTATAGGCAATCCCCAGGTTGTTTTGGGTCTTGGCATAACTCATAGGAAAGTCCTCTAGGGTACAGATTTTCAAGGCTTCCTGGTAAGCCTGGACAGCCTTATTCAAATTGGTAACTTTATCCTTTATCCCGGTAAAGATACAATAGGCAACTCCCAGATTGGTCTGAGTCGTGGCATAATCCATAGGGAAGTCCTCTATGGTATAGATTTTCAAGGCTTCCTGGTAAGACTGAATAGCCTTCTCGCAGTTCTCGGCTTTATCCTCCTTTACCTGTTCTGCAAGAGTGCTGTAGACATACCCCAGATTGTTCTGAACCGCGGCATAACTCATAGGGAAGTCCTCTATGGTATAGATTTTCAAGGCTTCCTGGTAAGACTGAATACTTTGAAACAGTTTTTCAATAGCCATTTTAGGTTTATTTAATTGAAAATATATATCAGAAATATCTGAAAGCGTACTTGCTTTTTGAAAATCATCATCTAATTTAATACTTTCTTGCAAGGAATATTCTAAATATTTTTGGGCATCTTTCCATAGAGCTAGTTCTTTATAAACATTACCGATACTAGAAAAAGCTTTCATTTTATCATTTGATTTATCCTTTTCATTTTTTGATTTTTCAACTAAGTCTAAAGCTTCTTGAAAATTTTTTAAAGCTTTTTCTAGTTCATATAAATAAGAATAACAATCTCCAACTAAAAAGTAAGCTGATACTTTATCAACATCACTAGAAGGACGGAATTTGAGAATTTCTTCGTAGCTTTCGATAGCTTCTTTGAAATTGCCAATTCTTTCATGCTCTTGGCCTTTATTATAAGCTTGCTTTAATAAAGGTTTTTCCCCAAGGCTTTCAATTTGACTATCGGTTAATCCTTTTGTTATTAGACGGTTTTTTTGTACTTCATAGTTCAAATAAGTATTTTTCTGTTCTAATTCAATGTTTTTCTGTTCTAATTCAATGTTTTTCTGGGTAATTTGTTCTACTTTATTTTTCTCATCTATAATATCCCAAAAATTAATTCCAGTTATTAATATTAATATTATAAATCTTATTATAATCCTTTTCTTTCCTTTTACTCCTAATTTTGGAAAAATTTTTAATTCAAGGATAAGCACTAATATAACTGCGAGAATGTTTAAATAAAGCACAAATATAATTCCTCCTTCTGTTGATTTGGTAAGTTTGAATCGAAATAGGTTGTTTATTTTTGATTTATTTTAATAATACTTTAAAAAGAAAAGATTCTATATTAAATTACTAAGTCTTTCTAAAACTATATTTGTATTCCCAATTTAACCGTCAATTGAACTTTCCCCAACTTATTATTACGACAGATGTTTTCTAAAATCCTTCTTTTTAAAAAAATCCAAATAAAAAAGCTCTTAAACTAAAGGAGTTAGTTAATCTTCCTGTTAGTGTTCCAAATAATGTGTAGTTAAATATAACCTCTTAAATCCTAAGGATTTCTTTGTTAATATAGTAAGTATAGAAGAGAATAGGAGAATATAGTAGTAAAAGAGAGTATATTAGATATAAATAGGCTAAAAGCAGTAAATATCAAGAGTCATGAAAAATAATCATCGATTTAAGCGTGTTTTAAGCGCCTATTATAAGTTGGCTGGTATGATTCATCATATTTTTTAAATACGCCTCGTATACGCCATATTAGAAGGTCTAAGAGAAAACGCTAAAATCCTTATATATCAACGGTCTTATTGATTTTTTGCAAAATCAACCCGTAATTCATTGATTGCCTGCTTGATTTCTTTGATTTCAGCAGTAACATTTTGGGAAAATTCCTTTTGATTTTTGATGATTTCATTAATAAAAAACTCTAATTTCCATACTAAATATACAGAAAGCACCAGGGGAAAGCCGTTATTTGCTATTAATTTTAGCACATATTCAATATCCAATTAATTTTTATCCTTTCCAAAAATGTGTTGGCCCAGGCCTAATATCGAGATGTAAGAAATTATTATTTTCATAAAATCCAATCCCATTAAACCCTATTTCCTGAGCATAAATAAGAAGATCAGAAAGTAAAATATCTTTTACGTGGATATCTACAGCCATACCCAGGAGATGATAAGAGCCGGGGACTCCTCCGACTCTTTGATTTTCTTCTTTGCACCGGTAACCGGAATTGATATATATTGGCCTATTTATAACCCCTCTTAAATGATCTAACCTGACCAAAAGGTCCGGAGACAACATAACCCTTTTACAACAGGGACACTCAAACTCATATAAAGAAAAAAACCTAGCTATCTTGATATAATTTATTTTATTCATTGAGGTTATTTTTTTAATGGTTGCCTGGCATTTCTTATAGAATCCGGCATAGCCTTATATATTATTTCATTCACCTTTGGGACAGTAGCTTTCATAAGATCCTTCACATAGGAAATTTCACCCTCTTTTAATTCAACTTTTTGTTTACTTAATATTTCAATTAATTTTACCCAGGCTATTTTCCATTTTTCCTCACCATTTCCTATTCCAAGTTCTTCTTCAGCCCAAAGCATAGCCGCAAGAATAGCCTCTTTTATTTTGTCTGCCCGGTCTTGGCCAAACTTATTTACCATAAATTTAGAGAGCAAACCAACAAGAAAAACAAGAATGAAATCTAATAGATATTTAGTGACAAACGTTTCTA
>Ga0315284_10009877_pt1 | contig 13592 bp, 18 predicted proteins | sample YL17G09_16_MG_FD_203696 | JGI IMG/M metagenome (GOLD analysis project Ga0315284, IMG submission 203696) | Sediment microbial communities from Yellowstone Lake, YNP, Wyoming, USA - YL17G09_16 | ecosystem: Environmental > Aquatic > Freshwater > Lake > Sediment | place: USA: Wyoming | collected...
CGCGCAAAGCGCTTTCAAATCGGGTGCTTTTATCCATGCCGTGTGCAAAATACCATTTGCGCAGAGCATTTGAGAGCAAAGACTTCTTGCCTAAAATGTTTAAATATTTATCTAATTAGCTATAATACGTGGTAGCCAAGTTATTCTTCATAGTCACGACGTTGCCAAGAACGCTATCGACTTCGTTCCATTCAGCGTGCGCGTCATCTTCTATTTCAACCGGAAAGTCAGCTTGAAACTTTGTGCCGTCCGCAACTGTGACTTCTTTCTGGTCAGCAGGTGCGTCCGAGGCAAGATTTGTTGGGATAACGTAAAAGAAGGGCGCGTAATGCATCACAAACTCGTAGTAAGCCTCAGGAACGGTGCCCATCTACGCGTTCACCGCCCTGAAATCAGCAGCATTCAGCTTAGCGATAACCATTTTTGCCTGATCAAGCAGAAACTGCAGATTCGAGTTGCTCACGTTCGCAGACTGGCTTTCGTCAACGCTCAGGTCTCCAACCCTGAAGCTCAAGCCGTTTGAGGTGCCGCCAGTGATGTAGGCGCCACAGTAGACAGCTGCAAGATTTCGGATAGCGACAGCTTCGGCTTCTGTGCAACTAGCAGGGTTAATGGTTAGGCCCGTTTCCAATTCCAAAGTTGCTGTAGCATCGGCGACAAACCGGTTAACAACGTCGTCAGAAACGGCTGACGCTGCGAGGTTTATGCGTTCTCGAACACTCTGAGGCGTAACAGCGACCAAAACTGGAACTCCGAGAGCAATGATGAATAAAACCCTGAAAGCGGCACTATTAAGGCTAATTCAACAAAATAGAACACTATGCACTGTTATTCTATAAAATGCGCCAAGAAAGAACCCTATTTCATAAATACAAGCGCGTGCGAGGCATGCGAACGGAAAAACAAAAAGTGGAAAACAAACAAACGTTTCATAGTGCGCAAAGATTCTCTTACCGTGTGTCTACTCTGTCTCAATCTTATAAAGGACTTTCAGGCCTTTCAACGTATGATGAATCTTGTCTGTTAGTTGAAGTATATCCCCTAGGTCAACGTTCCTTTTCCAATCATAAACGTGGTCATGATAGCCTCTCAAGGGTTCAAAGCCCAGCGAACGAAGTCTCTCAACAATCTCAACAGGGCCACCGCCCTCACTACTAAACCATATCGTTAAATACGTCTTCACAACGTGCGCCTCGGTCTTCCCCTAGAAAAGGTGTGCGCAAATTAATGCTTTTCTATTGCAGGATGCTGTAAACTAGCGCGTCAGCTTGTTGCTAAATTCAGACTTTAACAGATTTTATTCGACAACTATCCCTCCGTCAAAACATCGAGACACATGACAAGAAAAAAACCAGACTCATTAAAACCTATTTTTGTCCGAATCTAGCAACGGCCTAGCGCGCTTCAGAACTGCGCACTGTAAGACCCGAGCGGAAACTGCTGCAATGGCACGTGGTTGTGATGTTTAGGGGGCTCATTTCAGGCTACTTTGACGGCTTCTTCTTTTCCTTGATCGGCAATCCTTCTGAAGAGTTCTTTGAGTTCGTGTTTGGATCGGCTATCGCTTCTGGTGAATAGTACCAAGAATTCCTCGGCAGAGCGGCTGACGCCGTAACGTTTAGATAAGAGCGAGCCGACCAAACTCAAAACCGTGTCTGCGCCAGCTCCTAAAATCTCTCTTAAGCCGTTGTAGAAGGTCACAGGATCGTCTAGTAGCACATCGTACGGGTCTTTGCCGAATTTCTGTTTCAACTGAAAAGATATTATTATCGCTTGAAACGTCGAACCCATACTCTCGGTTGTTGCCTCACCGAATATTTTCTGCACTGTCCCAGAAAGAGAACCATGGGAGCGTTTGTGTTTTGGCTTCGTTTCCAGTTTCGGGCCGCCCATGTTGTCTTCGACCAGCTTTTGCCCCGTCTTCTTGACCAATGTCTTCTCTTTGCTCACAAGGATCAGCCATGTCAGGTTTGAACATTCATTCCGCTTCCAGTGATTTCGAAGGGCACGGCTTTCTTGTCGTGTGCAGAGCCTCGAGTCTTCAGTATTACTATTTCCCTTCCCATTGTATCTTTGACTTCGAAATAGCGCAGAATAATGATGTTGTCTGCCAGGGTTGAAATTTCAGTTGCCTTGTTTGCTTCGGTGGTTCCGTAGGTTGATGTTAGGAATACTGTTAGTCCTCTCTGCTTACAGATGAGCTGAAGATAGCGCAAGAAGAAAATGAAGTCTTGCTTTGATAACAGACGCTGCATTGCTGTGATGGAATCCAAGGCAATGATGGTGGGTTTGTGGAGATCCAACATTTCCCTGAGAAGCGCGTGGTAGTGAAGAGGGGTAAGCGCCTCAGGCACGTAATAGTCAATGACGAACTTGTCACTCAGCTTCTGCTCGTCCAAGCCTATGCTTCTCATAGTCCTCTTGATCTGACCAACCGGCTCTTCGTATGAGATGTATAAGGCTTTCTCCCCTTTCAGGGCATTGGCGGCCAAGAATTGCAGACACAATGTCGTTTTGCCTATGCCGGTTGCACCCTCAACCAAAGTCACTGACCCGCGGAAGACACCGCCATGCACCATTTTGTCGAATCCCTCCACGCCAGTGGAGAGTTTCTTCTCCGAAGCATCTGGCATTTCTATTCTCAGCGGAAGAACGACTAATCCCACTCCGCCGTATTTCTTGTCGATTAGATACTCGAAAGTAGCGCGGTCTAAGGGAGTTCCTCTCATCTTGGCGATCGTGAGTCTTCTATTTTCTGATCCTGCTGGACCCATATGGGTCAGAAAAATAATGCCGTCTGCGACGAATTCTTCCACGCCCCATCCTGTCTTGCCTTCACCGTAGGGGATTTCACCTATTGCCATCGTTGTAACACCAAGGCTTTTTGTCACCTTGCCTAAGACTGTGTGAAGGAACGTGCGCACCTCGGCAGCGTTCATACCTTGAAGAAGGGCGCTCATTGGGTCAATTACAAGTCTCTTCGCCTTCAACTCACTGGTTGTTTTCACGATCTTTTCCGTAATGATTTTCAGAGCATCCTCGCCGCGCATCGTCACCATGTCCATGAACTTGAAGAGTCCTTTTCTCTCCAAACTCTTCAGGTCCATCCCAAGCGAAAGCATGTTCCTGTAGAAGTCGTCTCTGTTCTCGGCAAACGAAACATAGATTCCCTTCTCACCGTACTTCACAGCGCCGTTATAAAGAAACTGCGTCGAAAGAATAGTCTTGCCACTTCCTGCGTTCCCCGATAATAGGATAAGGCTACGTGCTGGGAAGCCTCCATCCAGAATCTCGTCAAGTTCAACGATTCCCAATGGAGCCTTCTTCGATTCAGTCGCCTCCTTTGGCAACGGTGATCGCTTGGAAGCAACGTCAACTTTTCTCGGCTTACTTTCTGTCCATTTCACCGAAATCGGGGGGGGTTCTCAAGCTTCAAACTCATAACTGGATCCCTACATTTCTCGGTTTTAACTGAATATTCCACACTTCCACAGTCCAACATGTGTTATTCATGAAAACAGAATATTAATCATATCGCAGACTCAGATTCCGAATACTAAAAACTAGCGCATTCCTTTCGCATTTTTTCTTGAAGTTTCTGAACTCTTATCTACGACGTTTGCAAAAATACTTTCGGACCTCGTTCTGTAGCGCGCGCACTTCTTGTCGGATAGACGCGTAGTCCGGTTTGGAATGGTTTCTGCAGATTCTGTCCAGACTGATTACCAGTAGCCAGGCAATCCCGAAACTGATGAAAACAAAACTATCATAAATGTAGACGAAGGGACTATAGGAAACGTAGTATGTGCTCGAAGGACCAGTTGAGACAACCGCTCCACTGGAAAGCCACATCCCTGTTCCCAAGACTGCAATGCCGAGAGCAACGCACAACCAGAACCTCATAGACACCCCTTCAGGTTGTCGGATTGTTCCCACCTTGCTTATCAAAAGACCCAGAAATGCTCCCATAATGTTGATCGAAACGAAGAGCAGGAAAAGCATACCAAACTCCAACCCAACTGGAATAGACCCTATATCCGTCTTGAGCAAAAACATTCGATAATGGGTCACTCTAACCCATCCTTCACCTCCACCAATTGCTTGCTCTACAGAACCTTGAGGAACAAGCTCAAATATCGAATTCGCAAAAAACCGAATCTCGCCAAACCACAAGTACTTCTGAGAAAATTCATAAGGTTCAGAAAGCCTTAGCCTGTGAAATTGCCAGTTACTGTAGAAGGGAAAGGAAAGAGGACCAAAAAACGCAGACAAGAATGACATCACTATTATGAGTGCAGTCAACCTTCGAAGGTACTTCTCTTTCCTCGCCCAGCGAAATGAAGCATAGAACGAAAAAAACATGACCGCCCCGACTGTACTAGACTCTAGCAGAAGAAGAAATAAGCCTAACGGCACATGCCCAACTTGGCGCGTGAAAATCTGTGCCTCAGGCAAACGACCTTACACACGTTCAGGCATTGGAAAGCCACAATAACGCGCTTAGCAACTTGTTATAATTGACGTGCTTTTCAACGTTGCCATAAGTGACTTCAAACTTCAATTTGTTACAAAAAACGTCGTCAAACGCGCTGGTCACGCGGGCAGCCTACTTTGTCGAGTCATGAGCGAGAAGAAAATCAGTAGGGCACTCCAACCGCGCGCCAAGGTTTTTGAAAGAAAAAAGGCAGGCAAAGCGCATGCTATTCTCCTTGAAAGGAATTTGAAACCTTCTGCCGCACTGCCTCTATGAAGGTTTTGTGGTCGTAAACCCACGAGTCTTCCTTGAAGAGTGGAGGTGAAATTGTTTGTCGGCATCTTATCCTCAAGTCTTGTATTGCATAATTGTAACCTTTCACGAGCTTCATTCTTGTCAGGGTTGACAGGATTTCAATGAATCTTCTGAACTCTTCAGGTGGAAGAAAGACCTCCACTATGAGACAGTTTTCTCCAAGGTTTTTTCCCATTGTGAGAACGAAAAATTTGTCAAGAAGAGATCTCGCAAATTTGGCGAATGTTTCGTGGGTGTGGAAGGTTATCGCAAAGTAGACCATGACCGAAGGAGAGTTGCCGTAGCGCATGACGAAGACTTCATAACCCTCGACAAGGTTTCTTCCCAACAGGTGCTCTTTATAGTGAAAGCGTGCCAGTTGACGACTAATGCCGAGGCCCCTTGCTACCTCAGTCAAGCTTCTGGTTGCATCTTCTTCTAGCTTTTCAAGCATCTTAATGTCAATTTCATCTGCACGGTTGAGATAAGACAGGGACTCTACCAATGTGTAGGGCAGATCGGTCTTCTGTGTTTGAACTTCGTTTATCCAATCATCCCAGGAAAACACCCATCTACCCGTGCTATTGTCAAACCAGTTCAGGGTTATCCGTCCACCCTGAAAGCATGTGGACCAATAAATGTGAACGTTCCTGGCCACTTCTAAGCGTCTTAACTCGTATATGAACTCTTCAAATTCGTGGCAATGCTCTATTGGCACTGCATAGACTGCTGTGCAACCTTCACCCATTCCGTACGATCGGCAAACATAAAGCCAAAACTGATTGACAGGTAGGCAATCGAAAAGAAGTTGCTCCATACCCGGATTGGCTTCGAGGAAAACAACAGCCTTTCTCAAACCAATGTTTGTGTGGTACACCGAGGTGTGCATTCTCAGAAAAAATTTGGAATCAGACTTCATGTGTTCTATTCGTGACTCTAATGTTCGGCGATGGATCCCCACAGTTCGTGCGACTCTTGAAAGGTTTCTTGGACCAATCTCCCACATTGCGCGCAAGATTTTGATGTCAAGAGTTGTTAGCTCTTTGTGCATAGCATTCTCCTTCGTTCTGTACCAGTTCTGCTCTAGATTCTATCCGCTTCTGTTCTTATTACTTATGTAGGTCCGCCAGGTGTATCAATAGGTCCATTGGGCGTGACTGTTGTTCCATTATCTACAAGAACCATTGAGGGAGAAGTGATGACGTCATTTTTCTGTTCAGTTGCTTGAGAGCGTGTCACCATAACTGCGAAACAGGTTGCGAACATTGCAGAAAAAGCCAATAGGACCAGTGCCAGAGCTTTCAGTTTCATTAAATCACCTCCTTTTACATTTAATCAAAATTCCTGTTGTTTTTGTCCAATAAGAAAGTGTATGCATAGTGAAAAAAGACACACGATTTTACAATTGGTCACAAAATCGAAAAATAATCGCCGAAAGTAAAATAAACAAGTGGCGCTTGTAGGAAGTCTCAGTTATCAGAAAGAGGCACAGAGATTGGACAAATTCGATGGGATACTATTGCGGGTCGTTGACAAAAATATCAGATACATTTTCGGAGATGCAAACACAGGCATCATCTACGACCATTTGGAACAGAAAGGATGCGCCTTTCAAGAAAGCCCTGCAAAGCCAAACACATTCTCAATGGCACTTAGAAACAGGCTAGGCCCGAAGCGGCGCGCTGGTGACCATACGCTCGTGTTATGATTAGGAGTCAAATATTCGTGCAGCTAGATTCAAGAGAAAAATCTGCCATGAAGGCATCAACTAAAGTAGATGTGATACAGGTCTTACATGTTGATGATGACACTGGTTTTTTGAAGGTCGCGAAAGAATGTTTAGAATTGCACGGCAACTTCGTGGTGGAGACTGCTTCTTCTGTTGATGTAGCCAAAGGTAAGATGAAGATGAAAGAATACGATGCGATTGTTTCAGACTATACTATGCCTGGAAAAAACGGTTTACAGTTTTTCAAAGAACTAAGACAGGAAGGTGACAAAACTCCTTTCATCATACTTACTGGAAAAGGCAGACAAGAATTATCTATCGAAGCATTGAACATTGGTGCCGATGGATACTTCAACAAGCTAGGTGAGCCAGAAACAGTCTATGGCGAACTAGCGCATGGTATATGCCAAGCTGTGAAAAATAGAAAAGCAGAAGAAGCTTTGCGAGAAAGTGAGGAAAGCGCACGCGATTAACACCGTCAAACAACCAGAAAGAACCATAGAAAAGGCTCAGATCGGAAAGGCAAAAGAGTAACCTATAAAAAAACAAAACTTTACCCCAACCAACCAACTTGTGCGGGAAAGTTATAACTGAACCGAAGCAATCTTGGTGCGTTTGGGCTGCCTTTCCGTTCACGCTACTGTTTTTCCGAGCAAGTTTTTAGAAATTATGTGACCGTGACAATTCAAGACTCGGGCAATGTGTCTTTCTTCAAGTATGTTCTTGTCGTAGAGGCACAGCGCACAAAGGTCAAAAGCAAGTTGTCTGCCTAACGCTTCACCGTATCTCAACAACTCTTCAGTTTTCCCATTGTTAATGAAGACCGCTGTTTCGCCAGCGGCATGCACTCCCGCAAATCCAGCCTTTTTCTTCTCATGAATAAGCGTCTGCCAATTCGTTACGATTGTTTTGGCTTTGAGTCTTCCTTTTCTGAGGTACCATTCACTAGCAGACATGATTGTAAATGCTTCCTTGGGCAGTCTGTCAAGGTCTATGCCGTACTCTTGGATTTCTCGAATTTCAGAATCCAGTTTATCTTCGGAGACAATATATACAGTCGCCTCACCGCTTGATAATCCAGCTTTTAGGAAGGGAAACGATATTTGGCGTTTGAAATCGTCATTATCATAGAAGGCGACAGCATGGTCTCCAATTGTCAGGCGTTCGGCATATCTCGCTGCTTCCTTTCCTCTTGAAGTCAGAAAACGAAAATCACGAATCACCACAGATAATAACTTTCCTTTATCCGTTAGGCGATATTTCTTTGTTGTAAGCTCAAGTTCAACGAATTTGCTCAGTGTTCTGAGATGATAACCAAATTTGCCATGATTACCATCATCACCAACCTTGTCCAACAGTTCCGTAAACCCCAAGTTCTCATCATGTAAACAGTCTATGATTTTCCGATTCACAGGATGCGACATTGCTCTGTGAATATCATAATCCCAATTGTTGTTTCCTTGCACTCGCAGTCAACACTAATTAAGACTCATGCCAGTCACTTATCCGTTTGGTGAAGAATGTTTCACCCATGAAGAAAGAGAAAGGCAAGAAGATTTTAGAGCCCACTTCGGGGAATCTACAAGATACATGTAACTTTCTTTTATCAGTCCTCTTAAGCCAGTTTGACTCGTCTATTATTTAGAAGAAAATGGTCATGTGAAGACGGAATTCGGGAGATATCTCCACCCGATCGCGGAAATAGGAACTTACAATACCGTTTTTGGCGTGACTGGCACGGATTCATTGCGCGCGCTGTGGTTGACGGGAACGAATGTAGGTCTGGTCATTATTTTCACTTCACAAGAGAATTATCCCGGTTACGCGAGAATATGAGATAGTGCAAGCTAAGTATATCGTGGAAAGATGAGGTGGCACTTCTGCTAACTAGTATTCTCATTGTTGATGATGACATCGGAGTTAGGAACATGCTGTCTTTGGTTCTTAATGATGCGGGATACCTGGTTGAATCCGTAGAAAATGGCAAGAAAGCAGTCAAAGCCTGTGAGAAATCACCATTTGAAGTTGCCCTCATCGATATCGAACTGCCGGATATGAAAGGTACTGAACTGCTTAATAGACTGAGACAGATGCAGCCCAAGATGATCAGGATAATCATTACGGGCCATCCCTCGATTGAAAGCGCCATGAGAGCCGTCAACGAAAGGGCCGATGGATACGTATTGAAACCCTTTGAGGTAACAGAATTGCTGGAGATGATATCAAGGCTTCTGACCGAGAAAACGAACGAGTATCTCCGCATATCTGCAGAGGTCACACACGCAAAAGAAAATACGCCTGTCATCAAATATCAACGTCCAGATCAATGGTAGCATGTGCAGCAAGAGAATTCTGGAAAGAAACGACAGACGCGTTCTGAGTGGCGCGCGATGTCAAAAACTAAGGTTGTCATGGGAAAGCTTGGGGAGGCATGCTAAGGTCTTCTGAGGGCAGTAAAGCCTTCTCATTTTACAGTTGAAAATTGAGAGAGACGTGGAAGGGAAGAAACGAAAAGAAGGGTGCGCTGACTGCAAATCCTTATTGGTTCTTCATAAACGATTTATGTTGACGACAGCGATTGAACTCTGCGATTTGAACACTATCTCAACGTATCAGGAGGAAAATACCTTTGTACGAGTCGTTGCACATCATCGGCGGAGTCGTTTACCTTGTTTTCGGCGGTTTGGGAAGCTACTATGCTCTGAAGACACTAACAATACTTCATAAATCCCCTGAATTGTCAAAAACTCAGCGAGTACTCTGGCTGCCAATTCTGATAAGCACATTGCTCTTCGCAGTCGGCGGCGTCGTTCACCTTGCAGATCACCTTCTCTACCCAGACCCGTTAATGGATGTGCTCTTTGAAATCGTCATAATCATAGGAATCTCAGTCTTCACCGTCAGCGTCATACGCTACTCTCAGTTGCAGATAAAATACTACACTCTGAAAAACACTGGACTCAAGCAGATTCGAGTCAAAGAACCGCTCCAAGTCGAAACGCAGTAACCTGATTAGCTGTTCCTTTTCTTCTCTCCAAGACAAAGAATCACGGTACTCTGAAGCTCTCAGTCTGAACGTCATCAACCGGAAAGTAACAGCCTCACCAAACAAGCCAATCAACCGTAGAGGTAACAGAACCGAAAAAGGAAAACCTTAGTAGTGGCTTAGGTCGTTTTCTAAGGTTTCCCATCATTTTAGGCTAATATTCACATCGCGCGCTTTACAGACTCAGGGTCTGAGTCTGAATTATGTATCGTTGTCGCAACTGTTCTACTTGGCGAAATAAGAGTTATAACGCGCGAACTCCATCGAAGAAACAACCAAGGAGTGAACCGCTGCCAAGAGCGCTGAGAAAATGAAAATTATCAAGATTCCTGATGAGACTTTTCAATTCCTTGCATGGCTTGTAAGACAAGACCTTACACTCCCGAATGTCATTGTCTATCATCTTAAATGGAATCGTTATACTTGGAAGCAAATCAAAGCTCATCTTGACATTTTGAACGAAGCGTGCATCGAGTCCACCGAAGAAAAGTAATAGCGCTAAGTCGTTTGGCTCTCGTCAAACTCCAGACGATGCGAGCTAACCCGTTTCCTGAAGCAGACATAATGGAGAAAGCAACCGTCAACCCTTCAGAATTCATTTCTTCTTTAGAAGCGCGCCCGCGCACTAATTCTTAGGACTATGAGCAAGACGGCTATCACCACTCCACCGACAAAGAATGATGTAGCCGCTGCAACGAGCTGTTCTCTTAGCCCTTCATCCACTATCACGTACACTGAGAGCACTGCAAAGTTGATAGAGAAGCAAAAGCACAGGAACGAAATCATGACGGAAATCGTTTCTGTTCTCAAACAAAAGCTCCCTCCACGTCTCATTCACCAGTTTCCTTTTGAGTACGCGAAGCGCACGGGTAACAGAGGCCAACACGGACTCACATTCTCGATTCCACATAGGAACCTTGATAGCAAAAGCCTTATGAAAACAGAATACAGATTCCGCAAGAGAAAGAGACAGGAACCTTCATCACAAATAACCTAACAGTATCCTAAGAAGGCAATCTTTATCGCGCGCGCTAAAGCCGATGAGTTACCTGAAGCCGAAGACTAAGACAAAAAGAGGGTTTTAGTATAGGTTTTGGCATAAATTACGGTCTGTGAACGCTATCTTTTGTCTCCAGTCAAGATATGTCTTCCAGTCAACAGTCGATAGACTATTACAATCACGGCAATCACAAGCAGTAGATGTATCAATGCGCCTACGCCAGGCAGAGCAAGGAAACCCAATGCCCACAGTATCACGAGAATAATAACAATCGTCCAAAACGTGTCCATAGCAACTTCCCAACTAAGTTTCAACTACTGGTCTTAGGTACATGTGAAGTTGATCTTTTGATACTTTTAAGTGCAGTCCCTTGTCTGTCCAGCGTGCAACTCCTTTCTCTAGGGCCGAAATGGCTAGCATGTTTCGCACTCCGCCTTTCTTTGCGCCAAGAACAGATTCAGCTACATCCTTGGTCAATTCGATTTCAAGATGAGTTACCTTCCAATCTTCTGGATCTATTCCTACTTCTTTGACTTGGCCTATTTTCTCGTCTAACGCAAACACATCTTTGTCCATAAACTCTTTGCTTTTCATCCTCATTTTCCACCCTTTTTGAAAATACGTTACTTGAAGCAAATGCTTTAAGCTTTTTGGTTTAGGTGCTCCTGCTATCTAAAAAATGGGTTACACTCTCAGTATTGGAAGAGGGCGTGGTTGTGTGGGGCGAGATTGGATCAAGTTAAGGAGCTGGATTATTAGGAGACGACTGGAAGGACAGTCTGTTGCTGAGATATGCGTTCAAGCTCAAGTCAGCAGGAAAGTGTTCTATTACTGGTGGAATCGTTATCGGGCTGAAGGCTGGAGGGGACTGGAAGAAAAGCCAAGAGGACGGCCCGTCGGTCCAGACATTGACGATTCAGAGAAGGAAAGAATCATCAAGCTGAGAAAAAAGTATTGTTGGGGTCCCAGCAAGATAGCGGGTCACCTTAACCACAAAGGCTCCAACATAGACCATAACAGGGTTTACCGAATAATCTGTGAAGCCGGGTTGAACCGTCCAATAGGGGAGCCTAGAAAGACATGGGGAACAAAACGTTTCCAAAGAGAACATTGCAACAGTCCTTGGCAAGCGGATTTTAAGCTTTGCAGCGACGATTACTGGATGATCAGTTACCAGGATGACCATTCACGCTTCATAACTGGTTCAGTTAAGATTTGGAGTCCAACAGGAGAAAACGCTATTCTGCTGCTTATAAAAGCCGTCAAACGGTATGGTGTTCCAGAACAGATACTTACTGACCAGGGAACACAGTTCAAGCCTGCCCGAGGGGGAACATCGGAGTTCGAATTGCACTGTCAAGACCTTGGAATCGAGCATATCACCGCCAGCGTACGCAGGCCCACAACGATTGGCAAGATAGAAGCGTTCCACAAAGCCTACGAAGTAGAGTCTCACCCGTTTAATCAGCACTGGAGCTTCATACGCATCTACAACTACACGAGGCCACATGAAGGACTACACTATTTAACGCCATCAGAGAATTACCTCAAAGACAAAGTGTAACCCTATTTCAAGATAGAACAATGTGCTTTAGCACGCGAAAATTTTATATAAGAGTTTCCGAAGTTGCTTATAGATAAAAAGAGCCAAATTTTGGGAGAACTATGTCAATTCCACCTGAGATCGCCTGGCTAATCCCGGTTGTCCTGCCATTCATCATAGGCTTGCTGGTAGGTACTATAGTCAAGAAAGGGTTCAAACTTCTGATAGCCGTTGTCGCACTCATCATAGTCCTCGTCGCGATCGGGATCCTGAGCTGGACCTTCACCGGCCTTTTCGATGAGGCCATGAAGATTTTGCCTAGGCTCTACGATGTCGGGCACGGATGGCTCAACGTCTTACCTTATTCTTCCGTTGCATTCCTGATCGGCCTCGCGCTGGGATTTCTGTTTGCGTGAAGTTAGACGTCGCGTGCTGGCTTGTCCCTGAAATGGTATAAAATGGTTTTTATTCTTCTTTTGTCTATTGGCGTCTGATACGGGCTTGTTTGGTGAACAACGTTTGGCAGCGCGTCAAGATGGCAACTCATGGGTTCCAACAAATCCGGAAGGCAGCAGATTTTTCATAAGCGGTTGAGGCTGCATCTAGCCCTTTTGGAACGTCACGCCATGTAACAGGGCTGAAAACTGATATTTACATCAGAACTGTCACCAAACCAGAGAATAAGAATTAGAACCGCGCTCGCTCGCCCAACCTACCCCGACAATGTTTCAAGCGTCCTAAAACGTTAAATATCCACATTAACTCTTTCAAAACAAGAGATGCCCATTATGACCGCCCCACCTCCACCGCCGCCCCCTGAACACGCTTCACTCAAAACTAGACCAAGAGACGTGACAAAATACTTCCTATACATGATCATAACATCCATAATACTCATAATAGTCAGTGTTCTAAACATGGTGTTCTGGCCCCCTTGGGGCTACGCAACAGGAGCAGTTGCCCTGTTCTTCGGTATTCTGATCCTCATCTTCTCGTTCGGCCTGCTCATGGGACAATCATGGGCCCTGAAATGGAGCGGTTACGCCAATGCCCAATGGGCTCAAGCACCCGACGTGAGAGAATACTTCAACCTCCCACCATCCCAAGCCACCTTTCCAATAACCGCTCCTGCAACCGCACCGCCGCCTGGATCAACATGCCCCACCTGCGGCAGCACCCTCAGATACATCCAACAATACCAACGATGGTACTGCGACAAAGAACAGAAATACGTCTGAGCACGCTCCGTCTTAGTTCGCGCGCTAGGCCGTGCTAAATTCGGACAAAAATAGATTTTAATGAGTCCGGTTTCTTTCTTGTCATATGTCCGGATGTTTTGACGGAATATAGTTGTCGAAGAAAATCTATTAAAGTCTGAGTTTAGCAACAAACTGGCGCGCTATTCATGATTAGAAGGCGTGCCGTGCACAAGAATTCTTTTGCAAATTAGGGGAAAGGAACGCACGTGCACGGCACATCCTAACAGTATTAAACGATACAAGGACT
>Ga0315284_10009878_pt1 | contig 13590 bp, 10 predicted proteins | sample YL17G09_16_MG_FD_203696 | JGI IMG/M metagenome (GOLD analysis project Ga0315284, IMG submission 203696) | Sediment microbial communities from Yellowstone Lake, YNP, Wyoming, USA - YL17G09_16 | ecosystem: Environmental > Aquatic > Freshwater > Lake > Sediment | place: USA: Wyoming | collected...
GCCTCTAGAAGATTTGGAAATTAAGTCTCTCTTCATAGTTACAACAACTTCATTTATGCCTCCAACATATTCTATTGTTTCCATACCTCTAAAATAAGATAACTTTGAAGAATAAATATCAACTAGATCCAATGTTCTCATAGAATTATATGCTCTTCTACATATTTTTATAATACTTTCTTTAGAGATAGTTTTTGAATTTAGATACTTATAATGAAATTCTCTACATGAACAAAATAGGCGAGTGGGTTCTAAAGAAGATTCACAAGCAACATTCTCAGATGCTATGAAAATTTCTGAGAGATTTCTAATTTTCATATATACTTTTGGAATCTTTAGTTTTCCATTTTTAATCCTAATATCTCTACATCTTGGAGATAAACATGTATCTATATTTAGAAGTTTTTCTTTATATTCTGGTATATCTAAATCTGAGGAAATATTAAAATAAGATAGATACTTTGGATACAATTTATATAAAGAAAGAGATATATAAAACTTACCACTTGACAATTCTATACAAGGATTTTCTGGGAGAAAGGTGAGACTCAAAGATAATATTTCCACTTTTCCATTTGAAGTTTCAAAATGAACATATATATCTTTATCTTTTATTGTATATGTTGATATACATGTGTTATCATATATTAGATTGTCGTGATGAATGGATATAAATCCATGTTTGTATATTTTACCTCTATCTAAACAATCTTTTAAATCTCCACCACTACGAGAATGTTCATAATAGAGAACTCCATCTTGAAATTTAAATTCTAATTTCTTATCAAGTTTTAATAGTCTCTCACATAAGAATAGAATAGGATTACTATAAATTGGATGATAATTAAAATTTAAATCTTGAAAAGATAGAAATGATCACATATATCCCAAAAGTGACAATACTCCTTCTGTCTTATGAGTATATTTTATTAATTTTGTCAAAGGAATATCCATAGGATTTTTTCTTAAATAATCGTAATTTAACATAGAATATTCCTCTTCCAAAATAGATGCTTGATACCAATAATCTTCCAAGATAGTTCTCTTTCTCCAAATATGTTCTTCTTCTTTGTTGGTTATCACAAGCATCTTTTATATTTTTAAATAAAATTATTTATTATTCTTGTTCTGAGTAATTGAGAGACACTGTTTTTTCTAAAAGTAGAGATTTTTAGTTTAATTTTTCAAATAAGATATTTTGACTCTGAGTGATTTTTCTATCTTGAATTTTTTTTGAAATTTTTTATTTTCCCCATATTAAATGTAAGATTCAATTTGGTTAGATTACAACAACTCACAAACTAGAAGTAGTTTTCAGATGGTCCAATTAAAGGATGGCCGTCTTCTTTCTGCTGGTGGAGCAGAAAACCCTTCATAGCAGGTGGCTTCGATACTTCGTCTAGTCCAATAGCTACTTGTGAGTATTTTCTTAAATGCGAAACAACACTTCTACCAATAGATTCAGTAATATTCCCACCTCAGTCTTCTGCTATAGTAGCCACATTCTCATATCCTTGTGGAACTTCTAATGTTTCATTAACCAAAGATGGTTTACCTTTCACAGATTTTGTTGTAAACGACTTTAATGAAGTTGTGGTTAAAAACATAACTATAACTTCAACATTCCAAATCACTGTCAATGATAAAACAGTAAGTGCCACAGTTTATTATGGAGAAGCCCCGATTGTATTCCCCACTATAAGTCTCACTCCTCCTGGGGCGAAAGTTAAAATAGCCCAAGTAATCGATGGTCGTTCCATTGAAAGTGTCTCTGCTATCCCTTGTTGGACAGTAACCTTTGATAGTGAAGGAAACATCTTTGCTACAGTGCCTATCGACCAACCAAATGGAGATCAATTACTAGCAGTATCCATAAAATGGAAGCTTCCTTCTCCGGACACATCTTTCTCTGTTACTGTTCCAGTAGTAACACCCGATTTTGTGACTTACGATGTAATTGGTGCTATCCCAGGAAGTAGAGTAGTCGTAGGAACAATTCTTACTCCACAAGTCTCCATTACAAGTATAACAACAACTTCTGGATGGGAATTAAGCCGAGACGGAGTCAACATTGAAGCTTTGGTGCCTATAGATGCTTCTCCTGTAGCATATCCTATAGATATTACTGTGACTTGGGGTGTAGAGTATCCTGCCACTACCAAGACTTCTTTTGTAGCTGTCATAGCACCCCAAGTCGTTGCTTATGAAAATGTGGAAGGATTTGTAGGAGATACTGTCCTTGTGGGAGAAGTGACTTCATTTAAAGATAAAGTAATCTTACCTGTTCGTGTTACTATCGGTGATAAAGGCACATTTGATGGTATTTACAATGCTTCATCTGGAAATGTTTCTCTTCTTTTGACTACGGCCATGGTAGGTTCTCATGTGACTCGTATCACTGTGACATTCAACTTTGCTACAAGGATAACTGTGACTTCTACTGATGGTTCCATAACAGTTTCTCCTAGAAATACTGTGGTCTTTACCCCAGTTGGATCAAATATTCTTCTTCCTTATGTCCCCAGAGAAGTGTTTACAATGACTGGTAATGCTTCTCCTGTCCTTAGTGCTAGGGCTAAAAGAATAGGTGTAAATGGAGAAGAAATAGATTTGGGAGCAGTTGGTTTTGAAGGAACAAATCCAGTTCATTTCAACTTTGCTTATGCTAAAAATCATATGGTTGGAGCAGTCACTGTGATTTATACAATTGTGTTATCTAGTCAACTTTTAACTTTTGAGGTAGAATATGTAGCCCAAGGAACAGTAGGTTTCCCAAAAGATGGCACAAAGGATATCTTCAAATGGAGTATTCCTAGCAATATGGTAGCAAGTAGTGTTGATACTAAGGTAGATCCCACTGCTATCTTCAGAGTGGACATATCTGATCCTCGTTTCAACAGTATTCGTCTAGATGGCAAATGGAGTTATGTGAGCAAAACTCAAGTATCTAAGTTGACTTATAATGGTAAGATTAAGAAATTAGTCTTAAGACCCGAAGATGACTCTTTCACTGTTTATAGTTGTGCCGGAGAATTCTGTTCTGGTGTCCCTCCCAAAGTCTACTTCAATGATCCAGAATATCCTCTTAAATCTACAGATTATGGTAACATGATAGGTTATTATGGAGGCGATACTATCGCCTTTAACCCCAATGTAGCATTGGAAAATGGCAAATGTGTTGTTTCTATTGGCTCTCCTATAAGAACTACTTCCAAAGTTGCTGTAGATCCTCTTGTTCCTGAAATAGATTGGATCCATCTGGAATCATGTAAGTTAGTCAAAACTGCTAAAACACATTTGGCTACAATTGATACAGATGTCTTACCTAAGACTCTAGATATAGTCGTTGGTTCTGAGTATCTAGATCAGAAAGATGTCTTTTTCAAAATAGTAAAAGGTAAACTTGAAGTTTCTGCTAATCTGCTATCCATTCCTTCTGGAGAAACAGTAATAACTATTGTAGCCAATGGACCTCAGATAGATGCTGCTTATGCTAGAAACTTTGACTTGGTGGATCAACCCGAAGAATCTTTTACTGTCACTAAAGTTCAGTGTTGTGTTGAAATAACCGGAGTTAATTATGGTGAAGAAGTCAAAGTGAAATGGGGAGATTGCTGCTCTAAATGTATCAAAACTGTAGATGGAAAATTCACTGCCACTCATTGTTATAAAGAATCTGGAACCTATACTATTAAAGTAAAAGGTGAAACTACTCAGAAACAGGTCGTAGAAGTAAAGAAATGTCGTAAAAGTAAATGTTAATATATGAATTTTTTCATATATTAAATGCGATTAGAATACTTACCCTTAGATATTTGGAGTATAATCCAATCTTATTTAGCGGAAGATTTATATTTTCTTCCTTTAGAGTATATATCTTATTATAGAGCTTCAAAAGAAGATTTAAAAAATATCTGTCTACCAAGACTTAGAATGTTGGATATAAGATATCATAATAGAGACTTATATTTCTTAAAAAATATTCCACAATTAGAATATTTGAATATTAGTTTTTATAATGGAAATATATATCCTTTATACCATTTAACCAAATTAACATATTTAAATATGTGGATTTATGATGGAGATATAACTCCTTTGTCTAATTTAAAATCCTTGACATATCTAAACTTATGGTCTTTTAATGATAATTTGTCTCCAATTTCAAATTTAACATCCTTAAAGAAATTAAAATTGGGGTCCTTCAGAGGAGATATATCTCCATTAAAAGAACTAAAAAACTTAGAAGATCTAGATATAAGTTCTTATATGGGTAATATAGATATTTTGTCAAATTTAACATCTATAAAATCTTTAAAGATGTGGTTTTTTGATAAAGATTTATCTCCAATAAAGAATATGAAACTAAAAGAATTAGTCTTAGGTAATTATATAGACGATTTATCTCCAATTAAGGGTATGCCACTAGAATTATTAACATTATATTGTTATAGAAAAGATTTATCTATCTTGTCAGAATTTAAAGATTTAAAGATCTTAATTTTAAATTCATATAACTCTAATATAAGTTTTTTAAATGATCTAAAGAAATTAGAATTATTAGATATATCTTCTTATCAAGGAGATATATCGCATCTTAATATCAAAAAGATATACAATTGATTTATTTTTAAAATATAAATCAATAAATTTTGCCTAGATAAGGAGAAACATCCATTAAGACATTAAAATATTCATATAAACATGTATCATAATTAGCATTATATACTATAAAATCTTTAGGTTTATCCATCCACATCTTATAGAATATAGCTTCTTCATATGGATATAAATCCTTAGCAGTAGCAGAATTATATTCGGCTATCCATTTATTCAAAAAAGCTTTTCCTTTTCCTTCATTGGGGACTGTAAAAGAACCACCTATAGTCAACCATTTATATCCAGTCATTAATTCGTCATAGTCACCTTCATATTTATTTATTAGACCTAAGCTAACCTTTCCGTGAGGATTAGCAGCTATATCTAAAACATTTTGTATATTAGACTCTGTATAACGATGTCTGCCTATACTAAAATCTAACCAATAGAAATAATTTGAATTGAAATAATCATCTTTCATGCTTCTAGATACAAATTCTGCTTTAGAATTTATTATTACTACATAAGAACTGTTATCTAAAGCTGAACTTTTTCTAGCTTTTTTCTTGCCTTTGTCTCTGCCTCTACCTAAAGAGTGAAGGGAACCAGAATGAGATAAATTAGAGAAATCTAAAACAACAATTTTGGTTAGTGATTCTAACCCATATTTAGTTCTTTCTTCTCTGGCAAAATCTTCATTCTCAGATTCTACATAAATATACATTGGGAGGGGTATTTTTAATAGGAAATCAGATGCTTGTTTTTTGTATTCTAATTCAGATCTTTTTGCTGATCTGGAATCATATTTAGATATATTGATATATGTCGTGACTATAGTCGTGTTATGTGCCATTTAATATGTAGAAAATTTAATTTTTCTAAATTAAATGCCGATAGTTTTCTTGGGAAGTTGTCAATCTGATATTTTAGGAAGAGAGTTTGCCAAAATATTCAAAGAAAAAGAGATAATTTCTATTGTTAACTGGGATAAAATTCTAAAAAATCTTCCAGTTCCAGATGAATTATGGGAAACTGATGTCTTGATATATCAACCATATTTAGGAAAAAACGATTTCAATACAGATGATATATGTAAAAAATTATTATCTATTAATCCAAATGTGAAATTGATTTCTTTTCCATATTGCGATTTTAATTTATATACCCCAACACATAAAAGACATCCTAAAGACATAGTGACTAAAAAATATCCTTTTACTAAATTTGAAGAAATACCATCTTGTCTGATAGACTGTCAGAGTGTAGAAGAGATGGTTAAAAAATTAGATGAAGAATCTCTTCCATTTAATTTTAAAGCTATAGAAGAAAATCAGTTCTTAAAACTCAGAGAAAGAGATGATAGATGTTCGATAAAAATAACAGATTTTATAAAAGAGAATTGGAAGAAAGAAAGACTATTTTATACTAGAAATCATCCAACCAATACTCTGATGTTATATATAGCAAGAGAGATATCTAAACTTTTAAATTTAGATACAAATTTTACTTTTGAGACTGCTTTAGATTTATCCATAAGCTTGATTCCTCCTTTTCTTAAAAAAGAATTAAGCTTTGACATAAATACAGCTAAGTGGTATAATGGACCCAAATCTACTGCTAAGGAATATTTGGAAGAGTTAATCAAAATATCTGCAGATATAACCATTTGAGGACGAATGGATACCTTCACGAGCCAAACTAATACTTGAACTATACATATTATTTTTCAATGATACGATATATTATTACTTTCCTTCTTTTTGTGTTATGATGTTTATATCTAAAAAAAGATCCGTGAAAAATATTTTCTTTTTGATGGATAAGTCTACTAAAGAAAAACAATTTTTAAGAAAAGATTCTTCTCAATCATATTCTTCGATAACTTTAGTTGATTCCCATTCATCATCATTCGAAGGAATTAAATTTTCTTATTCACAAGGTAAAAATGTATCACCATTAGTTTATCTACTCTAACTCTTCTCTTTTACCTTCATCTGATATTAAAAATACTATGAAGCGACCACCAACACGAGATGGAGTCATTATAGTCTTTTTACCGAGAGATCTGATTATATCATCCTCAGAAATAGAATATTTTTGTCTAGAAGAAATTTTTAAAGAAAAAAATATATTCTTATTAAATGAGCAACTGTTGTGAAAATAAAACAAATAAACATCGTTTGGATATAAGTAATACTGGGATAACTTATATGAGTTGTGATGTGATAACAAAACTTTCTTTACCTAGAGTATATACTAATTCTCATATAGATTCAAATTCATTTATATTCTTTAGTGTAGGACACGATATTAATGAAAATATTTTCTTTGATGAAGAAATGAAAAGAGATGGGATTGTTGGAAGTTGGCATAAAGTTTCTAAATGTAGATCTAAAAATGGTTATGAAATACATTTTACAGCAGATATGAGAAGATTGGGACAAGTTTTACCTTTAGTCACTGCTGTTAATAAAATATATTGCGAGGAATTTGATAGAGTTCTGGAAGCAATGGGTGTAGCTGAATATGCTTTGATCGAAAACAATCCTAAATTGGGAAAAACTCCTATTTATATAAATTTTTTAAGTGAACTACCTCAATTTAATAGAAAAGAATATTGGGGAAACTTAAGTTATTGGATTTGTGATTCATGTTAACGAAGTTCTGGTTTTATATATTCCATTCCTAATAGATGAAATATTTCTTTTTCATCTGTAACAATATGATCTCCAAGCGAATATTCATTTAATCTTAGTCCTTTCTCCTGTGCTATTAATCTCATTTTAATATTATGTTCTTGACTACCAGTGTTATATAATAGAGCAAATGGATATTCTTTTTCTGTAAACAATCTAATATCAATTCTTCTGACTTTATCAAAAAGACGAACTAAACCCATATACTTCCTTGGACCCATAGCTAAGCTTCCAACTGAATATTTTTCTAACTTTTTAACAATAGACTTCATTTTATCTAAAGAAATATCTTCACTTTTAACCAAAACATCTATATCCCCAGATGAATTTAGTCCTCTTCTATATGATCCAACTATTGTTTTTCCCTCTATATCTAATACTCTATCCCACTCTTCCATCTCTTTTCTTTCTATTCTAAATTGAAGATCATCAAAATATTCTAATCCTAATTTTTGAGCATCAGTTAAATTCTTTAGTTTTTTAGCATCATCTAAAGATCTACATCCTTCTTCATACCACTTCATAGCAGTAACTGGACCTACCCCAAACACCTTTTTAAAGGTTTTAATGCTTTTATCTAAACCTTTTTCTAAAGATTTTAATCTTTCAGATGTGTTAGTCTTCTCAAATTCTATTCTCTCTGCTTCTACTGCTTTTCCTTTACCACTCCTAAATACCTTTGCTCTAAATGGATCCTTCAACATATCGTAACATAATGCTAATGATTCTAAATGCTCAGAAAACTCCATTTCAATTTAAACAAAATATTGATTATTTAAACATTCCTCTTTTTGGAAATATTTGAGAAAAGAAAACATATCTGAAAGAAGAAATATTTGAGAAAAGAAAACATATCTGAAAGAAGAAATGTTTTAAAGTTTATGTAAGTGACATCTACCGTCATCTTTAGCTCTATTTTTACAATCATCTCCTTTTTTGGTTTTACCAGAACATAAAACTATCTCATCTTTCGACTTAGCTTCTTTTCTTTTCCTCTCTTTCTTCTCAGGTAATCCTTGAAGTTCAGTTGGTTGTGGAAGGTTGTCTAACATTCCAACCAATTCAACTAAGACTTTAGCATGACAAGGTTCAGATTGATCACAGAAACATCCAAGTGTTAAGCCTTTCAATTCACTCAATTCGTCTCTCAAACCAGTAGATAAGATAAAGTTCCTATATTTCTCTAAAGCTTCTTCCACAGGCATATCTTTGACTTTAAAAGGGTTTTCCCATTTTGAAGATTCATATGGTAAAAACTTACCATCGATAGTTATTCTTCCCTTTCTACCCACATATAAATTACCTTCTTTTTCCATCCATTTAAAGAAATTGATTTCTTTCTCTTCAGGAAAAGAAGACCTAAGGGAAGCTACTTTAACACACTGTGTGTTCATTTTTTAGATAAATTAAAATTAATTTATTTTTAATTATGTGAACATCAGACTCAGAATCTCTTTTTCACTTTTATCCTTTTTACACATATTAGAAAAAGCTTCTTCTATTACTTCTTTAGTATATTCTTCAGATAGAACTTCGCCTTTAGTTAACATCTTAAATTGATTTTTATTCAACACTACTTTACATTCTAATGATAATATCTCAGTATCTCCACCAAAATGTGGGAAATATTCTAAATTCTCTTTAAAGAAACTATTTAAAAATCCTCTTAACTTATCATCCACACCCAATTGTTTTAAAAAGATAGATGTTAATTCTGTATTCTTATAGGATTTCAATGTATATATCTTTCTAAATCTTCTCTTTAATCCAGGTTGAGCTTTAAATATAGTGTTGTTAATTAAATCTTCATAACCAGCAAAAGCAAAAAGTAACTTCTTAGGATATAAAGAACATGCTTCATTAATGACACATAATGCTTCACTACCAAAAGAATCATCTCCTCTCTTACAGTTAATTAGACTATATGCTTCGTCTATAACTATTATTCCAGGCATAGCAGCAAGTATAGCATTTCTAGTCTTTATAGCAGTTTGACCAACATATTCTGCTACTAAGTCTTGTCTCTTTAAGAATGTTACTTTTACATTTTCTCTCTTCTTTATTACTTTGGGAACTCTCTTTGCTTCTCTAATATCAGAAATTAATTTTGGTATCGGATAAGGATCTATCCTATAAGTATGTAATCTAGATTTTAATCTATATAGACTGTTGACATGCGAATTCAATTTATCGCTTAATTCTATTTCTCTTGGTAAAGGATTTTCCGTTTCAATTTTCTCTTCAACATCAATTATTCCTATCAGAGCATATATCTTAGCCATTATATTTATAATTGTAGTCTTACCTAATCCAGGTGGACCAGATATTATAAAATGAAACATATGATCATCTTCTTTATTCTTAATCGTTTTGATTATTGTATATTGTATAGTGGAAATGATATCTTTCTTGATATCTTCCATACCAATTATTCTATCTAACTCTTCTAAGATAGTATACAATTTGTCATATTCAACTATGGTCGGATATTTATTCTTGACTAATTTTAGATCTTCTATGAACTCTTTTATCATAATGCTATTTTATAAATACTCGTTTAAAGATAAATAATTTATATCATCACTTAGAGTATATCCTAAATAGTTTCCATCGAGTATATACAAATTTTTCTCTAATTTAACCATCTTTATTTTCTCTTTTCTCTTGAAAACATATGGATGTTTAGATAAAGATTTTACTTCTAATCTTCTTTTATCCATTCCTAAGACAACAAGACTTCCTAATACTTCCAAGTTAGATAAAACCCAAATATCCTTATTACCAACATATATCTCATATTTTCCAGGTTTATTTATATTTATATCACAATATACAGAAAACATACTACCATTTGTTTTGATTACTGAAGGTATTGTTTTGCCTAATATACTTACACATATGGAAGGAATATTATAAGGATAGCTACCTATTGCTACACAAAGATTTTCATATCCTTGTTTCATAGTTAAATCTAATCCTATTAGTTCTATTTCATTTTTAACTTCCATGTTGAGAGAAACAGATGAACTACCCAAAGATACATCTACTTTATATATACCAGACTCTTTTGGGACTTCTGATATTATTCTATTTTCGACTATTTTGCTTTTATATACAACATCTTTCCATTTTACCAAAGGTTCAGATATTTCTACAGAACATCCAGAACAGATTATAGCTACTACTGTTTCAGTTTGACATTTTATTGTAGAATCACCTACAGCTTGGAGAGAAGATTCTCTAGATATTGTTATATCGGAAATCACTTCTTTTATTTCATTTCCAGACATAGCTTTAATAGTCACTTGATATGATCCACTGTTAGGGGTATCTGAATATATCTTATAAGATGAACATTTAGTTTCTAAAGTATATTCTCCATCAAAAGGTGGATTCCATGTTACTTCATATGTAGGATATTGATAATTACATACTGTTCCTTCAGCTATAAGTATATTTCCGGGACAAGTAATCTGTTCTTTTGAAATTAATGTAAACCCACATTGGACTAAAACATAAATATCTTTTGTTTCTGTATTTCCATTTTTATCAGTAACTGTTACTGTCCCTTCATAATAACCGGGTTCTTCCGGAGATTCAGCGATGACAGAATATCTTTTTGAAGGTAAAACTATTGAGTTAGAAGGATAAGGATCCCCTTCCCATTTGACTTCAACTGAAGCTATTTTTCCACAAGTAATTCCGGTAGCTACTCTAATCATAGTTCCGCCTTTACATATAAAATTGTTTTCAGGTATTATATTAACCTTGGGTATAACAGTTACTTCTACATTATATTCTTGAAAACTACTACCTTGATTATAAGTTATTGTTAAAGTGTTAGTGTTGTAAATACCTGGAATTAAAGTTATATTGTTGGCAGTTATAGTAAACATATCTCCATGATATTGTATGATACAATTTTCTCCATTAAAATTTGCTATTATACCTCTTTGACAAGATATTCCATATCCCACAACAGCGGATTCTATTCCTTGACAGACAAATACATTGGAAGGAAAAATATTCAAATAAGGTGTGACACTTAATGTGAATTCTGAATCTTTATAAATATTTTCTCCCATAAAAACTCTAACTTTAACTAAATATATACCTTCACTGTTAGGTATATCTCCAGATATGGTAAAATATCTACCATTCTGTTCTATGGAACATGTTGTTTCTTCTCCACCAATCAGCACTTTACAACTAGTCAAAGCATCACAAGATATACCTGTGGCTAATATTATATTGGGATTTTCTTGTTCACATACTCTTAGATTAAATGTGTTTAATTCTAGAGTTGGAGATATAGTTATAGTTCCAGATGAAGATACAATATTATTATTTAAACCATAAACTATATTTACATCATATATTCCCGGAGCAGGGTCTGGTTTATATGTAGTATAAATAGAAAAATCTCCGTCAAATTCTTTTACCAGACTACAATGGCTTGTTATATCCACACCATTCCATGTTACAGAAACGATATTTCCAGGTGGACATTCATGCCCAATAGCTATTTTAATTTTCCCATAATCCTCACAATAAGTCTGATTTAAGACTTCTACGAAAAAATAGTTTTGAACTATCAATTTTGCTTGTCTCTCTATGAGAGTGTTCCCGGTAACATTATCTTTGATTCTGACAATCATATCATATTCTCCAGGAGAAATCGGTGCTTGTATATTTATAAAATATCTATTAGTATTGGGGGGACTTCCGAAAGATAATATTGGGTTTGGGACAATTGAATTACCATTTAACTCAACTTCAGCAGTTATATCAGGACTACATACTACACCATTACCTACAAGAACAGTAACCGTAGGGCAAACCTTAATATTCCTAACATTAAGAGTTGGGTCTCCATTTGAAATTATCAATGTTACACGATTAGTTAGTGTTATACCTTGGCTTGTAGCTTTTACTTCCAAATAATATGTCCCAGCTACCAATGTTCTAATAAAAGAGACAGAATAGAACCCGTTATTGCATATTGCTGGTATAGGAGTTATTGATTGATCGTATGGTCCTCCTGTTTGAGTATAATTTATTTCCAGAGTTATTAGTCCACAACATGTGCCTATACCTAAACCTATTACATTAGAACATGTAGAAGTTTGGAGTATTGGCACACAATTTAGAGTAAAACCGACTTTAACAGTTATCGATTTTTCAAATGTTTCACTAAAATTATTATTAAATATTTTTACTATTATATCATATTCCCCAGGATTTATTATATCTTCAGGTTGGACAGTAAATGTTTCATCACCATTAACATTAACTGTAGCAGGAAGCCAACTAGCTCCACCATCTAAACTATATTTGGCTTCTAAATTATCCAATTCATAACATTTAGAATAACCAAGTCCCAATATTTGTGGAGAACATCCTTCTATTTCATGATTGAGAGTAAAATTTACTGTTTCTCTAGTATCTATATTAGTTGTCGTTTCAGATGTGATTATATTACCATTAACGGTATATTCACATGTTATAAGAACATCTATATAATATTTTGCTTCTGATGGTGGACTGACAAATAAAGAATATGTATTTGGGCCACCAGATACTGTTCCTTGTGTAGTATTATTGTCATCCCATTTAATTGTTACTACTAAAGTGCCTCCAGGTGGAGCAACTGTTATACTTCCTATTAGGGCCTCTTTTCCAGCACATAAATTACCTTGAATATCTAAACTTAAATTAACATATCCAAGAACCTTCAATATAGCTAATCCAGAACCACCATTTCCACCAAAACTCGTTCCTCCGGAAATGGGTTTCCCTCCACCTCCTCCGCCTCCACCAGAATCACTTCCACCATATCCTCCATATCCTCCATTTCCCCCATCCGCATTTAAAAATCCATTTCCACCATCTTGTCCGGGAGATCCATAAGGAGATGTCTTTCCAACTCCTCCCGGACCCGGCACACCTTGCCCTGTAGCAGCACCACCTCCACCTCCACCTCCACCCGGACCACCACCTCCTCCACCGGCACCATATACATTAACATTTCCAGAATTTTTACCATTGATACCACGAGTTCCTCCATCAGCTCCATTCGAAGCAATTCTTCGACTATCACTACCTCCTCCACCACCATAAGAAATAGAATAATAACCTCCAGTTAAAGAAACATTTTTAGTCTGGGCGGGACCAGCATTGTTAGTCCCTAATCCACCAATTCCTCCCAAAGCACCGTTGCCACCCATACCACCATTCACATCCACAGCTCCGAAACCACCTCCTGCAGAAGCCAATTCATTTATCCCACTATAAA
>Ga0315284_10009879_pt1 | contig 13589 bp, 12 predicted proteins | sample YL17G09_16_MG_FD_203696 | JGI IMG/M metagenome (GOLD analysis project Ga0315284, IMG submission 203696) | Sediment microbial communities from Yellowstone Lake, YNP, Wyoming, USA - YL17G09_16 | ecosystem: Environmental > Aquatic > Freshwater > Lake > Sediment | place: USA: Wyoming | collected...
ATGACCTCCTTTTTATTAGGACCTGGTTGCAGTTTGATCATCCATGGCCTGGGGAATGCCTGACTAGTAGAACAGGTCGGGGAATCGCAAACTTTGAACAGGTTACCATAAAATTATAGCACATAATGGGCGTTTGTCAAGCACGAGAGTAAGGGGTCGTTTAGCAACCCTAGCTTCAACCCCCTTTATCCCCCAATCTTGGGGGATTTTAGGTTTGGGGGACACTCCCAAACCCCTGACAGAGGGGTGAATCCCCTCTGTACTCCCCCGCTGGTAAACGATCTCAGAGTAAGGGAATAGAGCATGGGTTACTCAGAGGTGCCGGGGAACCGCACCAGCTCAGCGTAGCCAATACCGGAAACCGCCTCGCCATCGAGATAGCCGGATACAGTCGTCCGGCCCTCCCAAAAGTGGAAAGTAGGTATTGACAGAGACTCAAACATTCGAATCTCCTGCTGAGCATGTCGTGCCCTGAGCAGCAAATCCAGGCCACGAGCCTTCTCTCGAACCCGCCAGAGAACTCCGTACTCCCTGCCACTTTTCGGGGAGACCCAGGAATCCATCTTCTCCAGCAGCAGGTCACAAGTGTGGTAGACCGAGTTGTCGGAGAACATGATGGTCAGGTCACAGGACTTTACCGATTCGTCGGGCTCGACGATACGCCAGAAAACAAGCTCCGTGTTGTTGTTGAGCTGAACAGCGAACCAGTCCCAGCCTCCCTGACCCACGGAATTAATCCACTGGTGGTCCATCCAGCCGATGCCCTCGACATCAAGCTTTTTCCCCGCTAGATCGATCAGTCCCTTAGCTTTGAGGCGAGTGAGAGAATAATAATATGAGTCTCCCCCCAGCCACTCGCTAATGCCACCCCCACTGCCCAGAAGAGGAGGCTTCTCTGAAACAAGAGCCAGATTGAGGCCAAGCCCGGCACCGTATGATTCGAGCCTGTAGGAAAGCGGGTGTTGGTCAGTGTTGAACCAGCGATCGCGACCCCAGCGCAGGTCAAGTTTTCGCTCGACATAATGTAACGCCGAGCCGGAAACGAAGTGGTGAAATTGCCCTGTCCCGAGGTCGGAGATGGAGAGAATCTTGAGCCCGATGGTAAAATAGGCCACCATAGCCCCGTACTCCCTACCATCAGAGTCAGTGAGACTAAAATGCCCGTACCACCACTCCGCGGGAAACGCAGGATGCGCTCCCTCGTCCTGCGGGAAGCGGATTTTTGGCGTACTGGCCTTCTTTCGCACCACAGTTGAATTCTCGCTGTCATCGCTGCCTTTGTCAAGCTCGCACCGCAAGTCCCAGGCAGATGCAATTAGCCTGATTAGGTGATAAACCAGACCTAATAACAGAGAGTGCAGAGGGGCAAAGCCCCTTTGGTGGGGGTTTGGGGTGTCCCCCAAGACTGGGGGGGGTTAGGGGGTTGAATAAGCCCATTTCACACCATCAGGAGAGAAGGGCGATGAAGGATGGCAGATAATCTGGGGCATGCCCGGCCCGCTGCATAAACCACCCTGCCTCTTTTTCAAATTCCTGCCCTATCCTGTTTGACTAGCTTTATAGTATAATAAGATTTAATGCGATTTTTGGGGTTCTAAAACACTTGGCGATCGACTCGCCGACGTCTGTGATATAGATAAAAACGTGGCAAAAAAGCAAGCAAATAACAATGACATAGCAGTTGAGCAGGTGGGCATTCACTCCCTGCCCAGACGAGAAGTAATCATCACCATGGTCGGTGTCCTGCTGGCCATGTTCCTGGGCTCGCTGGACCAGACCGTTGTGGGCACCGCCATGCCCCGAATTATCACCGACCTCGGCGGATTCACCCAATACACCTGGGTAACCACAGCCTACATTATCACTTCAACCATAGCCATACCAATCACCGGCAAGCTGACCGATATGTACGGTCGCAAGTGGTTCTATGTTGGCGGATTAGCAATCTTCATAGCGGGTTCCCTTCTCTGTGGCTTCAGCCACACCATGACGCAACTGATCTTCTTCCGGGGATTTCAGGGGATAGGCGCAGGGATAATGATGGCCAATGCCTTCATCGTTATTAGCGACATTTTCCCTCCTGCCGAGCGGGGAAAGTATCAGGGCCTTGTAGCAGGTGTGTTCGGTCTATCCTCCGTCATCGGGCCAACGCTCGGTGGATACATAACCGATACTCTGTCCTGGCACTGGGTCTTTTTCGTCAATATCCCTCTGGGAGTCCTGATTGTCGTCCTGTTCATATTTTTCTTCCCCCATCTGCGGCCCGATAATCTGAAACACAGAATTGACTATCTGGGTATAACGACACTGATACTCGCTGTGGTACCAGTATTGCTGGCCCTCACCTGGGCAGGTATTGAGTATCCCTGGCTCTCAGCCCGGATCATAGGCATGTTCGTTTTCTCAGCAGTAATGACTGTGCTCTTCGTAATTATCGAAAGTCGGAGCAAAGAGCCCATTATACCGATGTGGATATTCAAAGACCGCATCGTAAGTGTGTCCACCTTCGTTATGTTCATCACAGGCTTCGGCATGTTCGGCGGCATTATCTTTATTCCGCTTTTCTTTCAAGGTGTGCTGGGTAAGTCCGCCACTAGCAGTGGCAGCCTTTTGACCCCTATGATGCTGGGTTTGGTGGCAGGGAGCATTATCTCGGGGCAGATACTATCGCGTGCAGGGGGGCACTACAAACTTCAAGGTGCTTTCGGCCTAGCAATCATGGCTTTAGGGATGTTTATGCTCTCCGGGATGTCGGTGGAAACCAGCAATGCCACCGCAATAACGAACATTGTGATAACAGGCTTCGGGTTGGGCATCACCATGCCGCTCTACGTCATAGCAATCCAAAATGCGCTGCCTTACAGTGTCATGGGTGCCGCCACCTCTACGGCCGCATTCTTTCGCTCCATCGGCGGCGCATTCGGGTTAGCTATCTTCGGCTCAGTGATGAATAACCGCTTCTCCTCCGAATTCACGAACGGTCTCCCTTCGGCGGTACAGGCAGTCATCCCGCAGGACTTATTGAAGTCCCTGACACATAATCCTCAGGCGCTGTTCAGCACAGGCGCCAGTGACCAATTGAAAAGCGCCTTCGAGCAGTTGGGGCCACAGGGAGCGGCGCTTTTCCAGCAGGTACTCCAGACTCTAAAGCTGGCTCTTAGTTCCGCCATAACAGAGGTCTTTCTTATAGCACTTATCCTGGTTGCTATCGCCTGGGTGGCCAACCTCTTCCTTAAGGAAATCCCGCTCCGCAACAAACATTACCAACAAGGCGAGGGGGAAGGCACTTAGACTTCCATCGACAGATGTCATTTCTTCTTTTGTGAACGCTGCCAGTGCTAACGTGCAGGAAACGGGGGGCCCCAGCCTCGACGCTGGCCCTGAGCATATTATCGGTACCCTTTATGATTGAGAGGACTCAAACCATTTCCACGCTCCCCAACTAGGCGTAACCCTGGCTGCAGCATGGTAGACCACGTCAACACCTTTGACAGCGGGGAGCAGGCTTTCATAGTCCTCAACGTCGCCGAATATGATCTCGGCCCCTGTGGTCCTCAGGTAGGTAATGTCAGAGGTTTTGCGAGCCAAGGCGCGCACCTCGTGGCCCTGAGCCAGAAGGCGCTCTACGAGGTGGCTTCCCAAGAATCCCGTGCCCCCAGTAACTAAGGTCCTCACCAACTCCTTTTCCCAAACCCACCCGCTACTACAATGCCTTATCAGCTAGCAGCGAGCTGTGGCTTACACAAGGGGAGTAACTGTCGTCAACTAAACCCCTCGCAGAGGATGATTCGAGCTTCGAAGGCTTCTATATCTTCCCCTTGGTGCTGGGAACATCGCTTCCTACCCTCTCATCGATCCTGGTAGCGACATCCAGAGAACGTCCCAGCGCCTTGAACAGTGCCTCCACCCTGTGATGGTCGTTGCCCTTGCTGAGAAGCCTGGCATGGAGGTTGATTTTAGCTTCCGTGGCGAAAGTCACCAAGAAGTGCCGTATGAGGTCGGTATCAAGCCCGCTTATGTCCCTCCCCTCCAGGGCTGCCTCAACGACGGCGTAGGGTCTGCCGCTGATATCAACCGCCACCAGAGACAGCGCTTCGTCCATGGGCACCACGGCGTGTCCCATCCTGACTATGCCCCGCCGATCACCCAGCGCCTTGTCGAGCGCCTGCCCCAGACAGATAGCGACATCTTCGAGGATATGATGATGCCCCACCTTGAGGTCTCCTGTCGCCGCAACTGTTATGTCGAACAAGCCATGACGGGCTATCTGCTCTATGAGGTGGTCGAGCATTCCTATGCCGGTGTTAGCCTGGCACTTGCCCTTGCCATCGAGCGCAAGCTCCACCTTGGCCTTGGTTTCGGCTGTCTCGCGGCTGACTGTGGCCTGTCTCTTCTTAGCAGCCTTAGGAGTCATAGTGGGCTTTGCGGTCTGAGCGGGCTTAGCAGTCTTAACAGTCTGAGCGGGCTTAGCAGTTTTATCGGCCATTCTACCCTCCTTTGTATTTTGCCAGTGCTTCGATCAAAGCATCAGTATGCTCGGGCTTACCTATGCTAATCCGCAACATATTCCTGAGCAAAGGCGTATCGAAGTACCTCACGAAGATGCCCTTGCTATCCAGTCCCTGCTTTATCTTCCGGGCATCGCCTTTGACCACCCGGCAGAGGATGAAATTGGCTTGAGAGGGCAGGGGGCTGAGGACCCCTTGCTTTTTCAGCTTGTCAGAGAGCCGCTTTCTCTCGGCGATGATTGCCTTGACCTTGGTTTGAAGATAGTCCTTATCTGCCAGCGACTCTTTTACCGCAACGATCGCCGCTGCGTTCACATTATAGGGTATCTTGATCCTGCGGGTAAGCTCGGCGATGTTGGTGGAGAAGATTCCATAGCCTGCCCTCAGACCACCCAGCCCCGCCCACTTGCTGAACGAGCGCAAGACAACCAGATTTGAGTACTTAGGAACCAGCGGGGCAACGGTCTGCCCGCAGAACTCATAATATGCCTCATCCACAACGACAACCACGCCGGTTTCAATTAGCTTCAGTATATCGCTTTGGGGGGTAGCGTTGCCTGTGGGATTATTTGGGGAAGCGATGAAAATGACTTTTGTCCGCTTATCTATAGCCGATTTCACGCCAGCGATGTCCACCTCATAGGCATCGCTACGGGGCACGGTGACTGTGCGGCCCCCACAGACCGCCGTGCTGAAAGGATACATCCCGAAGGTGGGGACAGAGTTAATTACTTTATCACCAAGTTCAAGGAATAGGCGCAGAACCAGGTCTATGAGCTCGTCGCTGCCGCTGCCAGCCACGATATGCTCCCGGCCAACTCCCACATACTCCTCCAGAGGCCCCATTATCTCACGATGCAGAGGGTCTGGGTAGATATGATAGAAGGGGTAGTTTGCCAAAGCGCGGCGCACGCGTGGCGAGCAGCCGTAGGGATTCTCGTTGCCGTCAAGCTTTATCAGCTTCTCAACAGGAATTCCACAACGCTTGCTGAGCACTTCTAGCGGCATTATAGGCTCATAGGGCTCGATGCCTGCGATACCGCCTCTAATGAGCCCCTCAACGCCTCCGGCATCATCTCGGGTCATTTCCCAGTCTCTCCCTTTCCCAACTGTTCCAGCCTCGTCTCGATCGACACGGCATGGGCGATCAATCCTTCAGCCCGAGCAATGGTTGCGGATGCCGGGCCGAGTGATCGTAAATCCTTGTCGCTCAGGTCAATCAGTATGGATACCTTGAGGAAGTCCAGCACGCTAAGTGGCGAGCTGAAGCGGGCGGTTCTGCCGGTGGGCATAACATGGCTTGGCCCCGCCGTATAATCGCCGATAGCTTCCGGAGCACCGATGAAGATACCGCCGGCGTGGCGAATGCGGCTCAGATAAGAACGGGCATCTTTTATCATGAGGCAGAGGTGCTCTGGGGCATAGAGGTTCACCAGTTGAATAGCCTCGTCCATATTGGTCACAATGACTATAGCGCCATTTTGCTCCAGAGACTGCTTCGCAATAATGCGCCGCTCCAGTTTAGCAAGCTGACGCTTGACCTCCTCACTGACCTCATCCGCCAGGCGGGACGAGGTGGTGATGAGGATGGCAGAGGCCATTTCATCATGCTCTGCCTGAGCCAGAAGGTCAGCGGCGCAGAAAACCGGGTTTGCCGAATCATCGGCTATGATAACGGTCTCGGTAGGGCCATGCAGCCCATCTATAGCTACAGTGCCGTAGACCTGCTTTTTAGCCAGGGTGACGAAGATATTGCCCGGCCCGCAAATCTTATCCACCTTGGGGATAGACTTGGTGCCATAAGCTAGTGCAGCGATAGCCTGAGCGCCCCCGACTTTGAACACGCGGCTCACCTTAGCTATGTCCGCCGCTACCAGCGTGGGCGCTGGGACTGTGCCATCAGGGGCTGGGGGAGTGGCGATAATCACCTCGGTAACTCCAGCTACCTTAGCCGGTATCACTGTCATGAGCACAGTCGAGGGGTAATACGCCCTGCCTCCAGGGATATAGACCCCCACCCTCTCTAAGGGGCTCACGATGAAACCCAGCCCTTTCTCAACAAAGTCCAACCCCAGCTTTTGCTTCTGGGTCAGGTGGAAAGCATGTACCCTCTCGGCGGCTAGTTGGAGAGCGCTGATTAACTCCTTGTCCACCTTTTTATAGGACTCAGCGATCTCTCCTTTAGTTACCTCAAGCTGAGCCAAGCCCATGCCGTCAATTTTTCTGCCGAAATCCAGGAGGGCATGGTCCCCCCTGTTGCGCACCTCGCTGAGGATTCTCCGCACTGCCTCATCAGGCGTAATATCCTCATCGAAGATCTCCCTTATCCTCTGCTTGACGCCAGGCAAGGCCTCGGCGAACTCCACAGTAGAGTGTCCCAACAGCAGAGATTTCGCAGCTCCCAGGTCTCGGATTATCTTCATCCCAAATACTCCTTGGCCGCCTTTACAGAATTGACTATAGACTGCTCGCGGAATGCTTGAAGCTGCTCCCGGGGAACCATCTTCAGAACCTGCTCACGCCTTTCATCGAAAGAAGCAAAAAAGGTCTCCCGTTCCTCAGGAGCTATGTGTCGCATCCAGATAAGGTATTTCTCAGCGAAGTGGTGAAAGTCTTCCCAGTTAGATTTTCTGGTGGTGGCCATGAAGACGAACTCGCCCCACCTTTTCAACTTAGAGGCGTTGATAAAGCTGACGGCTACGCCGTCAGCCGAGCCATTCAGCTCAGTGCGAATCACTGACATGTCCTTATTGTTGAGCCTTTCTGAGCGGTCAAGCTCGAATTGAAGTACCCGGTCCAGGAGATTGGCCATAGGGTTACCCCCTTCAGGCGACGACTTGCCAAAAAAAGGACGATAAATCTGGTGTATCCAGGCCTCATCAGTGACCAAATGGGAAAGGTAACCAGCAACAAAGGATTTCGTTGCAGCATTCAAGTCAGCTTCCCCGATAAGCTCAGGATGCGCCTGGAACATGAGCTTTACCCCGCTCTTCCCCTCCCCACTCTCCAGGGGGAGAAAATGAGTCTCCTCGCGGCCGGCACCAATGAAAAATCGTATATCCGGCGCCGTAGAGCCGAGGTAGTAACTACCTCTGTTTCCATCAACTACCGGATGGTGCAATCGCTCTATCGCTTCCTCTGCGATACCCAAATGTAGGCAGATCGGAGGCAAAAGGCTCCTTTCTCAAGAAACGCAGCTAGCCTCTACACCCCTCCTCATAGTTTCAACGAGATAGGCTATCTTATCTTTTTTATCAGGCCGTCTTATAGCTTCGGTGTTCCCGATAAGACACGCTGACGACTCAAACAGTGTATCTATGATCTTAAGATTGTGCTTGGCGATAGTTGAGCCGGTTTCAGTATTCTCGATGAGGACATCGGCATCCTCGGGCAAAAATGCTTCGCTCGCCCCCCAGGTAGGGATAAGCTTATATGGCACCAGATGGTTGTCATGGGCATACTTATCAGCGATATTAACATACTCCGAAGCCACTCGCAGCCCGGAGTCCTTTCTCATTTTCTTTAAATCGTCCGTGCTTGAAACATGCAAATCCTTACTGACTACAACGACAATCCTCACCTTGCCAAAGCCAAGGACAAGCACTTCATCAACCGGACTCGAAGGGAATCGATAAAAGTGGTCCCTGAGCCAATCCCTGCCCGTGATGGCCAGGTCGAAGTTTCCATTGGCTACCTGAAGAGGCATATCCTGGGGTCTGATCACCTTGACCATCACTCCCTCGAGGTCGATCCGAGGCCTGCTGGTAGCTTTGCCTACATTGTAACCCTCTATCTTGAGGCCCGCCCTGTTCAGTAAAGCCACAGCATGGCCCTGCTGATGTCCATCGGGCAGGGCCAGAGAAACCAGGGGCCTGCCTGTAGCTGCATACTGGGCTTCAAGGCTAGCATCGACAGAAGAAGGCTCCTTGACATAAGATTTCACGGCTTCTCCTGTTGAGAGCGCAGTCAAAAGGCGGCTCAAGTTTTTTCTCTCCAGGCTATCCCTGTTGGCAATCAGGTAAGCGCTGCTCTCCAGCAGCGTAGCCACCGGAACTAAGCCCTGCTCCTTAAGCTTTCTCGATGAGGTCTCAGCGATTATCGCCAGCTCCGCATTCTCCGGTGGGTAAACCCCGGCCGACCCCCAAACGGGGAGTATCTGAAATCTCCTCAGCCGCTGCTTCAAGGCGAAGGCCTCAGCCAGGTTAGGGTATTCACTGACAATACGCAGGCTATCGTTATGGTTTTTCCATGCCTCTAATGAGGAGTGTCCCGACGACCTGGCAGCCACAGCGCAAAGGCTTCGCCTCCCATAGCCTAAATCTCGAACCTTAACTACGGCCTCGCTGTGGTATTTGGCCAAAAGCTCCTCCACCCAATCAAGACGGCAGATGCCCAGATCGTAGTTACCTATGGCCACCTGGATGGCGATGTCCTTTTCATGGAACACCTTTAGGAAAAGGCCAAAGTCCCCCGAGCACTGCGGCCTATAAGAGCGGGAGCCATCGCGGTAATCGCTGATGCTAAAGCCCACTTCCTTCAGCAAGTCCGCTGTGTCGTCTTGAAGTTGACCTTTGGGCAAGGCAAGCTTTACTTGCACCTCGCCTCCTCAAGAAGTTTCAGTAACTCGGCAGGGGAGGACTTGCGCCGCTTTTTGCCACTCGACTGATCGAGCAACTCGATCTCTTCCCCACTGCGCATATTGATTACCCAGCGAAAATCAGCGGTCTCCCTGTAACCCAGGTCGAACTCAGCAACATAACCTGCGTCTCGCAGTTGTCGGGCTAATGCCAGGGAGGGCTTGAGCCCTTCAGCGTCCTTCGCCCTGATCAAAACCCTCTCTCGACGCGGCACTTCCTTGAGCAGACCCATGAGCTCGTCAATATACAGGGCGAAGCCCGAGGCACAGACATCCTTGCCCCCCACCAGAGGGATAAGCTCGTCGTATCTCCCCCCTCCACCCAGCCTGCGCCCTGCACTGTAGAATCCGAAGATAATGCCGGTATAATATTCGAAGCCCCTGCCCGAGGTGAAATCTATCTGGTACTTATAGTCCACACCTGTCAGCAAACCGGAAATCCTGGCCAACTCATCAAGACTGGGGCCAAGGGCAGGCAAAGATGAGCATAAAACACCCCTCAGGTTCTCTACAAACCCGGGCGAATTCCCTTTTACTCCGAACAGAAGCTGCAGATTCTTCTCCAACTCAGGGTTTCCGCCTTTCAGGTCACCCAGCACACCCAGATTTCCGGAGAAGACCTGGTCCAGCACATCGGCCTCTTTCTCACCACTCAACCCCAGGCCCTCAAGGAAAGTCTTAAGCAGTCCGGCATGGGCCAGCCGAAGCTCCACAGGCCCTATCCCCAACTTGCTAATCGCTTCCAGCGCCATCGAAATCAGCTCGACACCCCCCTCTGCCTTGCTCCCGCCGATTAGCTCAGCGCCGCATTGCCAGCGTTCCCTCGACTCCTTGCCCGTGCCCTCGAAGGCGAACATGTTCTCGACATAACAGAACCTGGCTATAGGGAGATTTTGGAAGTTCTCTACATAAAGTCTGGCTGCAGGGATAGTTCCATCTGGCCTGAGCACCACCCGCTCCCCGCTCCAGCCGTCCCAATCCAGAAAGGAATAAACCCGTCCCAGCATTTCGGGAGAGAGCGTACCGGCAGAAGTGAAGAGGTGGAGGTATTCCAGCACGGGTGTCCTGATTTCCTGATAGCCCCAACCGAGGCAGCAGTCTCTAAATTCCGCCTCTATCCGGCGGAATTTCGCCATATCCTGGGGCAATAAGTCGCGCGTCCCCTTGCACCTCGGCACCTTCATCCTTTATCACCTCGGTTTAACTGGCCCTATTCTACACTTATTGATAGGGCTGTTCAACGGCATTTGCAAAAAAGAAAAACCTGTCATCCCAAACGAAACGCCTTGACGAAATATAGTTGTGGTAGTATTCTCAAATGTTCCCTAACTGCGGCCTTGGGCTCTCATAAAGCAGAATTGCAGTATAATTACTAGCTAGGTCTGCCGCAACCAGTCGCAAGAGAGGTGAAAATGTGACCTCGGAAATGGATAACATTCAGCTAACTTGGGAAATCGATCACGGTTCACCGGGAATCGACTCTGATCCCTATAACCCGCTGTGCCGTGCAGTAAACAGCCCTTTCAATGATGGCAGACCTCACCAAAGTCTGTCTCTTTGCTTCTTCGGCGATTTTGATAGTAGAACAAATGACGTTACTACGTTAAGGTGGATCGGGGCCATCGTTCTGTCTGCAGGAGAGCGGATCATATTTTTCCCCGGCCTCAATTTTCAACCTCAATGGGTAAGACTCGCTCAAACACAGCCACCACACAGACATCACAACATCAATATTGACCATATATCATTGGAGAAAGATATGCAGCGTTGGCATTTCACGAGTGTAAACTCAACAAATCATTTAGGCACTGGGCGCACCATTGATTTAGGACAAAGGCGATTCTTGTGGTTTGGCCTCAGCGTAGCCAGCCCGGATGTTTTGAAGGAAGTAAAGAGGGAGACTGTTGTGCGTGCTCGAGTGCCTGCATCCGACGCGAAGCGGCGTATGGAGTGTTTTCTAGCATCGAGGGAAGGTGCTGTTTTCAATATTATTCATCTTACTTCGGATGCAAAAGACCGCTTCAAAGAGGGATTCCTACATTTCGCCTTTATCGCTGGACCGCATTGTTTTCCAGACTACAAAGGCCCTCAATTCGCAATCCCGTTCGATTCACCTTTCCTACGTGAGCGACTCCCAAGCCCCCTCACGAATGTGCCCTTACGCCTACACAGGCTATCTCTCGGCACGCAGGTAGACATAGAAGTCGTGGCAATGTGGCTGCCCGGGGCTCTTACTGAGCGAGTTACCTTAACCAGTCCTTGGGTAATTTGAAGTGTCTCTGACGTGAAATGTGGCAATACTAGATCGATCATGAGAATGCAAACCTAACCAGTCAATGCACCCGACTGCAAGGGGCGTTTACATTTGAGCTTAGGGCTGCTTTCTGAAAAGCGTTTCTATTCACACTTGGCGGGACGTGGGAAAAGGGAAAACCTGCATATTGGGACAGTTCGCATGCTATAATGCTCTGCAAATGGAGGTCGGTTTTTCGAAGGTTGGTTTTGCAGGTCACCCGCTGTAAGGGTGATCTCGGACGTTGGGCGTCCAGGATGAAGCTACTATGAACCCATGGATACAAGTCGCAATCACGCTGGTCGTAGCTCTGATCAGTTTCGTTCTCGGTTGGATAACGAACAAGAAGCTAGCTGACAGAATATTCTTGAGGAATGAGATCTACAGCCCCCTCTACAAAGAAGTGAGGACAATGCATGCGAATGTGTTAGACTTCAAGAAGTGTAACCAACGAAGAAGTGGGGCTCCAGACTATTCCGCGTCTCCTCCAGCAGATAAAGTCCCCGGAAATATTAGGCATAGTTTAGTAGACAGTGGGCAGTATCTCATGCTTCCCGAAGGCCTCAAGAAAGAACTGGATGAGTACTATCTCAAGTGCCTCAATGAATGGGATCCGCTCTTAGATATGTGGGATGTTGTTCGTGATTTTCAAGCTGGAAAGCTTGTTGAAATACAAGTAGTAGATGGGGGGAGAGGCTGCATAAAGAAATATTCTAACGGACATAAAGAGAAGCAATTCAGCTTGATCGATAAGAAAGACTATCAGAAATACCGCGGCATTGAGAAACTGCCTGAAAGTGAGGTCAAGGCGAGCCTAGCTTCGTTACAGCAATGCCTCCAAAAACGCGGCGAGCAACTGTTACAACAGTTGGCACAAAGAATCCGAGAGCCAAACCCGCTGAAGTCGCTCCGAAGTCTTAAAAGCTGATCTGTCCCTCGAGATCGGTCACTACATCGTGCTATCCAAGAATGGTGAAAAAAGCCTATTGCCACGACTAGATCGGGGTGAACTACGCTAAGCAGACATCTAGAATATGCTATGCTGTTGTTCTATAGGAATGTCCAACAACTCAATGCATCCGACTGCCAGAGGCGGACTCCCTCAGAATGACCTTAATAAAGGGCCTACAAGAGATTAAAAAACGCCCTAAGGAATGACATCGGGCGAAGCAGTGCTTCACCCCTACAATTTTAATTTTTCCTTTTGCATTTTGAAATCAACTTGTTACTCCCCCCAAATCCCGCGCTTGGCGGCTTTGGCTTCCTTCTCCAACTGCTCTAATTGCCACTGGTATCTGGTATCAGGCGGGTAGGACACCGCCTCGGCGTAGCCGAGGCGTACCAGCTCGCTGTTGACGAAAACGCCATCCACATAGACATAGCGCAGCAGCCTGCCGTACTTATCTGTTTCGCTCACATCCTTTTCCAGCGTCACCAGCTTCCCCTCCACCAACTCGATGTTCTTCGCCTTTGCTTCCGGGCCATAGAATTCCACCTTCGGGTAGGTCTCGGGGGTATCCATACCAATGTACCTGACATGAGCGCCCCCTGCGATCTCGATAGTATCCCCATCAATGACCCGCACAACCTTTACCTGGCTTTCGGTGGCAACAGGGGCACAGCTCAGGAGGAAAATAGCAGCAACCAATAAGAGTGCCAGAAGTCGCTTCATAAGTTTGGTTCCCGTAAAATCGAGGTCAAGCTAGAGGGAGGAAATCGAGGACGTTGAGCCGAAGCTGGTCTCTCCCATTCCAATGGTCTGTTTCCAGATTATAGACAATATCGAGATAGGTAGAGAGCTCTCGATCCCCGAGGTCGAAGGCGATAGCGTCCCAAACAACCTGGCCGTCACGCAGCTTGAGCTTGAGATGCTTACCACCGCCGCCAACTATACGCGAGTCCACCACCTTCACCTTCTCGCTCAGAAATACAGGGGCCTGATTGCCCTGCCCGAAGGGAGCCAGCTTGCTTACAACCTTGTAGGTCTCCCTGCCCAAAGAAGATAGTGGAAGCTCAGCGTCTATAATCAAGGCAGGGCGAAGGTCCACATCAGCCAGTTGCCGTGCTGCTATCTCCAGAAGTCGCTGCTGAAGCCGCTCCAAGTTGGCTCTGGGCGTGACGAAGCCCGCCGCCTGGGAATGCCCGCCGAATC
>Ga0315284_10009881_pt1 | contig 13588 bp, 24 predicted proteins | sample YL17G09_16_MG_FD_203696 | JGI IMG/M metagenome (GOLD analysis project Ga0315284, IMG submission 203696) | Sediment microbial communities from Yellowstone Lake, YNP, Wyoming, USA - YL17G09_16 | ecosystem: Environmental > Aquatic > Freshwater > Lake > Sediment | place: USA: Wyoming | collected...
TGATCTTCACGAGCACGCCGTTGCGCTGCGTAGCGTGCTTGCTGCTGGTGATTACCAACACGCGCTCACCAGCGTACTGTTTGGACGCCTCGATGCTGGGAACCCAGCGCTCCGTCTGCGTGGACACAGACATCTCAAGGCCCGCACGCGCCGCCGCCAAGAGCGCGAGGTTCAAGCCCTCACCGAAGTGACCACGAAGACCGCTGCCCTCTTTGCTGGTGTACCCGAGCAAGAGCACCTTGCGATCCATGTCCGCACCTTCGTTGAACACATGCAGGTACGTACCCGTGTGCTCCACCGTCATGCGGTTACCGCGCGCGTCCTCTTCGTCTTTGGCGTTCTGGACGATTTCGCGAATCGCCTCCCAGGTACCCCAGTGGTTCACGTACGTCTCTTTGATGGGCAGAATCTGCTTCACGGTGACCTCTTCTCAGATAGGGTTCTTGCCTGTTATAGCACATAGTTTAGGCGTAGTCAAGAGCTGCGTGTCTCTTTTTCTTTAGACGCTGGGGTCGCGCCTGAACTGACAGCTACTCGGTGCGATTGTGCACGATGCGTGTGACCGTAAGCGCGTAGTTGCCAGCGGTGTGGGGCAAGCCGTGCGCGGCACGGTAGCTCTTCAGCTCCCAGAGGATGCGTTCGCGCTCAGCCTGGGTGGCGGCGTCGCGCACCTCGCGCAGTAGATCTCCAAGCGTGGCCGCCTCGGTGCGGGTGGAGATTGCGGTGCGTTCGAGACCGGCGTTGCTGAGGTCAAGGGGTTTGCCCATGTGCTCTCTCCGCTCTGAACTTGGCGTGTAGCCAACGGTTGATGGGGACTTCCTTCGTAGGGTAGCCCAGAAGATCGTCCTCCCTCAATGGGCGGCCTAGTCGGCGCTCCAAGCAGGGGATGCAGAGCAGTAAAAAATGCCGCACGTCTCCGTGCCTGGTCTGCAACGGGTACTTGGCGTGCAGCGCTTCAAGCTCACGATCGTGCGTGGGCCACACGTCTCGCCATAGCTCGTGCTTGATCATGTAGCCCGCAGGCGAGGGGGTCCGGCAATCTCGGCACACGTCGCCGCCGTCTTCGACTGTTATCGCGGAGAGCCTCACAGTGCCCAGTGCCTTTGATACCAAGCGTCGTCAGCAACAACGTCTCCCCACACGATCTGGACCCTGTGGGCAACCATCCAATCCCTGAAGTTCTTGCCGCTCCAATAGCCGGGAGCTTCAGGCCACGGCACCAACCAGACACCGGAAGGCAACGCGCCTAGCCTGAACATCTCGCGCAGCTCGGGCGTGTACACGGTTACTAACCACGCACGCTCCTCAGCTTCCGCCAACGAGCGTACCAAGATCGGCTCCTCCACGTCCCGCGTGTAGTGAATGGGCGCGTGGCCTCGCTCGAAGTTGGGCATCAGCGCATCCGCCTGTCGATAGGCAGCTCGCACAAGACGCACTCGTAATGCTCGACGTCTTTGCTCTTGCCCACCAACACAAACCCACCACCGCAGAAGCAGCGATCTTTCCCAGTCGGTGTGCGGTCAGGTAACGGCTCGGGTGGGTTGCCCGCGGCCATGCTCAGAAACCCAGGGCAGTGCTCAGCCAAATCCGCGTACCTGTGCGTGTAGTGCCAAGAACCACACCGGACGCAGGTATCGAAAGGAGCTGGGACGATCGCCGCACTGTTAGGCACTGCGACCCTCCAGGCGTGCAACAAACTTTCGCAGCTCGTGCAGATGCTCTCGCGGCGTGAGCTTCGGGTTCACCTCGAACGAGATGCCGCCCTCGTTGTGTACGAACACGCGAGCACGATCTCCGTTCAGCTCCCACACATAGTAGCGGCGTCCTTCTGAGCCTCCGAGCCAGCAATAGTCCTGCGGACCCAGCTGCGTGCGCACGCGCGCAACGCACTGGAGCGTGGGCGGCTTGAGCGGCATGTGCATGCGCAACAGGAACCTACGCAACGTGTCCACGTCCTGCTTGACCATCACGTGCATGGTGTTGATCACGGGCGTGGACTCCCACACGGCCAAGCGCTGCTCTGCGGTCAGGCGCTTCACGGTACGAACTTCTCCAGCTCAGCGACCTTCGCGCGCAGCGTCTTGAGCTTCCTGGCCACCGACTTCTCTACTTTGGCGAAGTGCTCTTCAGCGTACTTCTCGAAATCCGCCCAGCCCTTGCCGCGCTTACCGCAAGCCTTCTCGATGGCTAGTTTCAGATCAGCCTTGTTGGCTTCGTAGCCTTTGCGACTCAGGTACGTAAAGCCGCTCTCTTTGCCTACGGCGGGTTCGTCGCTGGACTTCATGGTGGAGAACCATTCGTCTGGGTAGTCCACCAAGTCGGGCTCGGGATCTCCGGGGAAAGAAATCACCAAGTCCGGCACTTGCAACGTGCAGCGCCCCTCACTGGTCAGAGCGGTGATTGCGTCTCGACAGAGCTTCATGGCTACTCTCCTGTGCCAATCGGCAGCTCTGTACCAGCCAGCAGTGCCAGCACCGTGGCGGCGAAGTCCTTGGGGAACGCCATGCAGGAGCTGATCTCCTGCACATGCACGCGCACACCCGCGCCCGTGAACTTGGACTGAATGTGCTTGGTCCCTGGCCAGTTCTGCGAGTGAATCCAGATCACCCTCGGGCACTTGTACTTCTCAGGGTTCTCCAGCACCTCACGAGCCAACAGCGCCCCGTTCATGCCGTAACCCAAATCGTGGTCGAAGAACGCTAGATCGAACTGCGTCTCTCGCATCTGTTCGAGAGCCTGGTCCGCGTCTAGCGCACTACGTGTCTCGATGCTCAGGCCCCTCTCGATGGCAGCGAACAGCCAGTCCTGGCGGTACTTCTCGTCGTCGATGATCAAGATCTTTGTCATGGCTTCTCCGGTTCTGTATCGAGTACGTCTTCCAAAGCGTCGGTGGCGTCTACTATGAGCTGCTCACGGATTCCGCATCTACGGACGTGATGGATCAAGTCCAACGCCGCCTCGGTCAAATCCCGGAGGTAGCGCTCCGCCTCTGCTTGGGGGTCTGCATCCGTACTGGCACTACCGGTAGCACTCCCCTGGACCACGTGGTCCTCTGCCTGCACCTTCACCGAGAACTGCATGCCGCAGTCTCGGCAGGTGAAGTGCGTCAGTGTCCCCAGCGTACCCCACGCGTGGGACTCACCGCCGCACCCCGGACACCCGCGCGCGTCTGTCTCACAACCGTCAACGTCAATGATGCGAGGCATGCTCAGTCCTTCCCTTCCAGAGCCAGGTGGTGGGCGTTCCAGGCCGCCTCGCTCCTGAACCCCTCGGTCTTCCACGCAGGCATCGTGCGTTGGGACTTCGGCTTTGGCCTAAACCGCTTGTTCCAGCGCTTGGCTACTAGCAGAGCAGCCTCCTGCTGGTCTGGGCTCTCTTCCCGCATTTCACAGCAACCGTGTTCGCAGCTCATGCGCGCGTACCACACGCTCGCGTGCCCGGCGTATGAAGTCTCGTCTTCCGAGAACGACATGCCAGGCGACCCGCCGCAAAACGGACAGGGTTTGAGCGAAGGAATGACGGTGTGCGGCACACTGTAGTGATTGTCCACGATCAACCCCAATGGATGTGAGTAGCGCCCAGCTTGGCCGCCACTTCTACGAACTGCGCGAACGCGTTCACGCGATGCAGGATGCCCTCCGCGTCGATACCGAAGCTGTGCATACGCACGGGCTTCAGCTCAACGGTGCCGTCCTCGTTGGTCCGAGGAGCGCCGTGCACGATCTCTTCTTCGCGCGTGTACTGTTCTGCTTTTCTCGAACGGGCACGGATGACCGCGCGACGGCAGTCCGCGATAGGAGCCTCACCGTAGAGGTCGTCCCCACTGAATCCCAACATGCTCAGCACCAGGCGAGCATTGCCGTTGGACCAGTTGAGATCTTCCCACGCCGCAGGCAGCTCGACCTTCGCGTAGCGCTTGTACGAACCGCTGCTCGTACGCACCATCGTACTGTCCAGGTGATTCTGCGCGAAGAAAGAAACGCTCACTGGCAACCCTCCAGGTGACTACTCCAATAGAATAGCACCCAAGGGAGGATTGTCAACAGTAATCAACGCCCCATCAGCTCGGCGTAGTTGAACTTGGTGCCCAGCGCGTCCTGGATACCTACATGCGCGCCGTCCAGGCCGAGAACGCGACCGTCGAACACGCGCGCGTACTTGGGTACTTTCAACCGTTCCTTTGCGAAGTCGCGTCCGGCTTGCGTAGTGCGCCACAGCCCTGCGGTTTTTGCCCCAGAGCTGGGGGTAGCGTCGCTCTGTTCGATCAGCTTCCAGTACGCGAGCATGCCCCAGTCATGTCGAATGGCAGCCTTCTTTGCCCACGGGCCGGAGGCTCTGAACTCGCAGGTCGGGACGTGAATCCATGCGGCGGGATCGCGCTCGGATTCACGAACCAACGCGAGCAGAAAAAGCGCCATGCTGCTGGTGATGTTGCGCTTGTAGATCTTCGTGTGCTGCGTGCAGCAGGGGCATCTAGCCCCTGCTTCAGCCTGCACACGCAGCCAAGCCTTGGCCTCGTACAATGTGGACTTGCCGGTCAGCACACTACGCTCGCGCGTTGGATGTGCTGGGCGAAGCGGTCGCGACAGCTGCGCTGGCGCCGTTGCCCTTCTTCGCGCGGGGCGCGCGCTTGGTGCGCAGCACCGGCAGCTGCTGCTGCTGCTCCAGAAGGATCTTGATCTGCTCGTTGATGGCGGTCTTCTGCGTGCGCAGCTCCTCCAGCTTCAACTCGATATCCGCGTGCGCGTCGGCAATCTGCTTGGTGAGTGTCTGTGCGTCCATGACGCCTCCGATCAAAAGGTGGACACACACTATACACCAAAGCTGAAGTAAGCCAACTAGCCGGTGCGCTTTTCTAACAAGCGCGCGATCTCGTACATACCGATCACATTCACATCTACCGGCAACGTATGCACGAACGAATCCACGTTCACAGAGCGCTGTCCGGTAGTTTTCCCCACGGACTTCAGCCGCACGCGCTTGGTCGAACACGCCATCACGACACGCGGGACTTGCCACTCGGTGGATGCCAGGAGCGTTCCTGGTACCCAGCCGCGTTCCTGGACTGTCTGCAAGGCAGGTAAGCGTCCAGGAGGAACACCAGAGACGCCTTTAGCCACGCGCGGCTCCTGGAGCCCGCTGGGCAACCTTGCCAGCCACGCTCAGCGCGAGCTGCTTACCGTCCTCGAACAGCTCGTGCATGTAGATGTACGAACCGGGGGACAGGAACAGCCGGAGCTGCCCGTCTGGTTCAACGCCGATGTACTGCCGCGCCTTCAGGGCCGCTACAAACGCAGTGTCCTGCTGCCAAGATCGCGATGCCATGATCCCACCCTCCGATAGAAAGCCGAACCCTCGTCCTACGCGCGCGCGATGTAGGTGTGCAAGCCTTTTGCGTGCGGCTACCCGAAGCCCTACCGATTGCGCAGGTACGCGCCAAAGTTCCGAACCACCAGCTGAAAGAGGTCAGAGCAGAACCGGTCTGACTCATCGAACCGGTGCCACTGCCGCTCGTGCAAGAACATGTGGTTCATCTTCGCGGTCTCAACGCCACTACCCAAGACCACGCCCGTGGTGTTCACGCCGTGGCGCTTGCCCAAGAGCACGCCCTTGCGCGTCATGTCCAGCATCGCCTCGTGCGAATAACGTCCGCCCTGCAAAGCCACGAACTCAGGCTGTCCGTCTGTGAGCATGAACAGGTGCCGCACGTCAGAGTCGTGCATCAGTTCGCGGATCGCGAGCTGCGTAGCAACGTGCAAGGGCGTGAGCCCGCTGGACGACGACTTCTCCGACTGGAAGCCCTTGGTGCCGCGTCCGAACCGGCTGATCTTCACCACGCCGTCAGACGGGCTGTTGAAGCCCCACACATCGAGCTTCACGAACGGAAAGTTCAGCGCCGCCGCAAGCATCTGGCAAGCCAGGTTCACCTGATGGTGCGGAAAGCCGCCCATGGAGCCGCTGCGGTCCAGCACAATGAGTGCTCGGAACCCGCGCCCGCTGGTCTCGCTCTTGAAGAACGGGATGGGCTCGTTGGTGACTTTGCGGTCGATGTATGCGCGCACGTCGATCTCAGAACCCGCGTCGTCAAGGGCAGTGGTGCGGGCTCCAATCACACGCATGAAGTACGCGCGCAGGCGCTGTACCGTGAGGCGCTGCTCCGCCGTAAGGGTGTACGCATCGCACTCGCTGGGCTTGATGTCAGTGAAGTTGATCTGCGCTTTGAGGTCGTGGCGCAACCAGTCGTCGCGATCCATCATGGTGCTCAAGCCCAGGCTGTCGCGAACTGTGTCCACGATCTGCTGCATGGCTTCAGCGGAACCTTCGCACTGCGCGTTAGCATCGTCCGCATCACCAAGCGCCTTGCGAAGCACGTCTTGAACCATACGCGCGGTTTGGATCTCAGCCGCCTTGGACGTCAGGCTGCTAGGCTCGAAGTCGTTGCGTGTGAGGCCGTTTGCTTTCGGCTCATTGCTTGTGCTGAGAGTGGTGAGCAGATCCTGCATGCCACGGACACGGTCTTCCGCAGACATCGGTGGTGGCGGGGGCTCTTCGCCACCCTCCGCGTTGCCCTGCTCTTCTTGATCGGACTCCCCGTCTTGCCCTTGCGTGTCCTGGTCGGCGCCGTCTTGGTCCCCGGAATCAGGGGCGTCCTGCGCACCGCCCTGTTGACCCCCAGGCTGCCCCTGAGCACCGGGCTGGCCTTTGGTCCCGCCCTTACCTTGCTGACTCTGCTGTTGCTGCTGGCGCTGCTGAGGCGTCATTGCAAAGAACGACACCAGCTGCGTGAGAAGCCAGCGAGACGCGATCAGCGTTGCCTCGAAACCACGACGGTCCACCATGCGGTAGGCCGTCGAGAACAGCGCGGCTACTTGAGCTTCGCTAGCCGACATCTGGGGCCGAATGAAGTCCACCTCACGCTCCGCGAGGAGCAAGAGCAGATCCATGTTCCCGACGCGGGACTTGAGCTTCGCACAATCCGCTCGCGTCCAGTCTTGCAACAGGCGCGCACTGCCGGGGTACAGGTTCGCCCACAGGCTGTTCACGCGACGGTCTTCCAAGTGCCCGATCACCGCCTGCATGAAGTTCGCGAACGCAACCTCATCCAGTACCAAGCCCGCCTTCACAAACGCTGCGCTCACGCTCTTGGCGTAGGCGCTCACGAATGCGTTACGCGCGAGCGCGTCACTCTTGAACAAGATGTGCGCGATCTCGTGCTCCAGAATCCGGTAGCCCATCGGATGGTCGGGGTCTACTTGGATCACAGAGCCGTTGGTACGGAACGTGTTCTTCGCACGACGCAACACCAAGTTGCGACCTACGATGCCGCTGAACGTCTGCACGGTCTGTGCATACACGTCCACCGACACGCGGGTATCTGGCGCAGGCGGGTTTTTCAAGACTTGGGCAAGGGTTGACATGATTCTACTCTAGCAGGTTGTGTTGGATTGTCAACAGCCTACTACGCTGCGAGCCTCACACCGAACACCGATTGCACGCGTTCTCCGAACGTCTCGCGGTCGCGACCCTCGAACTTGCCGGACATGACCCACAGCGCTTGTTCAATACCGATCTTGGACACGTTGTACATGAGCTGCGTGAGGTCGCGCGTGCTCAAGGCGTACTCCATGCTCTGCTGGCGCGTCTCGTGCGCGAGCGTGAGCAAGCCGTTGATCTGAGAAGCCGTCAGCTGGAGGCTGTTGCGCTTCTGGTAGGCAGCCAGAATCTTGGCTTCTTCCGCACTCGCCGGGTAGCTCAGCGGGACCAAGTTCAACCGCGACTTGAGGTCTTCGTTCAAGTCGTACACGCCGCCGTAACCAGAGTGGTTCATCGTGCCTGCAATGAGCAGACGAGCACCGGGGTTGAGAGCGTACACAGCCTTGGCTTCCGGGATCTCCACCCTGCGCCGAAAGTCGCACAGCGCGTTGAGCACCTTCTGCATCTGCGGCGTGAGCGTGTTCACTTCCTCAAACACCAGCACGCAAGCGCCAGTCTCGTTCGCGATCTCAATGGCCGTGGGAATCGGCCCCAAAATGAACGGCGTCTCGTTGCCTCGGATCACGTACGCACCCAGAAGCTGCGCACGACGCACATCCTCAGAGCAGTCGAACGTGACCAACGGGATGTTCTTCAGCACCGCGTAGCTCGCAATGGCCAGCGACTTGCCGATGCCCTTGGGGCCAACCAACGCCACGCCACTGCCATACCCAATCGCATCGAGCAACGGGTGCAACTTGTTGACGTCCTGGTACTCCTCCGTCGCAGACGCTGTGCGAATGAAGGCTGAGTTGGGCAGGCGTTCGATCTTGATGTCTTCAGGGGGCATGTTCATTCCTGTGGATGTGGAAGTAAAAGGCTCACTTGCACTGTAGCAGATAGAAACAGGTTGTCAAGGGGGCTTTGTTGTTTTCACTCCGTGAGGTCTGCTGACAGCACCGGGGTCGTGCTCGACAGGGCTTCGTAGTCTGCCTTGGGAAGCACTCCGCGCGCTACCAGGGCTTCGAGCTTGGACGGGCTCACCTTCACCGTGGTGACAGTCTCGGTGACTTGGTCCAACGCGATACCCTTGGACTCGCAGAGAATGCGCACCGCTTCCATGCTGGGAGCGTTGCGGCGCGTGGTGAGCGTAGCGCTCGCGCCCTCGACTTCCAAGATCATGCCCTTCTTGCTCTCCTTGCCGCCGCTCTTCACTTCGGGAATGAGCGCGTCGCGCAGCGCGGTGCGAACCTTGCCGACTTGGTTCTCCATCTCGTTGGCCAGCGCAAACGCCTGCACCCGGTCCTCGATGGTCCGCTGCGTGTCGGGCTGCACTGTCGCCATGAAGTCAGAGAGCAGTCCGCGAGACTTGAGAATGTCCATTCGTAACCTCCGATGAAATGCTGATAGGAAATACCTGTGGGTCAGACGCAGAACCCTGCGACCGACTGACAGGCATTAGCAGATACACGCTAGACAGTCAACAGAAACTCACAGCCCTTTGCGTACGACGCGGGCTTGGTACAACGTGCAGTGCGGAGCAGCGTTGGCTTCCCAGTGACACGGCTTGCCTCGTTGATCTTCATGCCAGCACACGCCTACGCATGGCGCATCTACTGCGGAAGGCCAGTTCGCTAGAGTCTCTTGCGTGCGCGTGACCAAGAACACGCACGGGTGCCCTTCTTTCCACAGTGCTTTGTCTGGAACAGAAGACTCGGGTAACGGCTCTTGAGCTACGTTTTTTTCTGGCGGCAACGGGAACACGCCTCGCGCGAGCAGGGGCTCTGCGTTGTCCAGAGCGTCATCCGCAGCTTCGAGCAAAGGTACGTACGCCTTGCGTGCTACGAACCTGCGGCGCTCTGCCAGAGGGATAGCCATGATCCCTCCGTGCAGCAGCAACTCGTCCAACGGAGAACCGTTACGTTGTGACCACCACAGCAGCAGCTCGTACTGCTCCGGGGACGGGCGTATCACGATGACAGCTTCGCCAACAACGCGCTTGGTGAAGCGCTGCTTTATCCATGCCCACAAGCCCATGCGTCCTCTCAGATTCTCAGATCGTCTATTTCAATGTAGACCTTGCGCCGCTCCAGCGAGCCTACGCATGCAAACAAGTGCCGAATCGCGTCTGCTGTTCGCCCCTGCTTACCAATCACCTTGCCTGCATCTTGTTGTGCCACAGTGATCAGCAAGTACGTGCTGTCCGCTTCCTCGCGCGCGCGTACGAGCACAGCCTCTGGCGCAGACACCAACCGTCGCACGATGCTCTCCAGTAGCACGCGATCGTCGTGAGCCTTACTGGGGAGATCCGTCATGGACATCACGTAGGTACTCCTTGACTAGCGTGCAATCGTAGTAGTTTGGGCACGCAGAGCAGTGCTGCAACCCCTGCATCTCTCGGCACTTGTACACTTGAAGTCTCCGCGTAGCACGTGCGTGTTCGAGAGTACCAACCGTGGTTCCCAGTGCCTCGGCTTCGTACTCCAGTTGATCCTTCAGACTTGTCACGCTGCCTTGCTACCCGCCTTCTTCTTCTTGGCAACCGCCTTCTTGGCCTTGCTGCGCGCCCCAGGAAACAAGTCCGGGGGCGTGCGTACCGTGAGCCCCTTCGGTGCGCTCTTGACCGCCTGCTTCGACATGCGAGATAGCTCGTTCATCGCCGCCTTCGGGGTCGGCATCGCGTTGTTGAAGCAGCTCTCGTGGCAATCTCCCCACGAAGCCTTCCGCTCCGCCCCCGCCTTCTTCAGCACCGCACGCGTGATCTGAACGATCGCGTCTCCAACAGCCATCGGTTTCCCGCACAATCCGCAACGTGTATCAGCCATAGTCACCTCCAACTTCCAGATATTAGCATATTGACCGGATTTGCCAATAGGCGGCTGATTTGGGTACCAGGAGGGATAGGACCACGTGGTCCAGATCGTGATACGCTCCGCCCCCGGAGGTACTCATGCAAGTACAGGAACTCATCAAGTGGGCGTCTGAGAATCCGGCTGTCGCGGCAGCCGTAGGCTGGCCGGTACTGTCGGCCATCGTGAATCTGCTGCTCAAGCAGCACACCATCGACGAATGGGTGGAGCTTGCCGAGAAGAAGCCCCGCACTGCGGCGCTCATCAAGTTCTTCCGAGGAGCTGGCCTGGACCCGCGCAAGACCCTGGCCGCGCTCGTAGCCTTCATCAACGGCAAGGCAGACAAGCTGCACCCGCCGTCGCAGCCGTCCACACCACCCCCACCGCCCTCGGGAGGCACCGATGCCTGATCCCGTCACCCGCATCGTGCGGCACGTCGGCTGGAAGAAAGACCACGACGACCCCAACGACTTACCCCTGGACCGTCTAGGGGCTGTTCGAGGCATCGTCATCCCAGACGAGACCGACCTCGAAGAGCACTGCCCCACACCCTACGACCAAGGGCAGACCAGCTCCTGCGTTGGGCAATCTTCCAGCGGGGCCATCTACACCTCCTGGGGTGTGCAGGGCTTCAAGAACCGCCGCGTGCCATCCGCTGCGTGGCTGTACAGCATCGGACGCTCGGTGACGGGCACCGAAACACAGGACGAAGGCACCTACATCCGCGATACGTTCAAGGCGGCCATGATCCTCGGTGTCGCGCCCTCCAGCGCGATGCCGTTCGTGCCTGCGAAGATCAACACGCGTCCCGACTGGGCAGCCATGCGCGCCGCGTACGACCAGCGCTGCGTGAAGGGCTACTACCGCATCGCCAGCGTGGGAGCCCAGCGCGTGCTGGACATCAAACGCGCCCTCGCAGCAGGCCACCCGGTTGTGTACGGCCTGAACATCGACGAAGCCTGGTTCGACTACACGGGCGGGGTGCTCGACTACCCCAAGACCCTGGTGGGCGGCCACGCGACGTTCTTGATCGGGCACTACAAAGACGAGTGGTTCAAGGGACAGAACTCGTGGAGCCCGAGTTGGGGCGAGCACGGGCGGTACCGAATCAAGCAGTCGGCTGTGTCCGGCATTCTAGCCAATGATCTTTGGGTCATAGAGTCCGCGCCCCGCGACTCGGGAACGGGAACATGAAAACAACCCTCGGCCTACTACTCGCCCTGCTCCTGAGCAGCTGTGTTCGTTGCGAGCCGTGCTCCAACGGCACGGTGCCCACAGCAGACAAGATGGGAGCTTGCAACTGTCCGCCAGCTCCTGCCCCCACGCCCGCCCCTACACCAACACCTCCCAAGCCTGCGCCTGTGGTTGTGGCGCCCTCGTGCAGCACTGCTTGCGTTCACTTTCGCGAGCTGAGCTGCCCCGAAGGCAACCCCACCAACGACGGCGCGAGCTGCGAGACGGTGTGCTCGAACATGCAGAGCACAGGCATGATCGTGTACGACTTGGCCTGCGCAACCAAGGTCAAGACTTGTGCGGCGATTGCTCAATGTCCTCGGCAGTGAACAAGCCGTCCTCGACCTTCTGCAACAGTTCGAGAATACCGGGGTTGAGTAGCGGCATGGGTGCGTACTCCAGCCCCTCGACCTCGTAAGGACAAACGTCCATCGGGTCTTCGGTGCCGATCAGGTCTGTGCCCTTGAGCCTGTAGCGTCGCAGGAGCCGTCCATCGCTTTTGCGCGCTACGGGCTCAAGCTCCTCGAACAAGCTCGCGGGCGCGTGTATGGGAGCGAACGGGCCTCGGTTGTGTTCGCAGCTCATTGCTTTGGCTTGATCCTGAAGTACCAGTTCTTCGTGCAGCCCTCGGGCGTGTTGCGCGAGAGCCGGTCTTCTTTGGTGCAGTTCTTACCAGGCGCGTCGCAGAAGATCTCTTCCCAGCCGTTCTCGACGCGGTGGAGATCCATAGCTCCGCCCCACCACGTCGGGTCCGCAGGCACGCCCTCTGCTGTGTGGCAGGTATTGGGCAGCTTGTTGGCTAGCGCCGCCTGCGCGCGTAGCACCAGCTCTTTGCAGCGCTCCGTGTAGCCTGCCCACTGCGAGTCCGGGTAGACCTCGTCCCAGTGGTCTGGCTTTGAGCAGTCGAGCTTGAAGCCTGACGTCCAGTACGCGTTGCCGAAGAGCCGCTGGCGGCGCGTGTGCTCTTGGCGATCTGCATCCGTGACCAGACCCAAGAGCGGGTTGTCCACAGGAAACGTGCGGTTGCCGATGCGCGCCATGTAGCGCAGCAGCTTTGCCCGATCCTCGGATTGGTGCAGATCGAACTGCTTGTCTGGCAGACGCGCGTTGGTCACCAGGGAACGGAGAATCCCGTTGGTGTCCAACCCACTCCTCCAGCCCGACTCGTTCAGCACCAACCCTGTGAAACGCGTACGCACAGCCTGCGAAGACAGTGCACCAGAAGGCACTGCCACTTTACCGCTTGCTGTTGCGGCAGAGATTACGCCCGACTCGGCAGCAGCAGTGCTCCAAGCCACGACGAAGCTCGCTACCAACCCGACCAAGATCAACCATCCACGCATGAGTCACCTCAACGTACAGGTACCTACAACGGTACGGTCAGCCCCACGCAGCGTAGCAAGCTGACCACGGATGCCAAGCGGTGTAACTTTGCACGCTGTGATCTTGGATCAGTCTTCGCTGCCAGAAGCGTCGAGCATGCCGCGCGCAGTGGCCGAGTACGCCGAGTTGGTGTGTGTCCAAACGCGCTTCCAGTCCCACTGATCTTGGATCAGGCTGCGCACCTGCGACGAGTCCAGCTCAACCTGCTGTTCGGTGTGCATCTTCAACATCTCGATGGCTGTGTCGTACACGTTCGTGTAGTCCTGCGGCATCGAGAGCGAGAACGTCAGCGACACGAGCTTCCCCGACGCCAACTGCTCCAAGCGCTTGGCCAGCTCTTTCTTCGCGGCGTCCAGGTAGCCGACACGCGCTTCTTTCACGACTTGCTTATGCTTCTCGCGGTTCTCTTGCAGCGTACCGAGCACGCTACTGGTCTTTGCTTGGATCTTCAGAGTGTTCAACGTGTGCATGTCTTGTCCTTCGGTGTGTGCGCTGCATGCAGCATCACACGCTTTTGTCGGGCTCCCCACGAAGCAATGCTTCGATGGCAGCCAGTTGTTCGGTGTCTTGTGCTTGCGCGATGATCGGCGGGAGCTGCGGGGGTGCTTGGCCGCCGCCCAGATCACGCAGCCCCAAGAAGTGCCCCGCGT
>Ga0315284_10009882_pt1 | contig 13588 bp, 11 predicted proteins | sample YL17G09_16_MG_FD_203696 | JGI IMG/M metagenome (GOLD analysis project Ga0315284, IMG submission 203696) | Sediment microbial communities from Yellowstone Lake, YNP, Wyoming, USA - YL17G09_16 | ecosystem: Environmental > Aquatic > Freshwater > Lake > Sediment | place: USA: Wyoming | collected...
CTCCTTCCTTACGCTGCGCTCCAGGAAGGAGACCAGCATCCCACAAGTGTTACCTATGTCCCTTCACAATCTGTCACCCATGTGCCTTCCGCATGCACTGGCGTGGCCATGTGGTGCTCTCGGAAGGCAAGAGACCAGACATGCTCACGTAAACGTGAGCATGGCACCCGGCGAATAGCGGGATTGCCAGGCCGATCGGCTGATTCCTTCCGCCCTGTCACTGCGCGAACGGGTTAGCCCAGGCTCACGGCCAAGTGATTTGTTTCCTGCGACAGGCCCAGGCTCGGCGTCTGCGGACTGTTATTTCTCCGCCGTCCACATCAGGATGGCTGCGTCTCCGGGGGCCACCTGCATCTGGAGCGAGGAGCCTTTGAGCATCGCCACGCTGCCGTTCTTCCCCACACTGCCCACGGACATTTGGGCCTTCCACTTCAGCGACAGGGGCATCGGCTCGAGATAGTCCTGGTTGACGGCAATCAGGAAGCGGCAGTTGTCCTTGGCCAGGTTGGCGACCACCGCGCCCTTGTTGCCGGCATGCAGGGAAGTGATCCCTTCCAACGGCGACCAGGGCCGGGTGCCCTTGGGCGGTTTGCCGCCGGCGTAGCGGACTTGCTGGATGGTCGAGCCGACGAACACGCCCGCTTGGGCCGCAAGCTCGCGGTGCAACTGGCCGGCCAGGCCATACGTCGCCGTCCGCGCCCCGTCGCGCTCGATGCAGCCCATCCGCATCCCCAGGCCCTTGTGGGTGTGGTAACAGAAGTGCTCGATGCCGGTCGCCCCGTAGGCCAGGTTGGTGTACGCTTGGAGCCGGAAGCTGCCGATCGTCGGGTCGGGGGTCAGGTCCATGCCGACGCTGGCGATCCAGACCCACAGGGGCAGCTCGGCGCGCCGCGCGGCCTGGGATATAACCTCCAAGCTCTCGTACCAACCCTCCAGCACGCCCAACCGTTTGATCGGGTAGCAGTCGTATGACAACAAATTGACCGGCACTTCCGACAGGAACTTGTAGACGTAGTCCGAGTACTCCTGGTGGGGCTTGAGGCCCAACTGCTCGCCGGTGGCCCCGTTGGGGTACAGGTTGATCAGGACCGGCTTGCCGGGGTCCACGGCCAGCACGTCCCAGGCTTCCTTCGCGAGGGCGGGAAACTCGGCGGCGGAAGGCTCATCCAGAAGCATGTAGCCGGCCAGGGCGAAGTGATCCTTGAACCGCCGGGCGACGTCAAGGGCCGGCACCTTTTGCTCCCGCTGTTTGGCGATGAGCTTGACACCGACGGCCTGGGCGGCGTCAAGCATTGCGCGGTCCGCCTTCAGGTCGCTGAAAACCACCCAACTGTGCGTGAATCCCGCCTCGGCGAACTCTTGGAGCACCTTGGCGGCATTGGATGCGTTGGCGCCCGAACCGCCGACGAACGCAAGTGGTTGTGACGGGGGGATGGTTAATGGGTTTTTAGTTTTCATAAGGCCTTCTGATCTCACTCTAACGGCCAAGGCGACGTGGGGGCACTCGTCGCTGAGCCGGCCAGCACGGGCCGCCGGTAGGCGTGTTGTTTCTCCGGCGACGCGAGGCCGTCCATGCGACTTATCCGGGCCGCCGGTCGATGACGCGATTTTTTCCATTGGCGGCCTGTCGCAGGGACCGCGGTTCGACGAAGGTCACCTTGGCCTCCACGTCCAGGGCGGTCTTGACGCGACGCGCGATCTGCGCCCGCAAGGCCCCCAGGGTCTTCGGCTCGTCGAGAGCAGGAAGGCGGTCCGAAACCTCGACCTTGATCTCGATGGTATCCACTCCCTCCCGGCGGTCCAGGAGGATCTGGTAATGCGGGCTGGCGCCCTCCACCTGGGCGAGGATCTCCTCGATCTGCGAGGGGAAGAACCCGATCCCGTGAAAGAGGATCCTGTCGTCCGTCCGCCTCATCGCCCGCTCGATGCGCAGGAACGTCCTGCCGCAGGGGCAGGGGGCCTTGTCCACCGAGGTGATGTCCCCGGTCCGGTAGCGGATCAGGGGGAAACCCTCCTTGGTGATGGTCGTGAAGACCAGTTCCCCTTCCCGGCCTTGTTCGAGGGGTTCCAGGGTCTGGGGATCGATGACCTCCACGATGAAATGATCCTCGTTGACGTGCAGTCCGCGGCGGAGGGGACACTCCCCGGCGACCCCAGGCCCCAGAATCTCCGTCAGGCCGTAGGTGTCCGCGGTACGGATCGTCAGCCGCTCCTCGATCTGCCGGCGCAGCGCATCGCTCCATCGTTCGCCCCCCAGGATGCCCAGCTTCAGGTGCAGTTGTTCGCGGTGGATGCGCATCTCATCCAGGCCATCGGCGATGCCGGCAGCGTGGCTGGGGGTGGTGATCAGGGCGGTGGTCTTGAAGTCCCGCATGATGACGATCTGCTTTTCCACGCTGGCCGTCAGGGAGGCGGGAATCACCGTCGCGCCGATCTGCTCGGCGCCCTGGTGGAAGCCGAAGCCCCCGGCGAAGAGGCTGTAGTCCAGGGCGATCTGTACCACGTCATGCTCGGTGATTCCCGCAGCCGCCAGGAGGCGGGCGGCGCAGTCCGTCCAGTTCCGCAGGTCGTTGCGGGTGTAGCCCACGACGATGGGGTTTCCGGCGGTTACCGGGGTGGAGTGGATGCGCACGATGTCCCGCAGCGGGACGGCAAACATGTCGTAGGGATAGCTGCGGCGGAGGTCCTCCCGGGTGGTAAAGGGAAGCCCACGCAGGGCGTGGAGGTCTCCGAGGTTCTCGAGGTTCACGTGGTGGGCGTCGAAGGCGGCGCGGTAAAAGGCCACGTTGCGGTAGACGCGGTTCAGCGTCGATTGGAGCCGCTCGATCTGGAGCTGTTCCAGCTCCGCTCGAGGAATCCTCTCGCACTTGGGAATTTCAAGGTTGGGTTGGCTCATCGTCGTCTCCCTCATCGATCCTTCGGTACTCTTTTCCCAGATAGGCCCGCTGCACCTCGGGGTTGTCGCTCAGTTCCCGGCTGGTCCCTTCCAGGACGATCTGCCCGGTCTCCAGGACATATCCCCGGTTGGCCGAGGCCAGGGCGACACGGGCGTTCTGCTCCACCAGCAGGATCGTCATGCCGCCGCGCTTCAGATCGGCCAGGGCGGTGTAGATGTCCTTGACGACCAGGGGCGCCACTCCCAGGGACGGCTCGTCCATCATCAGGAGCTTGGGCCTGGACATCAGCGCCCTGGCGATGGCGAGCATCTGTTGCTGCCCGCCCGACAGCGTTCCGGCCAACTGACTGGCCCGCTCCCGAAGTACGCCGAAGAGGCCATAGACCTTCTCCAGGCCCGCCGACACGCCGGCGGCGCGGTCCTTTCCCCGGAGGCAATAGGCCCCCAGAAGGAGGTTCTCCCGGACGGTCAGGGTGCTGAAGACGTGGCGGCCCTCGGGCACCAGCGAGCAGCCCATGGCGACGATCTTTTCCGCCGTCACTCGGGTGATATCCTTTTGGTCCAACACCACGCTTCCAGAAATGGGCTTGAGGATGCCCGCAATGGTCTTCAGCAACGTCGTCTTGCCCGCGCCGTTGGCCCCGATAATCGCCACGACCTCTCCGGGAGCCACGTGCAGCGAGATGCCCTTGAGCACCCGCAAGGGACCGTAACCAGCCTGGAGGTTGAGCACCCTAAGCATGGTTGTCCCCCAGGTAGATGCGGATGACCTCGGGGTTGCTCTGGATGGCCCGGGGGGGGCCCTGGGCGATCTTCTGTCCCCCGTCCAGGACGGCCACATCGTCGGAAATGTCCATGACCAGGGACATGTCATGTTCCACCACCAGGCAGGTGATGCCCCGTTGGCGGATCCTCAGGATCAGCGACGCCAGCTCCCGGGTCTCGTAGATATTCAACCCGGCCGCCGGTTCGTCCAACAGCAGAAGGGTCGGTTCCGTCGCCAGGGCGCGGGCGAACTCGACGAGGCGTTGTTTGCCGAACGGCAGATTCGAGGCCGTCTGATCGGCTAAACCCTCCAGCCCCAGGTCCCGGAGAATGGCCAGGGCGGAAGACTGTATTTCCCGATCCTCCCGCCAGGTTCGCGGCAGGTTCAGCATTCCGGCAAGGAATCCGCATCGCGTGCGGGGATGGCGCCCCACCATGACGTTTTCCAGGACGGTCATGTGTGGGAACAGCCGGGTGGTCTGGAAGGTCCGCGCGATGCCCAGTTCGGCGATGGCGTGGGGTTTCCAGGCGGTGATGGGCCTGCCCCGGAAGAGCACCTGCCCGTCGTGGGGCGGGAGGGTCCCGGCGATAAGGTTGAACAGCGTGGTCTTACCCGCGCCGTTGGGGCCGATGACGGCCTGGATCGTGCCACGGGGCACCTTGAGGCTGACATCCTTCACCGCGTGAAGGCCGCCGAAGAACCGCTGGAGGTTCCTCGTCTCCAGAAGGATGTCATCCATGCGGCCTCCTGGACAGGAAATGCATCGGCCGCCTCCAACGAGGCAGGCGAAGCAGCCCGTCGGGGGCGGCGAGCATGATGACGATGAGGATCGCCCCGAAAACCGCGTCGTCGTAGGTTCCCATGACCCCTCGCAGCGACAGGAAATTCAACAGGATCGCCATCAGCATCGCCCCCCACAGATTCGCCATCCCCCCGACGGCGACGATCGCCACGTATCGCACCGACTTCATGACCGTGACCTCGGAAGGACCGATGCTCCCGTTGTAGTGGGTCAGGAAGACGCCCCCGGCCGCGGCGAACAGCGAGCTGGCGACGAAGGTGGCCAGCTTGTAGCGATAGGTGTTGATGCCCAGGGAGTGCGCCACCTCCTCGCCCTGATGGATGGAGCGAAGCGCCCTTCCAACCCGTGAATGGACCAGATTGACCGCCAGCACCATCGCCGCCATCACCAAGGCCCAGGCCAGGTAATAGTTCTGTTCCCGGAAGGCGGGCCTGCCGTTGACCTCCAGTCCAAAGGGCAGCGGGAAGGGGGGGACGTTGGAGATGCCGTCGGCCTGGCCGAAGATCGGCGCCGCCAGCACGATGCGGTAGATGATCAGACCGAAGCCCAGGGTGGCCATCGCCAGGTAGTGGCCCTTGAGCCGCAGAATCGGCAGGCCGATCAGGAAGGCGATGATTCCCGCCAGGCACATCGCCGCCAGAAAGCCCGCCCATGGGGCGAATGACAGGATGGACGCGCCGTAAAGGTCCCGCCGCTCCGCCAGCATCCCCAGCCAGCGGCACGAGGTGATCCAGGAGGTCTGGCCAAAGGCCGACAGGTTGCAGGTGGTCAGGACGGCAGAGGTATAACCCCCGATGGCGAAGAAGCCCGCGTGGCCCAGGGAGACTTGTCCGGCGTAGCCCATCAGCAGGCAAAGCCCGATGACCACCAGGGCATAGTAGGCCGACATGGTCAACTGCGTCAGGTAATACGTCGCGCCGGCCGCCGACAGCGCTACCTGGAGCAGGACCACCACCAACACGGCGGTCAGGACCGGAAGATATCTCCGCAAGGGCGTCATGCGGACCTCAGGGCGCTGATTTCGCCCCGGGAGAACAGGCCGCTGGGGCGGAAGACCAGGACCAGCAGGAGGACCACGATCGAGACGGCCTCCTTGTAGGCGTTGGGGAACTGGCTGACCGTGGCCTGCTCCAGAAGCCCCAGGAGAAGCCCCGCGGCGACCGCGGCCAGGCTGTTGCCCAGGCCTCCCAGGACCGCCACGGTGAAGCCCTTGATCGCCAGGGGCGCTCCCATGTCGTATTGCGTCTGGGTCACGGGCGAGACCACGCAACCGGCCAAGGCTCCGATGCCCGCCGAGAGCATGAACGACAGCGTCACCATCCATCGCTCGTTGATGCCGCAAAGGCGGGCTGCCATCCGGTCGTCGGCGCAGGCCCGCATGGCGCGGCCCACCCGGGTGTACCGGAAGAAAAGGGTCAGCCCCGTGACTACCACCGCGCTGACGGCCAGCACCCAGAGCACCTGGGGAGAGATGTGGGCGCCCAGGATGGACACCGTCGAGACGGACGTGCCGGTAAAGTAGGGCAGGGAGCGGACCTTCTCGTCCCAGATGTGCAGCATCGCCTCGCGCACCAGGATCGAGACGCCGATGGTGATGACGATCAGCCGCAGGACCGAGGCGTCCCTGGCCGGCCGGATGAAGACCAGTTCGATCAGTCCGCCCACGGCCGTGGTCAGCAGTACCGCCAGGAGGATGGCTACCGGCAGGGGGAGAAACCCCGACAGACTGATGGCCGTCATCGCGCCGATGATGAGGAACTCCCCCTGGGCGAAGTTGATCACCCCGGTGGTGTTGTAGATGATGTTAAAACCGATGGCGACGATCGCATAGACGCTGCCAACGGTGATACCGGCCAGGCCGTACTGCACAATCTGGGCGAAATCCATCCGGTCCAGCTCCCGACGGTCCGCTCCCGCCAACGTGGCTAGTACGTTGTCACAGGGATTTTTTAGCTGGTAGCCGGTAGGGCGTGCAACTCGTTGCACGCGCAATAACAACGTCATCATGAACTGCGCGAGCAACAACAGTTGCTCGCCCTACAAGGCTTGAATGCGCGGCGGGACAGAGCCCCGCCGCGCATTCACCCAAACTCAAAATGCTCTATTTCTTGTACAGGATGAACTTGCCGTCCTTGACCGTCAGCATCTCAAAGGCGTCCAAGGTCAAGCCATTGTGGTCCTGGGCGGAGAAGTTGAACACTCCGGCGGTGCCCACCACGTTGCGGAGATTCTCGATGGCGTCGCGGACCTTCTGGCGGTCCGTGCCACCGGCCTTCTTGACCGCCTCGGTCAGGATCAACAGGGCGTCGTAGGCGTGCCCGCCGAAGGTGCTGACGTCCTCTTTGTAGCGGCTCTCATAGTCCTTCTTGTATTCCAGGAGCAGGGCCTTCTGGGGATGTTTGTCGCCCAGCACCTCGGCTACCAGCAGCCGTCCGCAGGGGAAGATCGTGCCGTTGGCCGCCTCGCCTCCGGCTTGGACGTACTTGATGTTCCCAAAGCCGTGGCTTTGGAACAAGGGGACATCGAGGCCGATCTGCTTCATGTTCTTGGCCACCATGGCCTGGGCGGGGACGATCGACCAGTTGATCACGGCCTGGATGTTCTGGCCCTTGAGCTTGGTGAGGATACCCGTCAGGTCGGTCTCCGTCTTGTCGTAGGCCTCGGAGATGACGATGGTGATGCCGCTTTCGGGGGCAAGTTTCTCCAGTTGCGCCTTGCCGGCCATGCCGAAACCATCGTTGCTGGTGATCACGCCGACCTTGGAGATTCCCTTTTCCTTGAGAACCGCGAAGATCCGCCTGGCCGCGTCCGCGTCGGTCTGCGGGGTCTTGAAGACGTAGCCGGCGATGGGTTTGACGATGTCCTCGGCCGCGGCGCAGGAGATCAGGATGGTCTTGCCTTCCTGGCAGAGGTTCTTGATGGCCATGGTCTCGCCGCTAGTGGAAGGCCCGATGATCGCCAGGACCTTCTCCTCGTCCATGAGTTGCTTGGCGAAGGAAATGGCGTTCTCCGGCTTGCCGCCGGAATCCTTGACGATCAATTGAATCTTCCTGCCGTCGATGCCTCCGGCCTGATTGATCTTGTCCACGAACATCTCGGCGGTCTTGACCTCCGGGGCGCCCAGAAACGATGCCGGACCGGTTATCGAGAAGATGGCGCCGACCTTGATCGGCGGCGCTTCGGCCTGCTTCTTGCAGCCGGTCACCGCGAGGATGAACCCCAGAACCGATACTCCAAGGATGTGTGCGAGTTTCATAAAAGGATCTCCTAATTTCCAGGTTTCAGGTTGTCACGCCTGTTGGGCGTGGATCGCGAACTTTCCGTTTTCCTTGCGACCTTGCCGGGTTAGAGGTTTTGGATCACGTCCTCGCCCAGGATGGAGATTCCGTTGGCCGTCAGGGCCTCGGCGGCCCGCGCCAGGTCGTCGCTCTTGAAAACCACGATGGCGTTGTCGCCCTTCTTGCCGAAGAACGTGTAGAGGTACTCGATGTTGACGTCATGGCGGTCCATCGCCTCGACGATGCGATGCAGGCTGCCGGGTTGGTCGGCGATTTCCACCGCCAGGACGTCGGTTTCCTGCGCCGCCAGGCCGTGGGCCTTCAGGACGCGGAGGCACTTGGCCCGGTCGTTGACGATCATCCGCAGGACCCCGAAATCGACCGTGTCGGCCAACTCCAGCGCGCGGATGTTGATCCCCTCGTCCCGCAGCAACTGGGTCACCTCGGCAAGCCTTCCCTTCTTGTTCTCCAGGAAGACGGCGACTTGCTTGGTGTACATGGCGTTGCCCTCGATCCGGCGGACTCCAGGCCCGCAGAGTGCCTCTTTATAACTGGGAATAATCCGAATCGCAAGCGCGGAGAATGCGGCGATTGCGTAAAGATTCGCCCATGCAGCGACCGGACAGCAACGGGCCACTGGGCCGAATAAGGCCCTCCACCGTCCGGTGCCATGCCCACGCTCTTGCATGGCCATGTGTTTCTCTCGTGAGGCAAGGGAGCAGACATGGCTCACGCAAGTGAGAGCATGGAACCTGGCATCCGGTTATTCACCGCTCGTCCACTCGTACCTTTGCCTATCCGGACTCCGAATATCCGGATTAGCGTCACAGAACATGCGAGCAAACGTGAAATCAGCATGCGATTGAATGACGAATCTGTAAGACATTCCAACCTGGCCGGAATTCTCGTGGTCAGCCATGTGCGTTGTGAACGCGACGGGCGAGTCTTGTAGGGCACGCGGGTTCTGAGCCGGACAGGCTCAGGTTCCGCGTGCGGGATTTCTGTTCACCTTTTCCAATGCTCACCTGCTCTATTTTTTTCGCTCGCGAAGCGGGCGAAAATCGGACCGACTGGCATCTATTTGAACCTACCTTGCTGGCTTTTCTTGACGCCGCTCTTTCGCCTGAACCGCACCCGCCTATTATTCAGCAATTTGCGTTCAAGGCGGGCTAATCAGCCGCGCCGAGCGAGCAGGTAATGCCCGGGCCTGGGATTGCGGACGAACTCGATCAGGCCGCGCTTCACTAGGTCGCCAAGATCCCGTTTGGCCGTTTTGTCGCCCACGTTGAACTGCTTCTCGACGGCCACACGCCCCAGTTTTTCGCCCTTCTGGAGTTGCTCGATGACCCAGTGTTGGCGCTGGTTCAAAGGGACATTGCGGGGACTTGCAGGGACAGCGGCATCCGTTGCAGGGACTTTGGCGGGGACATTCGATGTAGGGACAACGGCCGATGTCACCTCGCCAGCCGGTCCGTCGTGGTCGTCCACGGTGATCCAATCGCGCAGACGGTAGCCCTTGCCACGGTTATCCACAACATCGTCCCGCCGGCACACGAGGTTCATGCTCTCCCGCATGACCTTCTCGATCCTGCCTCGCAAATCGGCAATGCACTGGGCAACCGCGTTTTCGCCGGAGCGGTCTTCGGCCGTCTTGACGTGCAGGCTGGCTGGGCCACCGATACCCATCTCCTTGGCCAACCTGGCGGCGCTGTAGGCCACCTGCTTTCCACTGGCGGAGTTCTTCTTGCGAAGAGCCTGAAGTATGCCCCATGCATGTCCCATGCCATTGTTCTCGACTACGACCTGGCCTAGCAACTCGATACGGTCATGGAAGAATGCCATCACGCCGCCGGAGAATGGCTGCGGTTCCGGTGCCGCAGGACTGGCCGCGCTATCTATCGGGTATTTCTTGCCATGCTCGGTCAGCACCTCCTGGATGATCTGCGAGAGCGGTTTATCCTCCAGGGGCTTCGGGATGCACCTGGTCGCGCCCATCTGAGCGAGCTTCACGGCCATGTCGAAGCCTTGGTCGGTGTGGCTGGTCATCACGAACACGACCGTACGGCCATTGCCGCGCTCCTTGCCGATCTCGCCCAGGAACATCATCCCGGAATCGATGCTGGGGAACAGCCCGTCCGGCATCGCCGGTATCTTCAGATCCAAGAGCACATATTGGAAATCGCCCTTCCCCAGGGCGGATCGGGCGTCCTGGAGGTTGGTGGCACAAACGCAATCGTGGCCCAACACGACCATGGTGCGGCGGATGAACTCGACGACGTTGGCGTCATCTTCAACAACAAGCGATTTGAGCGGTGTCTTTGTCATTCCTCGGATGCCTCGGCTGCCAATGGCAGGGAAACCATCACGGTGGTCCCGTGGTTCAACCGGCTTTGAATGTCCATGCTGCCCCCATGGGCCTCGATGCTGCGATTGGCAATGAGCAATCCGTAGCCGGTGCTGCGTTTCTTGGTCATGTTCTTGCGGCCCGGCAGGTACGCCTTCAGTTTCTTGAGGTTCTCGTCCGACAGGCCTACGCCCGTGTCCTCAAACGAGACATGGATGGAGTCGGCGGCGTATGCGACGCACACACTGATTTTCCGTTCTCCCGTCTTTGCCTCGCACGCCTCGTAGGCGTTTTTCAGGATGTTCATGAACGCCTTGATCATCGCATGACGCGACACCAGCAGCCGGATGTCCATAGGTACATCGGCGGTCACCGTGACCGCGTCGGGGTTTCCGCCATCGTCCTTGTTGTTCGCCCGGGCCAGTTCGTCGGCCGTGCGAATCAACTCGCCCAATATCTCCATGTGGCGATCTATCGGCACAGGCTCGCAGTAGGTCTGGATGTCGCGCACCGAGCGGTGCAGCAGTTCCACGCCCTCGGCAATCTTGGCGGCCGAGTCGGCCGCCGTCTGATTCCCAGCCACGCCGGACTGAAGCGACTTGACGTACTCCTTCAGGGGCGTCAGCAGATTCAGCAGGTCGTGGGCGATCTCCTTGCCGACCATCTCCAGGTGTTCTTCGCTGAGCTGCATGGCGTCGGTCGCCGCGGATTCCCCGTGGCGCTTGGCGAAGGACTCAAACCTGGATGTTATCTGGGCCATGCCGCGGCTGGTGCGTTCGGCCTCCACTTCCGTCCTGCGGCGGCGTTCCATGCTTCTTTCGGCCGCGGCCTTCACGTAACGGTTGTCGTCCTGGACCAGCTGCGCCGCCAGGACGGCAAAGTGCTCGTCGGGCACGAGCGGCAGGATGTCCGCCAAGTCCTGCCTGACCTCCCACTTGGCATCCCTGGCAAACTGGTACAGCAGTTGCACCAGGGCCTTGTCCTGGGAATCCCCGCCCCGCAAGGCATCGGCAATTACCTTCACGAGGTCACGCCGGTCGGCAGCCGTTAGCACATCTGGGCCAGCCTTGACGCGGGCGAGCGCATCTGCAAAACGGGATTTCTCGGTCGGCGGCGACATCAGTAGTTGTATCTCCGCTTGCGTTCTAAAAATGCCTCTTTGCCGCCTTCCAGTAGCGTCACGACCTCGGTCTTGCACTCATCCACCGTGCCCTCCTTCGCCTTGGCGGCGCTGGTGCCCGTGGAGGTCAGGACGAACACCTTCTCCGCATCGCCCAGCACCGGGATGTTGGGGTTGTGGGTCACGAACACCATCTGCCGCCGGTGCTTCATCTCGCGGATGCGCTTCACGACGGTCGTGTAGATGAAGCTGTTGTCCAGGTTGTCCTCCGGCTGGTCCACCAGTAGCGGATTCTCGTTGTCCATCAGCAGGATGGGCAGAATCGCGGTGCATTTCTGGCCGGTCGACAGCGTCAGGGAATCTTTGTAGACGCCGCCGTCCTGGAGTTCGATGCACGGCAGGTCGATCAATTCGACCGTCTCTAACTGGTACAGCAGGGGCGAGCCGGCCAGAGTCCCGATGACTTTACCCGCCTGGTCCGGGTTGATTTCGACGCGGTTCACGAGCGTTTCACCGTCGCTTGCGGCAACGGCCCTGGCCAGGTCTCCTGGCGAGACGCGATTGGCGATCTTCTCGGCAACGACCAGATGGCGGATGCCCGCGTTCTTGAGGGCACTCTCCAGCAGCGCCCGGTACGGCGCTGGATTGCCGTACTGCTCGATGCGGACGCGGACCTGCGGCGATACCTCGGCGTTGATCCTGTCGGCGACGGCTTTGCGGATGGCGAATCGCCTGTCCCGGAGTTCATAAAGCTGCCGAAGCAGTTCGACGCGATGTGCCTTGAGCTTGGCCAACTCGTCCGACCGCTGTTGGTGCTGCTTTTCCTTGAGTAGAAGCTCGTTGTGTTTCCTTTCCCAAGCGGCCCTCTCGGCGGATTGGCCCTGTATTTCCTTGTGTTTTTCGATCAGAGTCTGGAAGGCGATCTCCTGCATGGCGTGGGCTGACGACAGTTGGCCGGCGGCGGCAGCATGGCGGCCAACCTGTTCTACCACCTTCTTGGCTGCTTCCTGGAACAGGTTGTCCAGATCATTGCCCAACGCCAGCAAGCCCCGGAGTACTTCTTGAAGGATGGCCGCGTTAGGGCCGGTGAGGATGTCCTGTCCGAAGAGCGCCTGGCTTTGCTGGCCGAACTGTCCCAGGCCCTCCTGGAAGTACCTGGCGTACTGCTGGAGCCAATCGGCAGCGCCTGCCATCGCCTGCTGCTCGCGCTCACGAAGGGCCTTGAGGTTGTGGGCCTGATTGATGGCCTGAGAATTCTCCCCGGTGACCACGGCCAGGCCCTTAAGCTTCTCGCGGACGCTGGGCAAAGTGGCGATTTCATCCTTCAGTCCGCCCAGGGTCTTCTCGGCCTCGATGCACGTGTGGGCATTGGTCGCCAGATCGGCGACCGTCTTGTGAATCTTTGCCTCGATTTCGCGGATAGTGGCTAGGTCGAACCCGTCCAGCAGAGCCAACTGGGATAAGGGGTCGTCGGCAATGCCTTCGATCTGGTTTTGGCTGTAGATGTCCACGCCGAACAGCTCGGCCGACCGGAGGGAGATGTTGGTCGGCTGACCGTCGGGCGTGAGAACCATGGGCTCCTCGCCGGTGGTGCGGCTGACGATGTAGTCCAATCCGTCCTTGGTTTGGATGGTCACGCGAATCCGCCCGCCGCCGAGGTTCCCGTGGACGAGGGCCTCCACCCGTTTGCGAATCTCGTCTCCGTTCTCATCCCGGGGGAAGGCGTTCAGGGCGTACCTTACGAATTCAAGTACCGTGGTCTTGCCCGTGCCGCGCGGCCCGATCAGGCAGTTCAGTCCATCGGACAGGTCAAACTGGGTCCCGTCAAGGAAACCCCCGACCACGGAGACGGATCGCAGTCGGTGGAACCGGGGCGCAGCGGGTGGCGCTGGTTTAGCCATCATATTCAAAGCGAATTCTCCCGAAAGAAGCCAATTTCGTTGGAACAAGGACTTGTACCATGGGCGAGATTATCGTGTTTTCCGGGGCAAGGCACAAGAGGACGCAGTTGTCCGTACCATCGCAGCACCGCCGGTCTGGATGCTGGTGGCGGCCCGGCTGCGGCATATCGCCGGGACCAACGTTATCTCTACGTTTCTTCGCCGAAACCAGGGCCCGGACAACAAGCGAGGCACCTCACGTGGACGGTTTTCAGATGTTAGCCTTAACAACGGGGGTGGCGCTTAATCTTACCTGGCGCGCGACCAACGGGACAAGGTACACACCCAGGAGGATCGTGCCTCAGCGATGGAGAAGGCCCAGTTGCGGGTGGTAGTAGCGGTTTCGGACGTGGTACATGCCGGTTTCGGCATCGCGGAAGTAGCCGCAAAACAGAATCGCGTTTGCGTAGGAGCTTGACTGCCGCGCGGCCCAGTTGGGGTC
>Ga0315284_10009883_pt1 | contig 13586 bp, 11 predicted proteins | sample YL17G09_16_MG_FD_203696 | JGI IMG/M metagenome (GOLD analysis project Ga0315284, IMG submission 203696) | Sediment microbial communities from Yellowstone Lake, YNP, Wyoming, USA - YL17G09_16 | ecosystem: Environmental > Aquatic > Freshwater > Lake > Sediment | place: USA: Wyoming | collected...
GCCTGGCCACCCCGATCGCCATGTCGGAATACGCGCTGAAGTCGAAATAGATCTGGAACGTGTAGGCCAGGCCGGCGCCCCAGGCCTCGATGAAGGACAGCTTGTCCGTCGTGCCGAACGCGTCGTCCACCCAGGGTGAGAAGCTATCGGCAAGCACGGCTTTCTTGAACAGACCCAGGGCGATGAAGCCCAGGCCGGCGGCCACGTTGCGGTAGCTCATCGCGCACAGCCGCAGGCCCGCGTAGCACGGGACGATCTCGCGGTACCGCACGATGGGGCCGGCGATCAGTTGAGGAAAGAACGTCACGAACGTCGCGTACTGCAGAAGGCCGCCCCGCCGGGCGACCCCGGTATGGATATCCACCAGGTAGGCGATCTGCACGAACGTGAAGAAGGAAATGCCCAGAGGAAGGATGATGTCCTGCTCCATCCGTGGAAGGAGGCCCGCGCGCGAAAGGTTTTCGAGCAGGAAGTTCGTGTACTTGAAGTACCCGAGGACGGCGAGGTTCACGCCAATTCCAAGGGCCAGGAGAAATCTCGCGTGGGGTCGCGATCGGTCGAGCCGTGTGCTCCAGGAATAATTGAAGGCGATGGACAGCAGGATCAGCAGGACGAATTTCGGATTCCAGTAGCCGTAAAAGACGAGGGACGCTGCCACCAGGGTGACCATGGCCGCGGCGGACAGCCGGAGCCGCGTGGCAAGCCGAAAGATCACCCACGTGACTGGCAGGAAGACCAATAGGAACGCATACGAGTTAAACAGCATTCATCGATATCCATTGTATTTCGTGCCCGCGGTCTGCACCCGGCGGCAGACTCGCCAACCTCATACAGGCGTTCACCCTGCCTGTCAAGCTTTGGCTTCTCCACGGCAGTTGACCGTCACACTCCCAAAGTGTGGATACTGACTTGCCGCTTTCACGCGATGCTGCGGATTCACAATATACCCGGCGGTGTTCGTCGCGGACAAATCGTTGGCCGGAGATGCTTGACCGGGTATGATGGGCGGGCGGAGGTGAGTGTGGACAATGACGCCACGGGAATCTTGGAGGATCGATCGTCGAATGGGCCTGGCTGAAGAGTTTCGGCTGGAGGGGTTGTCGAATGGCTGGCGGGTCGGGCGGTTTACGGCGTTGGAGTCGATCGGGGTCGCCCATCTTGTGACGACGCGGCAGGGGCCGGATGTGCAGCAGGTCCGGCGTGAGCCGGCTTTGGTGGCGAAGGAGATCGCCCGCGTGCTGGGCCTCGAAGATGCCGCGTTCCTGGAACAGGTGCATGGGGGCGATGTCTTGGTCTGCGAGCGGGGCGGTTGTGCCGGGTTCGCCGATGGGCTGGTGACCGCGACAAAGGGGCTGGCGCTGATGGGCAAGAGCGGCGATTGTCCCATCGTGTTGATCGCCGACAAACGCGGGCGGGCTGTGGGATTCGCCCACGCCTCGTGGCGGGCGACCGTCGCGGGGATCACGCCGGCGGTCGTGCGCCGGATGGTCGAGCTGGGTTGTGATCCGCGTGACCTGGTGGCGTGCATCTGCCCATCCGCCGGGCCCGAGTGCTACGAGGTCGGTGATGAAGTCCGTGATGCCGCCGTTCGGGGCATCGGTCCTCATGCCGAAGAGTTCTTTCATCCCATCGGGTGGCATCGGCAAGCGCAGCTTGCCGATGGTTCTCATCCTGATCTTGGGAAACGTTCCGGCAAGTACCTCTTTGACCTGTGGCATGCGAACACGGACGCCCTGATACGCGTCGGCCTTGAGCCCGGCTTCATTCACGTAGCGGGCGTCTGCACGCTGTGTCGCAACGACCTTTTCCCCAGCCACCGCCGAGAGGGCGACGCCTGCGGGCGATTCGCCGCCGTCATCGGTTGGCCCGCGGAGCCGAACGGGCTACAGCCGTAGAGACGCAAGATGTTGCATCTTTACCTGGGTTGCGGCTTGATGACGTGCTGGTCGTGGAAGATCTCGCCGGTGAGATAGTCGGTGAATGTGACTTTCACCGTGAGCGGCCGGGCCAGAAGCTCCGGCGTCAAAGAGATATCGAAGGGGATGCGATAGTCGGACACCAGCGCGCTGATCCAGCACTTGTGCAGCTCCGCCGGCCGGACCTGCCATTGGCCGAGGACCGCCTGGCCGTTCGGGTCTTCGAGATTCCATAGTTGGACGTGTACGGTCCCGGCCGCCTTGACGATGTCGCCGCTCTCGTCGATGGGCTGAAGGTAGACGAGCAGCTTTTCCTGCCTGCCGTCCTGGTCCTTGTCGTAGAAGCCCGTGAACCGGGCGATCCGGACGCTGGTGAGCTTGTAGGGGTTTTCGCGGCTGTCCCTGGGCAGGGCGGCCATCGCCTTCACCTGCTGCTGCAACTGCTCGTTCTCGACCTGGCACTGCTCGAGGCGGCGCGCCACGTCCGCCTTCTCCCGCTGCAAAGCCTCGACCTTCAGCTCCAGCGGGTTCTTTCTCTCGCTGCCGATCCCGCAGCCGGCCAGAAGAATCGCCGCGAGCGACAAAAGCATACAGGTCCCCTGGGACCCATAGGACCTGTAGAACTTGTTCGATCTATGCCTCATGCGTATCCCCACTTTGCGGCTACTGCTACTGCTGCTCCTGCTCCTGCTCGTTCTTGACGATCTCGGGGGCCTTCTGGAGGATCCTGTCGGCCAGGCCGTACTTGATGGATTCATCGGCGCTGAGCCAGAGGTTGCGGTCGGAGTCCTTCTCGATCTTGGCCGCCGGCTGGCCTGTGTGGTTGGCGAGAATGTGATAGATTCGGGTGCGCAGCCGCAGGATCTCCCGCGCCTCGATGTCCAGATCGGTGGCCGGGCCTTCCAGCACGCCCATGATGAGGGGCTGATGCAGAAGGACCCTGCTGTTGGACAGGTGGAATCGTTTGCCGCCCTTGCCCCCGGCCAGAAGCACGGCCGCCATGCTGGCCGCCTGGCCGATGCAGTAGGTCGCCACGTCGCAGCGAAGGAACTGCATCGTATCGTAGATGGCCAGGCCCGCGGTGATCGAGCCGCCCGGCGAGTTGATGTAGAAGTGAATGTCGCTCTTGCTGTCCTCGTTGCTCAGGAACAGCATCTGCGCGATGACGGTATTGGCGGTGGCGTCGGTAACCCCTCCCCCCAGAAAGATGATTCGATCCTTCAGGAGTCTGGAATAGATGTCGTACGCCCGCTCCCCGCGCCCGGTCTTCTCGATGACGATCGGTATGAAAGTCTCTTGCATGAGCATCGGTATATTCCCATTTGTGATTTACGACTTATGACTTACGATTTGGCTTGGCGCCTGCGCCACGGGATCGCCGCCGGCACCAATCATAAATCGTAAATCGCACATCATAGATCTGTTATTTGTTTTCCTTCTTCTCTTCGGGTTTCTTCTCCTCTTCGTGGAGGACCTCGTCGATCAGGCCGTACTGCTTTGCCTCCTCGGCGCCCATGTAGTGGTCTCGCTCGGTCTCCTCGGAGATCTTCTCGATGGGCAGGCCGGTATGCTTGGCCAGGATGCGGTTGATCGTCTGCTTGGCCCGCAGGATCTCTTCCGCCTGGATCTGGATGTCGGATGCCTGGCCGGTGACGCCACCCCAGGGCTGATGGAGCATGATCTTTGCGTGGGGCAGGGCGAAGCGCTTACCCTTGGTGCCGGCCGCCAGGATGACCGCACCGCCGGACTGGGCCCGGCCGATGCAGTAGGTGGCGATGGGCGAGCCCACGAACTGCATCGTGTCGTAGACCGCCATCGTGTCGTCCACCGTGCCGCCGGGCGAGTTGATGTACAGGCTGATCTCCCGGCCCCGCTTGAGGTTATCCAGGTACAGCATCTTCATGATCACTTCGGCGGCGCGGGCGTAATTGATCTCGCCGATCAGGAAGACGATGCGGTTCTCCAGCAGCATGTCGTCCAGGCTCATCTGGCGATATCGCTGATACTGCGCGTACTGGTCGTAAACGTCGTGTTGTCGGTGACTATTTCTCATCGAGTGTTCCTCGAACATGGTGCCATCCTTTACTGCGATTGCTCTTCGGCTTTTCCCTGGGCCGATTTCTTCGTTCCTTTTTTCGCCTTCTTCGGCTTTTCTTCGGGTTTCTGCTCGGAAATGCTCGCGGATTCGAGCAGTTTGCCGATGCACTTGCCCTGGCGGATGTCGAGGCGGAACTGGGCGAGCGAGCCGTCGCGTTCCATCTGCTCCTTGAGCTTCTCCGGCCTCTGGCCCCGCTGGATGGCGACCTGGGCGATATGGCCGTTGATCTCCTCATCGGTCACATCGATTTCGTACTTCTCCGCGACCCTGTCCATGATGAAGAAGGTCTTGAGCTGCTGCCTGGCCTGCTCCTCGCTGCCGGCGCGAAGCTGGTCCATCTGCTCGTCCACCTGTTCCCGCGACAGGCCGCGGGCCAGCAGGTTGATGTATTGCCTTTGCAGGATAGTGCCTGCCTGGCGGGCGACGATATCCACGGGCAGGTCGAAGCTCGTATTGCTGAGTAGATGCTGATAGATCTGCTCGCTCATATCGGTTCGAACCTGCGATTCGAGCTGGGCCTGCAGGTTGTCGCGGACGTGGTCGCGAAGCTCCTGCTCGCTGTCCACGTGATATCGCTGCAGGAACTGCTCGTCGATATCCGCCGGCTTGAGGTACTTGACTTCCTTGATGTCGATCTCGACGTCCATCGTCCTGCCCTGGTACTCCTCGCGGAAATACGTCTTGGGCACCTCGACGGTGGTGGTCTTCTTGTCGCCGGCCTTGGCGCCGGCCAGCATCTCATCGAGCTTCGGGACGGGCACGGCCCCGACAAAGCCGTTCGGCCGGACGTGAATCTCGGTGTTGTCCAGCTTGGCTTCCGATTCGGGGATTCCAAACGGAGCGATCTCCTCGCCTTTTGCCGCCGCCTCCGCCTGCTTGGCCTTTTCCTCGTCCGTCAGGTGCATGTTCACTCGGACGTCGGCGACGACCTCATTGCCCTGTTCGACGGCGCCGTCCTCCTTCGGCACCCACAGGCCGGACCAGCGGCGGAGCTGCTCGATCTCCCGATCGACCTGCGCTTCGGTCACCTCCAGCTTGGTTCGCGTGACCGGGATGCCTTCGAGCGCCGGCAACTCGAATTCCGGCCGGACCTCGATCTTGAACTCGAATCGCATCGGGCCCGACTCGGGCAGCTTGATGTTCTCGTAGTCGATGTCCGGGTCGGTGAGCACGTCCAGCTTCTTGTCCTTGATGGCCGCCTCGCTGGCCTCGGCGAGAATCTTGATCTTGATCTGCTCGCTGGTCTCCTTGCCGAACCGCTTCTCCAGGAGCCGGCGGGGGGCCCGACCTTTGCGGAAGCCCGGCAGCACGGCCTCGCGGCGAAGCTCCCGGTACTGCTCGTCGGCCATATCTTTCATCGTTTCCTCCGGAACCTCAACGACAACCTTCTTTTTGCAGGGGCCGGCGTCCTCAATCGTTACGGTATTCTTCGAGGTCCTGGGTGCCTCGGCCTGCTTCGTTTCCTCGTTGGTCTCGGGTGTTGTAGGCTCTTGTTTTTCGTCCGCCATGTCGGCGCTCCCAAATAGCTCTGAATCCATTTCTGCCAAAACAAAAAAAGGCATCGGGGGAATCATCCCCTTAGCCAGGTGCACGTTTCCGACCTCGCCGCCGCAGCCGCGAGGCTTCCACGTATCGACGACCAGTGCCAAACTACCACCTAGCCGGTAACTCGCCGATACTATTAGGATCCCGCAACGCATGAGACGCGTTTGCGGGTCCCCGTCCTTAGGAAAACTCCTAACAGCGGGCGATGAGATTTGAACTCACGACATTCACGTTGGCAACGTGACGCTCTACCCCTGAGCTACGCCCGCGGGTCAATCTCAAGAGTATATACGCCCCCCAAATCCCCTGCAACCCCTTTTTCTGCAAAAATTTCGCCGGTTGTCCGGCCTCCGGGCACAGGCGAATCCACATCATGAGGAAAAACCGCATGAGCTGAAGCCCATCCCAAATGACTGATGAGACCGCAAGTCTATGGAGACTCAGCTACCGTGCTCTTCGCATGCGAATCCAGCCGACGAGGCTGACGCCGAACGCTCCGATCAGCAGACTGCCCGGCGCTGGGATGGTCGGCGGGGGTGTACGCGGGGTGGACGTAGCATCGTGGCTGCCGGGATTGATGTCCCAGGAGTCACTGCCCCGCACCTTGTCCAGATAGCCGCCCAGATCGAAGTGGACCCAGTCGAAGCCGGAGCCGGAGACGGACAATATCTTCTCCTGTCCCGTGCCCGCCAGGGTGATCTCGCCGGTGTCGGCGTCATAGTTGTGGACCGGCCCAACGTCGCCGAAATCGCCGACATCGTAATAGAGGAAGTCCGCCACGGTGTTCTGGTAGGGGAAATGGTTGTTGAGGTCGAGCACGGGTTCTTTATTGGCATAGCCATCGTTGCCCGCGACATTTGTCAGCAGGTCGACGTTTGCGCTCCCGTTGGGAATGCTGCCGAACGGGGTGCTTCTCGTCGTTGTCAGCAATGTCGCTCCGCCGATGCTGATCGTGCCGGTTTGCCCTTGAGGCACGGAAACCAGCAAGGTGCCAAAGGACAGACTTGCCGTATTGGGTGTATACGCGCCGACCGCGACCAGGTTGAACGTGCCGTCATTCGTGAACCAGGTGTCCTCGTCCCCGCCCGCGCTCCCCGCCGTGGCGCCCTCGATATACACCTGAAATGTGGGCGTCGCCAGTGCGGGCGACAACGAAACCAACAGCGCGAACACAGCCGCGCACCCAATGTGTGCGTACTTCCCGACCTCCATGCCTGTACCTCCTTGTACCAAGATTTTAGATGTCCCGTTGACTACCACATCCTGCGGTAGTACATGTCACATGCGTTCACAGTGACGTCGTCATTCTAAGCTGAGCAGCCCGGCTGCGTCTATAGGAACTGCCACTAATTGTGAGTAGGGGAAACCCTGAGTGACGCGCGCCCGGCTGACTTAATTAGACCCGGCCGCTTCACTCATCGCGTGGCCCAGGCTGGAAATGTCCTCGCCAACGCCTTCCACCGTATGGCAGCCCATCGCGGCGAACAACATGCCCGCCAATGCAAGGGCTAGTAGAGCCTTTCGTATCATGTATCGTTGCTCCGTATGTTCGTTCGTGTCAGTTTTACGACGATATCCATACTGACTATATTGTTATTATCGGCACATCCGAACAATTCTGTGCAGTAGAAGTCAAAAACTATTGCAGCTTGGGTATACTATGCGTGCCGATTGGCGGCGAAACGACGTACCGACAGTACGGACAGGTTGGATTAAGGACAGGCCCGGTTATGCGAGTTTTGACGACGGCGTTGCTCTTGTGTTGCAGCAATATATTCATGACGTTTGCCTGGTACGGGCATCTGAAGAACCTTGCGAATCGGCCGTGGATTCTGGCCGCCCTCGTGAGCTGGGGCATCGCGTTCTTCGAGTATATGCTCCAGGTCCCCGCCAACCGCATCGGCCACCATGTGCTCAGCACAGGCCAGTTGAAAATCCTGCAGGAGGTGATCACGCTGATGATCTTCGTGCCGTTCTCGATCCTGTACATGAAGGAGAAGATCCGGCTGGACTATCTCTGGGCCGGCCTGTGCATCCTCGGGGCCGTCTTCTTCATCTTCCGCCAGAGGCTCTTTGGCCCATGAAACGTGCCGATCACTGATCCTTCATTCACCACGGAGGTCACGGAGAATGAATGAACATACCGTCAAGGGCATACGCGTCTTCCTCTTTGTCTCCGTGGTCTCGGTGTCCTCCGTGGTTCACTGAGTTGCTTCTTGGATTCTGTCCTCTGATTTTTGATGTTTGATCTACGGCGACGCCTCGTCGCCTTGCTCCCACCACAGTCTCGGATAGTCCTTGCCCTCGTTGATCCACCAGATGTCCTCGGTGCCGTTGGCCGTCTCGCCCACAACGTCTCAGCCGGCATCTATGAATGTCTTGGCTGTCCACATCTCGGCCTTGGTCTTGCCTGTGCCCGCGGCTGCAGCCTGTTCTCCATCGCATTGCCAAGGCTGCATCGGTGATGACGTGGGAACCTCTCGATATAACCGGTCATCCAGAGGATGAAGTCATATAGGTCCTGGATGATCTCCAGTTCGACGTTTGTCATTCATGGCCGCCAAGGGGCTTCGGCCCTTGACACCCCAGAAGGGGCAAAGTACAAAGTGTAATCAGTCCAGGGGGCCAACTCAACGGCACACCCGAAACCCGTAGAGGTTGTAGCCGCGGCTAACCGGGAGGCCCGTGAAGCGGCTCGACACGCGGCAGTAGCTGCCGACGTAGAGCCAGGAACCGCCACGCAGAACGCGAGACCAGCCTGCATCAGGTCCAGTCGGATTGCCTTCAGGGCTGACACTGTAGTAACTATCATCGTACCAGTCCTGGCACCACTCCCACATATTGCCACTCATGTCACACAGGCCATACGCACCCTGTGGACCATAGTAGCCCACCGGAGAGGTATAGGGAGCATCCGTCAGGTTCAAGGGATTGCAGTAGTAGCTACTGCCGTTGTAGTAGTTCGCCTTGGTGCAATCAATGGTGTTGCTGCCCCAGGGATACTGGTAGTAGGGGTCGTCATACCCGCCACGGGCCGCGTATTCCCACTCGGCCTCTGTGGGTAGACGCCACCCATAGTAGTCACAGAACGCCTTGGCACCGTACCAGCTCACGCAAACCATCGGGTGGTCGGACATGGCCATGCCGTCTCGGCTGCGGACCGTGAACCGGTCCTGGCTATACTCGATCTGGCTCCACGAATCGGAACCGTAGGTCCAGCAATACGGCTCCGCCAGGTTGGCATCCGAGGATGCATACACCACGCCGTTGACGACCTGGATCAGGCCGCCGGCCATGGCCGCATTGAGGTACTCCGCGTACTGGGCATTGGTGGTTTCATATTTGCTCATCTGGAAGCCATTCAGCGTGACCGCGTGTACGGGCCTCTCACCTTCATATCCCACACCGTCATGGTCTCCCATCTGGAACGTGCCTGCTGGGATGTCCACGAAGACCATGCCCGCAGGCCCTTGCCAACTGAGCCTCGGATAGCCCTTGCCTTCGTTGATCCACCAGATGTCGTCTGTGCCGTTGGCCGTCTCGCCCACGAAGTCCCAGCCTGCATCAAGGAACGTGCTGGCTGTTTGCATCTCGCCCGTGGCCTTGCCTGTGCCGCCGGCACTGGTGGTTTGGGCGGAGGTCTGTGTGTCCCAGAAGCAATATTCCACAGCACTTCTATACTCAGCGTACCCGGCCAGCCCACCGACAAGGTCCTTTCCGCTGACCGTGCCGGTACTGTAGCTATTCGATACGCTACCGTTAATGTATCCCGCCAAGCCGCCGACATCGGCGTTCCCCCTGACCGAACAAGCGCTATAGCAATTGGTCGCAACAGAAAGCCACGAGCTATTCTCCCCCACGAGCCCACCGACACGATTATTGCCGCCGACCGCACCTGCTGAATAGCAGTTGGATATCGCACCCGGGTGGTCGGCCCACCAGGTGTTCTGATTAAGATACCCATTTGTCCCTGCAAGCCCTCCAACGGAGGAATCCCCTGCAACACTGCCCGTAGCATAAGAATTTGTGATTGTCCCATCGTTGGCCCCCACCAGTCCGCCGACAGAAATATCGCCGCTGACTGCCCCGGTGCTGTAACAATGGGTCACAGTCCCGCGCAGGTTGTACCCCGTCAGTCCACCAACATACGTGCCTGAGCCGGTGATGTTGACATCCACGACACCCAGGTTCTTGACCTCGGCACCGGACTCCAGGCGCCCGAACAAGCCCATACAGTGTCCACCCTTGAAACCCTTGATGGTCAGACGCGAGACTGTATGACCACCACCGTCAAAGATGCCGGTGAAAGGAGCTCCCTCGACCCTATTGGTCGCCTCGGTTGTATTCGCCGCGATGACTGCCTTGTCGAAGACCTTTCGGCCGGGGAGGTTGGGGTCCAGGTCGATGTCGGCGGTTAGGATGAAGTGCTTGTCGTAGTCGGCGGGCGTCTCGCCGAGGGCGATCAGATCGGCGGCCGCAGCGATCTGGTACGGGTCGTCCGCCGTGCCCCTGCCCCCGCTGTATTTCTCCCACGAGAGACGCGGATAACCCAGACCCTCACCTATATTCCATATATCCTCGCTGCCGTTGGCCGTCTCGCCCACGAAGTCCCAGCCTGCATCAAGGAACGTCTTGGCCGTCTGCATCTCGGCCGTGGTCTTTCCTGTGCCCCCATCGCTCGTGGTCTGGCCCGAGGTCTGCGTGTCCCAGAAACAGGCGGCCATAAGGGCGTCGTTCCAATGCCCCACCAGCCCGCCGACTGTAGACAATTCATTAGCGCCGCTAATCGCACCAGTACTGTAGCACTCGCTAACGGAGCCATCCCAATTGCATCCCACCAGCCCGCCGGCCTCACCGCCGCTGACTGTGGCAGCGCTGTAGCACCGGCTTACATTCCCTGAGTTCTGCCCAATTAGGCCACCCGCTGCGCCTAGGCCGCTGACCGTACCAGTGCTGTAGCACTGGGTCACAGCACCACTCTCGGGCACCCATGAGCCATTAGCCCCCACGAGCCCACCGACCTCGCCGCCGCCGCTGACCACACCCACGCTGTAGCACTTGGTCACGGTGCCCAAGTTCCAGCCTACCAGCCCACCAATGGAGCAGCCCAACCCTGTTATGTTGACATCCATGACGCCCAGGTTCTTGACCTCGCAAGCATGCGAATCCCACAGCCCCAATTGGCCAAAAAGGCCCACATAGTTCTTGCCCATGATCCTCAGATGCGAGATCGCGTGGCCGTTGCCGTCGAAGACGCCGGTGAATGAAGTTCCCTGGAATAAACTCCACTCGTCGTTCGGGTCGGTATCCGGCGCGATGACGGCCTTGTCGAAGACCTTGCGACCGGGGAGGTTGGGGTCCAGGTCGATGTCGGCGGTTAGGAGGAAATGCTTGTCGTAGTCGGTGGGCGTCTCGCCGAGGGCGATCAGATCGGCGGCCGTGGCGATCTGGTAGGGGTCGTTGGGCTCTCCCGTGCCCCCGCTGTATTTGGCCGTGGCGGCGGAAACGATGGTCAGAAGGAATAGAGCTACTGCGACAATCCCCCGGAATCTGCGTGTGGCGCTCATTTTCTCACCTCCGAATCGATAGGAATGACCGACATCGCCGTGGTGCGAGGGAGTCGTTGCCTGCGAGAAGGCGTCTCGTGGCTGCCTACGGCACTACGGCTGAATCTCTCCAATATACCAGGAATTGGGCGGGATTTCCAAGAATCCTTCTTCTTGCAGCAAATTCTTCGGGATAGCCGCACGGGCCGCCAACGGGGCGTACCACAACCGTCCATATATGAATACTCGGTTTCCGGCGAATCCTGCGCGCGGGGGGAGAGAAAATGGCGCAGGCTGCGGGAACAACGATTCTCCGCCTGTGCGGTACTACGCTTGGCGGCAGGAGTTTGCTGTGGTGGATATTCTGCGTGTCGGAAATAAGAGCCTGTCGGATGCGTCTATAGGGATAGTGGGTGCCGTGTTCAGCCGGCACGTCCTAGAAAGCCTTGGATCAATGGAAAGGAGCGGGGAATGAGGGGTTTTGCCCGAATGTGGCTGTCGGTGAGAGATCAGCCGGGCCGGAGGTTGTGCAAGTTTGGGCAGAGGCTCTGGCGGCAGTGGCGGGTCACAGTCTTCGTTATCCTTTTCGTGGTAGTGCCTGTGAAATCGAGCTTGGCGGACTGGAACTGGGTCCCTACCGGCTCGATGAATCCGACGATTCTGGAGGGCGACCTGATTTATGTGGATAAGGTCGCGTACGACCTTCGATTCCCGCTTACGCTGCATCGTCTGGCGCGGTGGTCCGAGCCGCAGAGGGGCGACGTGGTGGTCTGCCTTTCCCCCGATGACGGCACGCGGCTGGTCAAGAGGCTCATCGCCGGGCCGGGGGACACCGTGGAGCTGCGCAACAACGTGCTGCTTCTGAACGGCCGGCCGCTGGCCTACGGCAAAGCGGTTGCCGATTACGCCGGACAGTTGCCCGATGATTTCGCGCGCGGGTGCATTGTGGCCATGGAGGACCTGGGCCGGACGGTCCATCCCGTGATCAGCATTCCGGGGATTCGAGCCATGCGGGACTTCGGGCCGGTGACGGTTCCGGAGGGATGTCACTTTGTCATGGGCGACAACAGGGACATGAGCCGCGATTCGCGATTCTTCGGCTTCGTGCCCCGACAGGCCATCCTCGGCAGGGCACGGGCGGTCATTCTCTCGTTCGATATCACAGACAAATACCAGCCCCGAATCGGCAGGTTCCTCTCGCGGTTGAGATAGGCGGTCCCGCATCCTGCCTGCGCAGGAGATCCATATCGCATGCTCTATGCATGGCTGTCCATTCTGGTTTTGGCCAATGCACTATCGCTGATGCTGGTGTTCTTCGGCCTGCCCGGGAATTGGCTGATGGTGCTTTCCACGTGCCTGTTTGCCTGGTGGAAGTGGGACCTGCGGGTGTTTTCCGGTTGGACGCTGATTGTGATCGCAGCGATTGCACTTCTCGGCGAGCTGATCGAGTTCCTGGCCGGCATGTTCGGCGCGAGAAGGTCAGGGGCAAGCTGGCGAGCGTCGGCCGCGGCCGTATTCGGGGCCGTCCTTGGCGCCCTGTTCGGGACCTTCGCGATTCCGGTCCCGTTTCTCGGCACGGTTGTCGGCGCGTCGGTCGGAGCGGGACTGGCCGTATGGACAATCGAGGTCTCTCGCGGGGAGCGCGCCGAACACTCCCTTCGCCGGGGCGTGGGCGCGGGAGTCGGTCAGTTCGTCGGCACCACGAGCAAGATCGTGCTTGGGCTGGTGATCTGGCTTGTTATTGCCATCGCCGCCTTCTGGCCGTAGAGTGAGGCTCTTGAAACACAGGTGTTGGCTGAGAGGTGCGGCTTGAATACGCGAAAGTCGCTTGCGGTTTGCGTCTATATTAACACGGCCATCGCCGTCACGCTGAGCCTGTACTTCTTCGTTGTTCCTGCGGGCGAATTGGCGTGGGATTTGCGAGATACGGGCTTGCGTGGTGGAGAGATCCCTCGCTTCGCGTTCCGCTGGCATCGGGCCCTGTCGCCGAAGTATGAGGCGTGGGCACGGGACCGTGTGCGGTCGGGTAAGGTGCAGTCGAGCACGGCGGACATCGCGGGGACGGAGTGGCCGTTGTTCGGCTCCGTGTTCTACCTGTGGGCGACGGAGGCTCTGCAGGAGGTAGTGGAGCAGATTGCGCACTTGAAAGTTGGACTTCTCGCCATGGGCGAGTGTCTTTCCTCTTGCTTTTTTCGACAAAGGCGACCACAATAGCATATCGAAGCAGGGCAGACAGGTTTGGTCCGGTACGAGAGACCGCCAAGCCGACGGTCATGTGGGCCGTTCAGCGGGTTCGATGGATCGAAAGAAGAAGACATGTTTCTGGATTGATCTGGCTCTTGATGAGCCGCGCCCGTGAGATTATTCGAGGCGCGGGCCGGAGCATCAAAGGAGCGATGAAGATGGGCAAAATCGAAGTCTTGTGCAAGGAATACGATGCGGTCAGATCGGAGATACTCGCAGGTCTGAGCGCCAGGTACA